>Ga0180217_1000144_pt1 | contig 147647 bp, 135 predicted proteins | sample eDN3rd37CBELigOP_FD_128521 | JGI IMG/M metagenome (GOLD analysis project Ga0180217, IMG submission 128521) | Enriched Organic Plus compost microbial communities from Emeryville, California, USA - eDNA 3rd pass 37_C BE-Lig OP (version 2) (version 2) ... | reverse complement strand
CTGAGCGAGCCGGACGCTTCCCGCGCCCTCCCTCGATCCCTCACCCCTCGGGCGAACATCGCCGCGGGGATAAACGTGCTGCCCCCTCACGCTCTTTGACATCACGAGAGATCCATCGGGCCGGACCGGTATCGCGTCAGCGCGCGAATTCGTCAGTCTGCGCGAGACAGCGGCCCAGCCTCTCACCTCACCACCAGCCTCACACCTCTCCGCGTCATGGCCGGGCCTGTCCCGGCCATCCCGATCGGAAAGGCGCCGCGCCCCACATAATCGAGATCACCGGCCCAAGGCCGGTGATGACATCGGGGGGCGCAGCGTCCGACCGGGTGAGCGCTTCAACCAGCCTGGCGCGGCCTCGCCTTCCCCTGGCGGGAGAGGTCGACGCGCGTTAAGCGCGGCGGGTGAGGGATGTGCGTTTTCCGGAGAGGACATTCCCTCACCCCTGCCCCTCTCCCGCTCGGGAGAGGGGATGCTGGTCGGGCCGATCGTGTTTTCTGGATGCGGGGCCGAGCCCAAACATCGGATCACCGGCACAGGGCCGGTGATGACGGGAGAGAGAGCCGCGTATGTCCGGCCGGTCCGCCGCCATGAGGCCAGAGGGCAATCAGGAGGGGTGGTGCTTTTTCGCGCCTAAATCCTATGCAGGCATCCCGCCGCGAGCTTCACGAAGGCGCGCGCGCGGTGCGAAAGCCCTTCCGGCTCGGGCTTCGACCAGTCGATGCCGTGCTTTTCCTCCGAGGACAGCTCGCCGAAGGTCTGCGTGAAGCCCTCGGGCTGGAACATGGGATCGTAGCCGAACCCCTTCTCGCCGCGCGGCGGCCAGACCACCTCGCCGAACACACGGCCCTCGAAGAGTTCCTCGTGCCCGTCGGGCCAGGCGATGACGAGGGCGGAGACGAAATGGGCCCGCATGTCGCTGGCCTCACGCTTCTCCAGCTCGCGGTGAACCCGCTCCATCGCCGCGCGGAAATCCCGGTTCGGGCCGGCCCAATCGGCCGTGAACAGGCCCGGGGCGCCGTCGAGCGCATGAACGCACAAGCCGGAATCGTCCGAGAGCGCGGGCAGGCCCGTGGCCTTGGCGGCCGCATGGGCCTTGATCGCGGCGTTCTCGGCGAACATGTGCCCGGTCTCGTCGGGAACGGGAAGGCCGAGCTCGCCGGCCGACACGGCCTCGACGCCGAAGGGCGCGAGCAGCTCCTGCATCTCGCGCAGCTTGCCTGCATTATGGGTCGCGATCACGACCTTGCCGGAGAGGGGACGGTGCTGCATCAGGCGACCGCCTTCTTCTGCAGGTCGATGAGCTGCGCCACGCCGGCCTTGGCGAGGCGCAGGAGGCTCAAGAATTCCTCTTCCGAGAACGGCTTGCCCTCGGCCGTGCCCTGGACCTCGACGATTCCGCCGGAGCCGGTGATGACGAAATTCGCATCCGTCTCGGCCGCGGAATCCTCGGCATAGTCGAGATCGAGCACCGGGACGCCCTGGTAGATGCCGCAGGAAATGGCGGCCACCGGCTCGCGCAGCGGGTTGATGGAGATGATCGAGCGGTTCTGCATCCAGGTGAAGCACTCGTGCAGAGCGACCCAGGCCCCCGTGATGGAGGCGGTGCGGGTGCCGCCATCGGCCTGGATCACGTCGCAGTCGAGCACGATCTGCCGCTCGCCGATGGCAGGCAGGTTGACGACGGCGCGCAGGGAACGGCCGATGAGGCGCTGGATCTCCTGCGTGCGGCCCGACGGCTTGCCGGAATTGACCTCGCGCTTGGTACGCTCATGGGTGGCGCGGGGCAGCATGGAATATTCCGCCGTGACCCATCCCCGGCCGGTCCCGCGCAGCCATGGCGGCCCCTTTTCCTCGAGCGAGGCCGTGCAGAGCACCTTGGTGTTGCCGAAGGAAACGAGGCAGGAGCCCTCCGCATAGCGCGCGACGCCCCGCTCCAGGGTGACGGGACGCAATTCATCGGGGGCGCGGTTGGAAGGGCGCATATTCGTTTCTCCACAAGGCTGTTTGAAAGCCTCTTTGAGCCCAGGCGGCGCATTAGGCAAGCGCAAGCCTTGCCTAATGCCGCATTCATCCGCACATAATGCTGACTTGCAGGGTAGAATTGTGAAAGCGTAGAACCCGTCGCATGCACGCCAACGGCCCCTTCTCGAACCTTTCCGACACCCGCGCCATCGCGGAGCTGAACGACCGCTCGCGCGAGATTTTCCGCCAGATCGTCGAAAGCTATCTCGCGACCGGCGAGCCCGTCGGCTCGCGCCACCTCTCGCGCATCCTGCCGATGACGCTCTCGCCCGCCTCGATCCGCAACGTGATGGCGGATCTGGAAGCCGCGGGCCTGATCTTCGCGCCCCACACCAGCGCCGGACGCCTGCCCACGGAAATCGGCCTGCGCTTCTTCGTGGACGCGATGCTGGAGATCGGCGACGTCACCACGGACGAGCGGGCCCGCATCGAGGCGCAGATGCGCGCCGCGGCTTCCGGCCACACCCTGGAGACGGCCCTGGCGGAGGCCTCGGCGCTCCTTTCGGGCGTCTCGCGCGGAGCCGGGGTCGTGGTGACCTCGAAATCCAACGCGCGCCTGAAGCATATCGAATTCGTGCGGCTCGATCCCACCCGCGCGCTCGTGGTTCTGGTCTCGGAGGACGGCTCCGTCGAGAACCGGCTGCTCGATCTGCCCGCGGGCCTGCCGGCGGGCGCGCTCGTCGAGGCCGGCAACTTTCTCAACGCGCGCATCCAGGGAAAGACGCTGGGTGATCTCAAGCGCGAGATCGTCACGCGCCGCGAAGAGATGGAGCGCGAGCTCGACGCGCTCACCGCCAAGCTCGTGGAAGCGGGGCTTGCGACGACGGTCGGCTCGGCGGAATCGCGCCAGCTCATCGTGCGCGGACAGGCGAACCTGCTCGACGATCTGAAGGCCGCGGAAGACCTCGAGCGGATCCGGCTGCTCTTCTCCGATCTCGAAACGCAGACCGACGTCATCGACCTGCTCAGCCGCGCCGAGGGCGGCGAAGGCGTGCGTATCTTCATCGGTTCGGAGAACAAGCTGTTCTCGCTGTCCGGCTCATCGATGATCGCCGCGCCGTTCCGCGACGGAAGCCAGAAGATCGTCGGCGTTCTCGGCGTAATCGGACCGACGCGGTTGAACTACGCCCGCATCGTGCCGATGGTGGATTACACGGCCAAGGTGATCTCGCGCATTCTCGAGCAGGGACGCTGAAGCGTCGAATCGGATTCCTCTTTCCGAGGTCGATCCGATGCTTTTTCGTTGCCGGCTGCATGGCGGGCTTGGCCATTCACGATCTTCAGCGCCTCTCTTTTCGATGCTCAACAAGTTGCCGTGAGAGAGGAAACTAACCTTATCATGAGCGTTAAACCTCCGTTCCGCAGGGGCGAGGCCCCAATATCAGAGGAGGTTACCTTGAAGAGTTTCGCATTCATCGCCGGCGCCGGCTTCATCATGCTTGGCACTTTCGGCTTCGCGCAGGCTCAGGTCAGCGGCACGCCGGCGTCGCCGTTCCCGGACGCCGCACCGCATGAGATCCGCACCATCAACGGCGTGCCCTGCCGCACCGTCCTCGACCGTGAAAGCGGTGCGCGGATTCCGGTTCAGTGCGCCAGCCCGACCGGCATGGTCGGCATGGATCCGACGTCGACCGGCAGCATTCTCATGGGGCCCCGCGCCGGTGGCGCGCCGATTTCCGGAACGCCGAACTCCGCCTTCCCCAATGCTGCTCCGCATGAGATCCGCGTCATCAATGGCGTCCCATGCCGCACCGTTCTCGTTCAGGGCACGAACGAGCGCGTTCCCGTGGAATGCGCCCGCTGATCTTCTCCGCAGCGGCAAGCGCAGGCTCGCATGCCTGCGCTTGCCGCGTCAGCATGACACAAGTCCGGCATCAAGCTGATGCACGCGCGGCTGTCGGCCGAAACAGCGCATAAAGGACAAGGATCCCTGCAAGCAGGGCACCGGCGATGGACGACGCCTGCCAATCGCCAGTGGTGACGCGCACGATCACGAGACCGGCGCAGACGAGGCCTCCGAGAATGGGAAATACCAGCGGAATCTCGAAGCGCCCGCGCGGTTCGCCCTCACGGTTTTTCAAGAGAATGAGCGCACCGTTGAGGAGCGCGAAGACCGTCAGCAGAAGAAGCACGGTCGCGGCGGCGAGCTGACCGATGGTTCCGATGAGCGCAAGCGGAGCCACGACCGCGAACAGCGCCAGGATGGCGAGATGTGGCGTGCGCCGTGTCGCATGCACCTTTCCCAGCCAGGCCGGCAACAATCCCTGATGCGCCATGCCATAGGCGAGCCGTGACGCCGTCACGTAATTGACCAGCGCGGTATTCGCGACGGCAAAGAGCGTGATCGCCGTGTAGACGATGGGCGGCAGCCATGGAGCAGCCCGCTCCATCACCGCGGTGAGCGGCCCGGGCGCCGCGGCCAAGTCGCGCCACGGCATCACCGATACGGCGGTGACCGCGACCCCCATGTAGATCATGGCGGCGATCATCATCGCCCCGATCAGGCCGATTGGGATGGTGCGTTGCGGATCACGGCACTCCTCGGCGACGTTGAGCGTGTCCTCGAAACCGATGAAGGCGAAGAACGTGAGCACCGAACCCTGCAGCACGAGCAGGATCATCACGTCGCTGACCGCTTCTCCCGGCGGCGGCGTCTCCAGCAGATCGATCGATCCCCAGTAGCGGATTCCCACCGCCACGACGAGCAGCAGACCGCCCGCCTCGATGCAGGTGCACAGCACATTGACCCACATGGATTCGCGGATGCCGCGCAGGACGAGTCCGGCGAGCAGCATCAGGAAACCGAGCGCCAGGAGCGTGATTGTCCCCTCCCCGCCTCCGGTCAGGCTTGCGAGGTTTGCCGCGAAGACACGCGCTTGCGTCGCGACGGAAGCCAGGGACGAGCAGGCCACCGCGAGCCCCACCACGAAGCCGATGAAAGGCGAGCGATAGGCGCGCTCGGCGATGTAGGCCGCGCCACCCGCACGGGGATAGCGCGAGCCGAGGGAGGCATAGGTCAGGGCCGTGAGCATCGCGGCGACGAGCGCGACCAGAAAGGCCAGCCAGATCGCGTTGCCGACCTGGCCCGCCGCTTGGCCGATCAGGCCGTAGATGCCCGAGCCCAGCATGCTGCCGAGCCCGTAAAGGGTCATCTGGACAGGCCCGATGGAGCGGTGGAGAGCTGGGCGGCTGTCGCCGAGATCGTCCGCCGTCGCGACGGGAGTATTTGCCATGGCCGCCCTCCGTTCACCGTCGCGAGGAAGGATAGGGCGACAGACGGGATTTCGAAGAACCGGGACGGCTGCACCGCCCGAGCACAGTGGCAACGGTTGCAATGCGGGTTCATGCTGCTATGGAGAGGGATGATTCCTGTCGTCGCCCTGCAGAAGCCTTCGCGGATGACGCCGCCGTAGCACCTCGATGCCGGCGGCTCTGTGACGCTCTCGAATCGACACCCTCATCCCGAAGCCCGCCGGCGGCCTCTGTAAAGGCAGCTTGACCGCAGCATGCCCTTTTGAACACCCGCCCGACAGGGCGCCGAGCTTTCCTCCGAGATTTCCTCAATGACTCAACTCTCCCGCCTCAAGGCCGAGTGGTTTCCCAACATCCGCGCCGATCTTCTCGCCGGCACCGTGGTGGCCCTTGCGCTCATCCCTGAGGCCATCGCCTTTTCCATCATCGCCGGCGTCGATCCCAAGGTCGGCCTCTACGCTTCCTTCTGCATCGCGGTGGTGATCGCCTTCGCAGGCGGGCGGCCCGGCATGATCTCCGCCGCCACAGGCGCCATGGCGCTGGTCATGGGAAGCCTCGTGAAGGAGCACGGCCTCCAGTACCTGCTTGCCGCCACGCTTCTGACCGGCGTGTTTCAGATCCTGGCGGGTCTGTTCAGGCTCGGAGACCTCATGCGCTTCGTGTCGCGCTCCGTGGTGACGGGCTTCGTGAATGCGCTCGCGATCCTCATCTTCATGGCGCAGCTTCCGGAGTTCAACAACGCGCCTCCGCTCATGTACGGCATGGTCGCCGTGGGCCTTGCCATCATCTACCTGCTGCCGCGTATCACGAAAGCGGTTCCCTCGGCGCTCGTGACGATTGTCCTGCTCACCGCGGTCTCGATCTATTTCGGCTTCGACCTGCGCACCGTCGGCGACATGGGCCAATTGCCGAGCGACCTGCCGTCCTTCGCGCTGCCGGACGTGCCCCTCAATCTCGAAACCCTGCGGATCATCCTGCCCTATTCGCTCACGCTCGCGATGGTGGGCCTGCTCGAATCCCTCATGACCGCGGCGATCATCGACGAGATGACCGATACGGACAGCTCCAAGAACCGGGAATGCTCGGGCCAGGGCATCGCCAACATCGTGGCGGGCCTGTTCGGCGGCATGGCGGGCTGCGCCATGATCGGCCAGTCGGTGATCAACGTCACATCGGGCGGGCGCGGTCGGCTGTCGACCCTCTGGGCCGGCGCCTTCCTGCTCTTCCTCATCCTCGTGCTCGATGAGTGGGTGCGCCAGATCCCCATGGCCGCGCTGGTGGCCGTGATGATCATGGTGTCGATCAACACCTTCCAATGGGGCTCCCTGCTCGCCATGCGCCTGCATCCGAAAAGCTCCAGCATCGTCATGCTCGCCACCGTCGCGGTGGTGGTCTTCACCCATGATCTGGCCAAGGGCGTGCTGGTCGGCGTGATCCTGAGCGGCATCTTCTTCGCCCGCAAGGTCGCCAAGTTCTTCAGCGTGGACTCGACCCGCAAGGGCAAGGTGCGGACCTACCGCGTCGATGGCGAGATCTTCTTCGCCACGGCAGAGTCCTTCCACAGCACCTTCGATTTCCGCGAGGAAGATCTGGAGCGGGTGGTGATCGACGTCCACGCATCCCATTTCTGGGATATTACCGGCATCAACGCCCTCGACCGGGTTGTGCTGAAGTTCCGCAACCACGACATTCCGGTGGAGATCGTCGGTCTCAACGAGGCCAGCGCCACTCTGGTGGAGCGCCTGGGCACCCACCACAAGGAGGGAGCCGAGCTCGCCTCCGGGCATTAGCGGGGCTCCTGAACCGCCCTCGGCCCGAGGGGCGGCCGAAGCGGCTTCTCGCGGGACGAGGCGTCTCAGGCGTCCTCCGGGTCCCCGCTCGAGACGCCGCTGCGCCGCCTCCCCCGGATGAGGGGCTGGGTGTGCCGGCGCTTTCCAGGGCGGCTGGAGCCCACGCGACACCGCCTTCCCTTGGCATAAAGGGGCCGGGCTGCTATTGCCCGGCTAACAGGGTTTCAGACCCGCCCGAGTTTCATGATGACCGCACGAACGTTCGACAACATCCGCAACTTCTCCATCGTGGCCCATATCGACCACGGCAAGTCGACCTTGGCCGACCGCCTGATCCAGGCCACGGGGGCGCTCTCCTCCCGTGAGATGACCGAGCAGGTGCTCGATAACATGGATATCGAGCGCGAACGGGGCATCACCATCAAGGCGCAGACCGTGCGCCTGGAATACAAGGCTCAGGACGGCAAGACCTATATCCTGAACCTCATGGACACCCCCGGCCACGTGGACTTCGCCTACGAGGTCTCGCGCTCGCTCGCCGCCTGCGAGGGCTCGCTGCTGGTGGTGGACGCCTCGCAGGGCGTGGAAGCGCAGACGCTCGCCAATGTCTATCAGGCCATCGACGCCAACCATGAGATCGTCACCGTCCTCAACAAGATCGACCTGCCTGCCGCCGATCCGGACCGGATCAAGGAGCAGATCGAGGAGGTGATCGGCATCGACGCCTCCGACGCGGTTCCGATCTCGGCCAAGACCGGCCTCAACATCGAGGGCGTGCTGGAGGCCATCGTCCAGAAGCTGCCGCCGCCCAAGGGCGACAGGGAAGCGCCGCTCAAGGCGATGCTCGTCGATTCCTGGTACGACGCCTATCTCGGCGTCGTCGTGCTCGTGCGCATCATCGACGGCACCCTGAAGAAGGGCCAGACCATCAAGATGATGGGCACCGGCGCCACCTACGGCGTCGACAAGGTGGGCGTGTTCCGGCCCAAGATGACCGATGTGGATGTGCTCGGTCCCGGCGAGGTCGGCTTCCTGACCGCCTCGATCAAGGAAGTGGCCGATACCCGCGTCGGCGACACCATCACCGACGAGCGCAAGCCGACCGCCGAGGCGCTCCCGGGCTTCAAGCCCGTGCAGCCGGTGGTGTTCTGCGGCCTGTTCCCGGTGGACGCCGCCGACTTCGAGAACTTGCGCGCCGCCATGGGAAAGCTTCGCCTGAACGATGCGAGCTTCACCTACGAGATGGAGACCTCCGCCGCGCTCGGCTTCGGCTTCCGCTGCGGCTTCCTCGGCCTGCTGCATCTCGAGATCATCCAGGAGCGTCTGGAGCGCGAGTTCAACCTCGACCTCATCTCCACCGCGCCGTCCGTGGTCTATCACCTGCGCATGCGCGACGGCACGGCCAGGGAACTTCACAATCCGGCCGACATGCCGGACGTGATGCAGATCGAAGCCATCGAGGAGCCGTGGATCCGCGCCACGATCCTCACGCCGGACGATTATCTCGGCTCCGTGCTCAAGCTCTGCCAGGACCGCCGCGGCGTGCAGATCGACCTCAACTATGTCGGCAAGCGCGCCATGGTGGTCTACGACCTACCGCTTAACGAGGTGGTGTTCGATTTCTACGACCGTCTGAAATCGGTCTCGAAGGGCTACGCCTCGTTCGACTACCACATCTCCGATTATCGCGAGGGCGACCTCGTGAAGATGTCGGTGCTCGTGAACGGCGAGCCGGTGGATGCGCTCTCCATGCTCGTTCACCGAACCCGCGCCGAGGGCCGGGGACGCGCCATGTGCGAGAAGCTGAAAGAGCTGATCCCGCCGCACATGTTCCAGATCCCGGTGCAGGCCGCCATCGGCGGCAAGATCATCGCCCGTGAAACCATCCGCGCCCTGCGCAAGGACGTGACCGCCAAGTGCTACGGCGGCGACGCCACCCGCAAGCGCAAGCTCCTCGACAAGCAGAAGGAAGGCAAGAAGCGGATGCGCCAGTACGGCAAGGTGGACATTCCGCAGGAAGCCTTCATCGCCGCGCTGAAGATGGACAGCTGAGGAACGAAGGAGTTCCGGCAGCGGGAAGCCTGGCTTGCGAAAGCCAGGCTTTTTCGTTCCGCGCCAGGGCCGGAACCCAACCTTCCCGCCAGAGTTCAACCCACGCACAGGGCTTGGCATCCCATGACATCATCGCAGCACGGCACCCACGGCAGCCGGGCTCCGTGATGGCTTGGGCGCGTTCACGACGGGTCCTGTCGCATGACGCGAGATACCTGCCTCGGGAGAGCCCATGCCGACATCCATGCGCTCCGTGCTGCCGACCCTGTTCGCGCTCCTTCTCGGCTATGCGCTCATCCAGACCGGCAATACCCTGCAAGGCACGCTTCTCAGCGTCCGCGGAAGCTTCGAGCATTTCTCCCCGACGCAGATCGGCGCCATCGGCTCCGCCTTCTGGGCGGGCATCGTGGTCGGATCCCTCTGGGCCGGGCGTGTGATCCAGCAGGTCGGCCACACACGCACCTTCGCCGCGCTGGCCGCCATCGCGGCCAGCGTCGCGTTGCTCCACCTTCTCGCGATCAACCCCATCGTCTGGATCGCCGCGCGCGCCGTCACCGGCTTCTGCTTCGCCGGCCTCTTCATCGTGGTGGAGAGCTGGCTCAACGCATCCGTCACCGCGCGGACCCGCGGGCAGATCCTCAGCATCTACGGGATGACGGGCCTCATCGCGGGGATCGGCGGGCAGATGCTGCTGCCCACGGGCGACCCCGCGGAGTTTCAGCTGTTCTGCTTCGTCGCCATGCTCATCTGTCTCGCCCTCGTTCCGACGGCTCTCTCCCGTGCGACGGCCCCCGCCCATGCGGTGAGCGATACGAAGATCAACCTCCCCCAGCTCTACCGCCAGTCGCCGTTCGGCGTGGTGGCCGCCATCCTCTGCGGCATCACCACGAGTTCGTTCTTCGCGCTTGGGCCCGTTTGGGCGAGTTCGCGCGGCCTGAGCACGGCGGAAATCGCGATCTTCATGGCCTGCGGAACGCTCGGAGGCTTCGTGACCACATGGCCCCTGGGCTGGCTCTCCGACCGTATCGACAGGCGCCACGTGATCATCGGCGCCGCGGCGATGGCCTCCACCATCCTGCTCGCGCTCATCCATTTCGTGCCGACGACGGTGCCGACCTGGCTGATCTTCCTCTACGTTGCGATCTTCGGCGGCAGCGTGATTCCGACCTACAGCATCGTCACGGCCCATGTGAACGACATGGTGAAGCCCGGCGAGTTCGTGGCCGCCGCCGGCGGCCTCCTCATCCTGCAGGGCGTCGGATCCGTGATCGGGCCGATGGTTGCAGGTTTCGCGATGACCCAATTCGGACGTATCGGGCTCCTCTACGTCTTCATCGTCGCCCAGGCGCTGATGGCGATGTGGGGCGCCTATCGCAGCCTCCAGCGCGCGGCGCCTCCTACGGCCGAGAAGGAGAGCTACGAGATGGAGCCGGCGGTGCCGGTCGGCACGCAGCTCGAAGCGCCCTAGGCGGTTCCGGCACGGCGGCCGGAGGCGTCCACGACGAGTTCGCCGTCCTCCTTGCGGAATTCCCCCTGCTGCGGCGGCAGGATATCGAGCACCAGCTCCGAGGGGCGGCACAGGCGAACACCCAGGGGCGAGACCACGATCGGCCGGTTGATCAGGACGGGATGCGCCATCATCGCGTCGAGCAGCTGATCATCGCTCAAGGCTGTGTCGCCGAGTCCGAGCTCCGCGAACGGCGTCCCCTTCTCGCGGAGGATGTCGCGCACACTCAGCCCCATGCGGCCGATCAGCTGCCGCAGAAGCAGCCGCGTGGGCGGCGTCTTCAGATACTCGATGATATGCGGCTCGATTCCGGCATTGCGGATCAGACCCAGCGTATTGCGGGACGTGCCGCATTGCGGATTGTGGTAGATGATCACGTCCATGGCCGGCTCCTCACGAGGGTGTCGTCGGTATTCTGATTTCGCATTCCAATCCCGCCGAAGCAAAGTTCATCCTCACGGATCCGCCGAGTTCGTGCACGATGCTCCGATCGATGAGCCGCGTTCCAAAACCCCGGTGACCCGGCTTGGACACCAAGGGTCCATCCCGCTCGCGCCATGTCATGACGAGGTCTCCCTCATCCACGACGCGCCAGTCGATGGAGAGCCGCCCCTGCGGGGTGGAGAGCGCGCCATATTTCATGGCATTGGTGGCGAGCTCATGAAAGGCGAGCCCGAGGCTCAGCGCCTGCTGAGGCCTGAGCTTCACGGCAGGCCCCTGGATCCTGATCCGCTGCTGGTCGACGCCGCCATAGGGACGCAGCTCTGCCTCGAGCACGGCGTCGATTGTGGTGCTCTCCCAGCACGTCTGGGTCAGCAGGTCGTGCGTGGCGGAAAGGGCCATCAGGCGGGCCATGAAGTTGCCCTGGAAAGCCTCCGGACTCCCGCTGCTGCGCATGGTCTGAAGGGCCAGAGACTGAACGGTCGCGAGGGTGTTCTTGACCCGGTGATTGAGCTCATGGATCAGAAGGGTCTGCCGCTCTTCGGCCTTCTTGCGCGCGGTGATGTCGAGGCACGCACCGATCATGTAGAGGGGCTTCCCCTCCGCGTCGAAGACCGCGCGGCTGCGATCGTAGATCCACCGTTCCTCCCCGTCCGGCAGCAGGGCCCTGAACTCGTACTCGACCGCATCGTGCGACCTGATCGCAGCCTTGATGGAGCGCCTCGCATTCTCGCGGTCGTCCGGGTGGATGAGCGCCACGAAATCCTCCGCGTGGTGTGGCGCATGCGGAATATCGGGGCCGAAAACGTTGCTCATGGCCGGATCCCACTCGACGACATCCTTCTGGATGTCCCATCGCCATGTGCCGGTGCTCGAGGCGTCCAAGGCGGCCAGGAGCTTCTCCTGGGCCTCCTTGAGATTGGCGAGGGCTCTCCTCATCGAGGTTGCGGCAAGCACCATCAGCAAGGCGCCCATCGTGAAGAAGAGGATGCTCGTGACATCCGCCACGGACAGCGCGCCGAAGCTATCGCCCGGGTCGAGAAAGAAATGCCAGGTGGCCACGATGCTCAGGCCGATCGCGAGAAGCCCGGGCCAGAACCCTCCGATGACGGCCGCGACCAGGACCGCCGGAAACATGGTGATGAAAGGGACCGTCGGGCCGATGAGGCTCGAAAGAGCAAGCCTCGCGACCGTCGCGATGGTGACGCAGCCGACGGCCGTTGCCATGGCGAGAGGCGAATTGGCGGGAACGAGCTTTGTGTAAGGAGTGAGCACGCAATCGGCTTTGAGGAAAGAGAGTTCGAGACCGAACTACATAGAGCACGGGGGAACAAGAAGAAATGCGTCCTTCTGGACCGAGGCTGTCCTTCCTCAAGTCTTTGATCCGTCAGCGTCAGAAAGCCGGCGGCTCCCGGCAGCTGCTCCCTTGCCGGAGCTTCAGGCCGGTGAGCAGGCTGCGCACCAGGACGTCGTATTCCTCCTCGGCTCCCACATTCTCGAAGAAGAGCTCAAGCACCCAATTCTCCGACAGCGGAACGATGAAGGTCTCCACCGTCATCCGGCCGGCGGGAAGGCTCGCATCGATCCAGGTGGCGGACCACCGCGTCGTCTTCTCCGAGAGCGAAACCTGGGAGACCGACTGAGCGGGACGTCCCAGGCGGCTCTCGTAAACCTGCTGCAACAAGGCCGCATCGCGGCTCGCAAGATCCGTCTGGGGCAGCCTCCGCAGCTCGTCGGACGAGCGGAGATTGACCGTGAGCTCAGCCCCGGACGACGACGCCCTCAGGCGCGTCTCCGCTGCTTCCGCCCTGGCCTCCCATTCCTGCGGGAGGATGAGGAGGAAGCACTCCTCGAGCGAGGCACGGCCCGCAACGCGGGTCTCCCGAGCGCGCGGATCAAACCGCGCATCGACCGTTGCGGCGAAGACCGCTTCGGAGAATGCCGGGAGCTTCGCCGCATCGGCTTGCGGGAAAGTCCAGAAGGGGATTGCGAGGGCCGCGATGCCGGACAACGCTGCAAGGATTCTTCCCATGGCCGCGACGATCCTCAAAAGCCCCGCTCACCTGCTTGAGAGCAACGCACCAGAGGCGTGGCGGTTTCATGAGTGGCGTGGCCTTGAGTTGCCATCATTCAACCCTACCTCGCTGAGGAAGTGAGCGATTTGGGAGACACCTCATGCAGGCTTTGATGCGCGCCTCGGTCATTGCGACCTTCCTTCTGGCCGCCGGGCAGGCTTCGGCAGCAACCTGCCGGGACCCTGCAGGTTTCGAGAAGTGGCTCGGAGACATCGAGCGGGAAGCGATCGCTCAGGGCATCTCGCCCGCAGCGGTCCGGCAGGGATTGGCTGGCGTCACATTCGATCAGAGCGTCATCAAGCGGGATCGCGGCCAGGGCGTGTTCAAGCAGAGCTTCCGGCAATTCGCCGGGCGCATGGTCTCGCCTGCGCGCCTGAAGGGTGGAGCCAACATGCTGAAGAGACATGCGGGCACGCTCGCGCGCATCGAGCAGCGTTTTGGCGTGCCGAGTCCGGTGCTCGTCGCGATCTGGGGGCTCGAGACGGATTTCGGCGCCGTGAGAGGCAAGCTGCCGGTCATCCAGTCGGTTGCGACACTTGCCTATGATTGCCGCCGCTCCGAGTTCTTCAAGGCTCACCTCTTCGATGCTCTGCGCATCGTGGACAGGGGCGACCTTTCCCCGGGTGAGATGCGCGGCGCCTGGGCCGGCGAGATGGGTCAGACGCAGTTCATGCCCTCGAATTACGTGAAATATGCGGTGGACTTCGACGGCGACGGCCGCGCCGATCTCCTCCGCAGCCCCGCCGACGTTCTGGCCTCGACCGCCAATTACCTGAGAGCCCATGGCTGGGTCCGCGGCGCCGGGTGGGAGCCGGGCACGCAAAACTTCGAGGCGATCCGCGCCTGGAACAAGTCGCAGGTCTATGCGCAGACCATCGCCTATTATGCCACCAAGCTCGCAGGGGGCGACACAACCGCCTTCCCGAGCCAGTGAAGGCCATAAGAAAAGGGCGGGCTTCAAGGCCCGCCCTTTCGTTTCGAAGGTGCCGGATCAGCCGCGCGCACGGGCGCGGATCATGAAGGTGTCGTAGGCGTATTCCGCCACCTGGAACCACAGGTATTCCTCGCCGCGGAACGCCTTGTAGCTGTCGTAGATCTTCTTGAAGTCGGGGTTCTTGGCCGAGAGATCGTCGTAGATCTCGTTCGCGGCCTTGTAGGCGGCGTCCATGATCTCCTGCGAGAAGCCACGCAGCTGGGCGCCGTCGCCGATGAGCTTGCGCAGGCCCGCCGGGTTGCGCGCATCGTACTTGGCCTGCGTGTCCACGTTCACGTAGCCCGCAGCCGCCTGGATCGCAGCCTGATAGGCCTTCGGGAGCTCGTTCCACTTCTGCCGGTTGATGAACATGTGGATCGTCGGGCCACCCTCCCAGAAACCGGGATAGTAGTAGTAGGGCGCGACCTTGTTCAGGCCGAGCTTCTCGTCGTCGTAAGGAGCCACCCACTCGGCGGCGTCGATGGTGCCGCGCTCGAGCGACGGATAGAGGTCGCCGCCCGCGATCTGCTGCGGCACGACGCCGAGCTTCTGCATCACCGTGCCGGCAAGACCCGCGATGCGCATCTTGAGGCCCTTCAGGTCCTCGACGGTCTTGATCTCCTTGCGGAACCAGCCACCCATCTGCACGCCCGTATTACCGGCAGGAATGGCGTACAGGTTATGCTTGGCATAGAACTCGTCGAGCAGGGTGTTGCCGTTGCCGTGATAGAGCCAGGCGTTCATCTGACGCGAGTTGAGGCCGAACGGAATGGCCGTGCCGATGGCGAAGGTCGGGTCCTTGCCGACATAGTAGTACGAGCAGGTGTGACCCATCTCGACGGTGCCGCCCGCGATCGCATCGAGGGCCTGGGGGGCGCCCACGATCTCGCCCGGCGCGAAGGGCTGGATCTGGAACTTGCCATCGGTGGCCTCCGCCACGAGCTTGGCGAAGGTCTCGCCGCCGCCGAACAGCGTGTCGAGCGATTTCGGGAAGGCGGAGGTCATGCGCCAGCGGATCTCGGGATTGGTCTGAGCAATGGCTGGCTTTGCGATGGTTCCGGCCGCCGCACCAAGGGTAGCGGCCTGAAGGAATGCGCGGCGTTTCATGGCGTTTCTCTCACGATTGAAGGTTTTAACGCGCCGAGACGACAGAATGTTTCAAATCGGCACGGCAAGACGAAAAAACGGAAGCGTTCCTCATAAGCGTGTCGGCGGACGAAGGCAGTGCCCTGCACGCAGGGACCCCATGCGTCGGGCGCATCACGGCCTTAAGACGGCCTTTACTTTCGGGTCTGGTCCTGGGCGCTCAACGGCCACTCGCCGGGCCCGGCCGGCCCCTCCTATCACACGCGACGCTGACCGGCCCGACGCTCCCGTCCACGAGGACAGTCTGAACCCGTTTCGGCATCATGCAAGCCTCATCCGGCACGATTCAGCCTGTCGGCCTGCCGGACCACGGTCACGGCCGCCTCCGGGCTTCACGCAGCCCGCAAAGGCCTACATGACCACCGTCACCTTGTCGGCCGCGCGGGTCAGGCCGGTATAGAGCCAGCGAGAGCGGTGCTCCCGGAAGGCATAGGACTCGTCGAAGAGGACGAGATCGTCCCATTGCGAGCCCTGGGCCTTGTGCACGGTGAGCGCATAGCCATAGGTGAACTCGTCGGATTCACGGCGCAAGGCGAACGGCACCTCCTCTTCCGTGCCCAGGAAGAAGGCCTTGTGGACGGCCACCTCCACCGAGCGGCGACGGGCGTCGTCGTCGGGAATCACATCCATGCGGAGGAAGTCGTTGCGGATGCCGCGCAGGGCCTGGATGCTCCAGGTGCCGCCGTTGAGCAGGCCCTTCGTCTTGTCGTTGCGCAGGCATACGAGCTTCTCGCCCGCCGCCGGCATCGGGTCGCGATAGCCGTTCAGTTCGCGCAGGCGCGTGTTGTAGAGGCGGCGCGTCTTGTTCAGGCCCACGAGCACCTGATCGGCCGCCATGACGGTCGCCGCATCGATCTCGCGGCGTCGGATGATGCGACTCTCGCCATAGGTTCCCGGCTCCAGCCTTCCGCCCTCGCGCACCAGCAGGGAGAGATGGACGATCGGGTTGTCCTTGGCCTGGCGATGCACCTCGGTGAGCATCACGTCGGGCTCGCCCTCGGTGAAGAATCCGCCGCCCTTGACCGGCGGCAGCTGCGCCGGATCGCCGAGCACGAGGACGGGCTTGCCGAACGAGAGGAGATCGCGTCCCAGCTCCTCGTCCACCATGGAGCATTCGTCGATGACGATGAGATCGGCCTTGGCGGCCTGACTCTGCCGGTTGATGACGAATTGCGGACCGTTCTCGTCCCCCTCCCGCGAGCGATAGATCATGGAGTGAATGGTGGACGCGTCCGGGCAGCCCTTCGTCCGCAGGACGAGTGCCGCCTTGCCCGTATAGGCTCCGAACGCGACCTCGCCGTCGACGCCTTCGGCAATGTGTTTGGCGAGCGTCGTCTTGCCGGTGCCGGCATATCCGAACAGGCGGAAGACGGGACGATCTCCGCGCCGGAGCCAATCCGCGACGGCCTTCAAGGCGGCGTCCTGTTGCGGCGACCAGCTCATGACGACTTCGCCTCGCGGTTCAGGCTGTAGATGAGGCCGACCACGATGCAGGCGCTGCCCAGAAACACATAGGGATCGAGCGCCTCCCCATAGAGCTGCCATCCGACGAAGGCAATCAGCGGGATGCGCAGGAAATCGAGCGGCACGACCATGGTCGCATCGCCTTGGCGATAGGCATTGGTCAGGCAGAAATGCGAGAGGAGACCGCCGAGGCAGATGCCGATGATCGGCAGGACATGCCCCGGCTGGATCGCCGTCCAGAAGGCGCGGCTCACGCCGGCGAGGTTCATCGGAAGCTGAAGAAGGTTCATGAAGAAGAGGATCGAGAAGGTGCTCTCGGTCCGCGTCAGGTGCTTCGTCATGATGGCGACGAGCGCGAACGAGAAGGCCACGCCGAGCATCAGGAGGCTCGCCGGTTGAAGCGTTTCCACGCCCGGGCGCAGAATGATCAGAACGCCCGCAAAGCCCAGCAGAACAGCCACGAGCCGCCCCGCCGTCATGCGCTCCTGGAGCAATGGAATCGCCAGCAGGGCAACCCATGCCGGCGTTGTGAACTCGAGCGCGAAAACGGTTGCGAGCGGCAGCAGCGTGAGGCTGAACGCCCAACCGTCGGTGCCCAGGAAATGCAGGACGTTGCGCGCGAGGTGGAGCCGAAAGCGGCGTGGTTTGAGTCCGGCCCGCAGTTCCAGCTTGAGGCCTGCGAGGACGAGCAGGATGACGATGCCCGCGGCGTTGCGGATGGCCAGCATCTCGAACACGGAGAAGGCCGGCGCGAGCGCGCGCACCGCGACGGCGGTGACCGAGAAGGAGAGGAGTGCGCCGCCCATCCAGGCGAGAACGGCGAGAAGTTTTCGATGAGGCAAGACGGACCGTCGGAGCTGATTGACCACCTTCGATACCGCGCCTCATGCGCGAGGTGAAGAGTCGATCGGCGGGCAGGTTGCCGCGTATCCGCCCGAGCGAGTCCCGATCGTGTCTCGACGGTCGACGTCAGACTCCGATCTTGTCCCTACGTCAGGGTGCTCGCGGAGTGATTCTTGAGTCATCCGACGCGTCGACACACGTTTCGACGACCTCCGCGGAGCATTTTTTTGCATCGATCACGAAAAAATTTTCGGACGCCGAAAGACGCCTGCAAGATGCATCCGGAACCAGCGTCATCCCTCTCGCACAGAAGAGGTTTTCGCTTTGCGCCCGACGGCGCCACGGCAAACCACCGCCTTCGTAGCACATATGGTAAGTCATTGAAAAATCATACCTTTCAAGTAGCGCACAAAACTAGACTGAGACTCGCGAAGTGAAAGGGAAGAGTCCGAAGAAGAGACTCTGCGAGTCGAATTCGGCGCGTTCTATCGCGTGCCGAGCATGCAAGTTCAGGCTGCTCTGGGGGCGAAAGTATCCACAGAAAAAGTGCCCGTTCTACTTTCTACACTTTCCGTTAATCGGAACCCGCTTGGTATAACGACGTTGCCTTGCAAGCGTGACGGTTGCACGCGAAGGCCCTTGAAGGAGGCGGCTATGCCGACAGACAACAAGAACCCGCTGACAGCGTTGTTCACGGGTGACACTGGTGTGACCAGCACCAAGAAAAAGAGCGGAGCCAAGAAGAGCTCCCGGACCAGCGCGAAGAAGGCCAGCACTTCCTCGGCTCGCAAGAGCACGAAGAAGGCGGGCACGAAGACCGCTGCCAAGAAGTCCACAGCGACGAAGTCCGCAGCGAAGAAGTCCGCAGCGAAGAAGACTGCAGCCAAGAAGACGACGGCCAAGTCGGCCGCGAAGTCCACGGCTCGCAAGTCCGCTGCCAAGACCGCTGCCAAGAAGACCACGGCTCGGAAGACTGCTGCCAAGAAGACCGCGGCGAAGTCCTCCGCCAAGAAGACCACCGCTCGCAAGACCGCTGCGAAGTCCACGGCTCGCACGTCTGCGGCCCGCAAGCCCGCAGCCCGCAAGACCGCGGCTCGCAGCACCAGCCGCAGCGCGGTGAAGTCGACGGCCCGCAAGACGGCCGCCAAGAAGACCCCGACGAAGCGCGCTGCCGCCGCTTCGAGCCGGACCTCTGCGACGAAGAAGTCCGCCAAGGTCGCGAAGCGTTCGACGGCTCGCAAGAGCCCCACGAAGGCTCGCAAGCGCTAAGACAAGCATGCCCCATGCGCCGGGATCGGGCTTCGCCCATTCGACCGGCGCATGGGCATAAAAAATCGCCCGGTGAAAGCCGGGCGATTTTTCTTTGCAGGGGCTGCGAACCGGTCAGCGGCCGGTGCTCATGGGATCGCTCTCGCCCCAATAGGGGGTGGCATTGTAGTAGCGGTGGACATGCTCTTCCCATTCCCGGTCATAGGACGCATCGTGCCCCTCGGCCGTGCGGCGGGGCGCGCCGCGCAATTGATCTTCCGTCAGGTTGAGCTCGTAGGCATCGAGCTCGACGTTGTATTTCAGGACGCTCCAGGGAAGCGTGTAGTATTCCTCGCCGAGGCCCATGAAGCCGCCGAAGCTCATCACGGCATAGGCGACCTTGCCGGAGCGCTTCTCGATCATCACGCGCTCGATCGTCCCGATCTTCTCGCCGTCCGAACGACGAACCGGGGTGCCCTCCACCTTGTCGCTTGCAATCAGGCTGTGGGTTTCGCGAACGTCGCTGCTCTGTACCGTCGTCTCCATTCTCTCACTCCCTTCCATCCGTCAGGTGTCTAAGGCAACGCTCCGCGGATGAAGCCGTTCCGGCTTTCGCCAGCGCGTTCCAGGCAGAGCAAGGCTTTCAGCGCCCCTGCGGCATCAAGCGCAGCCATAGGAACCGCGCCATGAGCCTCACGTTGAACCCTCGTTTCGCCCCCAGACAACGAAGGAGATTGCCATGCCCGTTCGCCAGAAGCCGGTCGAGCAGCAAGTGGTCGTGATCACGGGTGCTTCCAGCGGCATCGGCCTCGCGACAGCGCATATGTTTGCCTCGCGCGGTGTCAGGGGCCTCGTTCTTGTCGCCCGCAACGAGGAGGCTTTGCGCAAGATCGCCGATGAACTCAGCCGGGGTGGAACCCGCGCCATCGCCGTGCCGGCGGATGTGAGCAAGCACGAGGATATCGAGCGGATCGCCCGCACGGCCATCGATACCTTCGGCGGCTTCGATACCTGGGTGAACGATGCGGCCGTGGCCCTCTACGGGGAACTCAGCAAGATTCCGCTGGAGGATCAGCGTCAGCTCTTCGAGGTCAATTACTGGGGCGTGGTGGATGCCTCCCTCGTGGCCGCCGAGCACCTGCGCCAGCGCGGCGGCACGATCATCAATGTAGGCAGCGTTCTCTCCGAGCGCGCCATGATCCTGCAGACGCAGTATTCGGCATCGAAGCACGCGGTGAAGGCTTTCACCGACGGCCTGCGCATGGAGCTGGAAGCTCAGGGCGCCCCCGTTGCCGTCACTCTCATCAAGCCCTCCTCCATCGATACGCCTTACGTCGAGCACGCGCGCAACTACCTCGGCAAGGAAGCGGCCGTTCCGCCCCCGAGCTATGACCCGCACCTCGTCGCGAAGGCCATCGTGTTTGCCTCCGAGCACCATCGGCGCGAACTCACCATCGGCTTCGGCGGGTGGGTGATCGGCGCGATGGGCAAGGTCGCGCCGCGCATGGTGGACAAGGCCATGGAGCTGACGGGATACCGATCGCAGACGACCGATCATCCCGAACGTCGCGGGATGCGGGACAATCTCTATCAGGCGCGGGAGGATGGCGACATGTACTCGTCGCTGCCTGGCGAGCCGCGCAAGACGAGCCTGCTGCTCGAAGCGCAGATGCACCCCTTGGCGACGGCGATGGTTCTCGCCGGCCTCGGCGCCGCTGTCGCAAGCCTTCTGCTTGCGCCTTATGCCTCGAGCCCGCGACGTCCCCGCCATGCGAAGCGTCCGGCGCCGAGATACCAGCCCACCATGCGCCGCGCCGGCAACGGCCACGACAAGCGCATCGTGGGACCCGGTCATATCAGCCAGCGCGAATCCGGCGAACGCCGTCCGCAGCCGCGCCACTGAAGGCTGCCCCGGAACGGAGGTCATCTCTGGAGATGACCTCCGCCACTTCCTGAGACCTCCACCCCTTCCTGACCCGATGCGTGCGGGCAGGACTGCGTGCCCTGCCCTGCCGTCAAGCGACACAATGACAGCCTCAAGGCCCATTCCTGACTTTGCCCGCGCAGGCTAGCCTTGCGCCATGATGTCGATTCGCATTCCCGTTCTCATCGCAGCGCTGGCCCTCGGTGGGCCGGTCCTCGCCCAGGACAAGGGCTCGCTCACTCCGAAGCCGCTGCCGCCCCTGGCCAACCCCAGCGATCCGAAGCTTGCCGCCAAGGAACTGTTCGGCCGCAAGACGACGCCCGCATCGCTCAAGGCGCAATCCGTCGGCGGCTATGCGCGCGGCTGCATCGCCGGCGCGGCGGCGCTTCCGATCGACGGAGAGACCTGGCAGGTGATGCGCCTGTCGCGCAACCGCAATTGGGGTCATCCGCAACTGATCGGCCTGCTGCAGCGGCTTTCCGCGAAGATGCCCAGCATCAATGGGTGGCCGGGCCTTCTCATCGGCGATATCGCGCAGCCGCGCGGAGGCCCGATGATCACGGGCCATGCCTCGCACCAGATCGGGCTCGATGCGGATGTGTGGCTGACCCCCATGCCCGAGCGCCGCCTGTCGCGGCTGGAGCGCGAGGAGATGTCGGCCACCAATGTGGTGCGCAGCGACTGGCTCGACGTCGACCCCGCCGTCTGGACGCCGCAGCACACCGCTCTCATTCGCGCCGCCGCCTCGGAGAAGGGCGTCGCACGGGTGTTCGTGAATCCGGCGATCAAGAAAGCGCTGTGCCGCGAGGCCGGCCAGGATCGCGGATGGCTGCGCAAGGTGCGGCCGACCTGGGGCCACAACTATCATTTCCATATTCGCATGAGCTGCCCGGCGGGCGATGCCGGCTGCGTGGATCAGGATCCGCCGCCGCCCGGAGACGGGTGCGGCGCGGATCTCGCCCGCTGGTTCACGCCGTCCATGCTGCACCCCAAGCCGGGCAAGCCGCGCCCACCCCTGACGATAGCGAAACTGCCCGAGGAGTGCCGGCGCGTCCTCGCGTCACCCTGAGCGTGGAAAGCGCAGGCGGGATCTTTGCCTGCGCCTGAAGGCCGGCCTATTCGGCTGCGATGCCGGTGCCGATCGGGCAGGACACGCCCGTGCCGCCGAGGCCGCAATAGCCGTTCGGATTCTTGGCCAGGTATTGCTGGTGATAATCCTCGGCGAAGTAGAACGGGCCCGCGTCGAGGATCTCCGTGGTGACGGGGCCGTAGCCCCGCTCCGCCAGCGCCTTGCCGTAGGCCTGCTTCGAAGCCTCCGCCGCCTGGCGCTGCTCCTCGTTGAACACGTAGATCCCCGAGCGATACTGGGTGCCCACGTCGTTGCCCTGGCGCATGCCCTGCGTGGGGTCGTGGCTCTCCCAGAAGGTCTTGAGCAGCGCCTCGTAGGACGTCTGCGTCGGATCGAAGACCACGAGCACGACCTCGTTATGCCCGGTCATGCCCGAGCAGACTTCCTCATAGGTCGGATTGGGGGTGACGCCGCCGGAATAGCCGGCCGCCGTCACCCAGATGCCGTCGCCCATCTGCCAGAACTTGCGCTCGGCGCCCCAGAAGCAGCCGAGGCCGAACAGTGCCCTCTCCATGCCATCCGGATAGGGCGGCTGCAGGGGCCGGCCATTGACGAAATGGCGCTCCGCGGTGGGGATCGGCGTCGGGCGGCCGGGCAGGGCCTGGTCGGGGGTGGGGATCGTCAGGGGTTTGCGGAAGCTGAACATGGAGGCCTCTCTCGTGACCTGCCTCATATAGGCATTCCGCACCGCCCGCGGGAGAGTTCCCCCCTCACCTTGACGTGAAAGCCGCCGCCGATCAGCGCCCCGCCAGATACCCGATCGGCTCGAGCGGCTTCTGGCCAAGCCAGATCAGCACCGCGCCGACGAGGAAGGCGCTTACCGATGCCGGAAGCTGGAGGATCTGGCTGACGAAGGGATCCCACAGCCAGGGATAAGTGCGCGCGGCGACCTGCCCTTCGAACCCCATCGCACCGCCCGGGAACAACGTCCCGGCGGCGTCCACGATCGAGACGAACGAAACCGTATGATTGACGATGGACCGCGTCCCGTCGATCACGAGACCAATGAAGCCACCTGCAACCAGCAGAAGCCCTAAACTACGCGCCAGAAACTTCAAGGAAAGCCACCCCTTCGAATAGAGGGGGAAATCTAGAGCGTTTCCATCCTCCCGCAAAGTCACCTCCCCCAAACTTTCTTCAGATCGGTCTTGCCTTTTGCACCGGTTTGGCGCTACAGGAGCGCTCCGCAGACGCGGGGAATCTCGTCGCACGCACCACGCGGTGCGAACAAGGTTGCAATGACCTGAATGAATTCCTGCTGGAGGGGTGGCCGAGTGGTTGAAGGCGCACGCCTGGAAAGTGTGTATACGGGAAACCGTATCGCGGGTTCGAATCCCGCTCCCTCCGCCAACCATTATCATTAAGTGGCTGAAAAAGCTTAGATATTTTGCCTACGCTAGGCAGTCACCCCTCATCATATCCCACATCTAGAGGTGGATTGAACTGGCCGTTGTCAGCCATCTCTGGACTAACAATCCGGGCGTGTCGCCGGTTCGAGTGCCGCCTATCGTCAATCAAAAAAGCCCTCGGTATCCAGCAGATTTCCGGAGCCGAGGCCAGGGCGGAGTAAGGCCATTCAGTTGGTTTTTCGCCTCATTCACTAAGTTCGTAGAATCTTTGGCGGTGATGCAGGAGGCATACTTCTCGCTCTGAGCACACTGGGATTTTCATGTCAGCGGAAAACCCAAGGATCTGCTTATCCTGCCCGTTGAGCCGCTTTGAGAAGATGACCGCACCATCTCTCGAGAAGGTTATCAGATAACGGTCGAACGCAGCGTCGAGGTTCGGGGTAAGCAGTAGACCATTTTTAGGATCAAGCCACTCTTGGTTCGTAGAGTCTCTCCAAAGCTTGATGTGAGACGCCCTCAGAAGCGACAGACTTGCACACACAGTAACGGAACAAGTCCCACCCCATTCGTCTATGGCCCTGCCGGAAATCGCCTTGACCAATACGGGCTGCAATTAGTCTTTGTTTCTCAGTATGGGAGAGACCTGGGTTTACCCTAATCGCCTGTATGTTCGAGCAAAGAACAACGAAATCGATCATATCCATGCTCTTTCCAAGAGTTCGCCGGAATTCTTGCATATCTTCTGGGCTCCAGTCCGCTTCAAGAGACAGTACAAGATGCAGATTCTGAAGCTCTTCTAAATTAATATCTCTCGCTTCAAGCACAAATTATTTTTAAGAACAATCCTTAACCAGCATCAAAATGAGTATGCACTTAGCACGAAGGGTCGAAAAACTGGCTCAATCTTCCTCTTCTGCAGAAATCAAGTCGGGATACTGCTCCAAAATTCTTGGAATGAGTTCCACATCAACCGTACCGATGATTTCGGCGCCAAGAGAACCAAGCAATTTACGGATTGTCACATCCTCAATGTCACTGCCAATCTCTAATGGAACGCGCAGGCTGTCGCGCAATGTTTCGAGCGAGAGTTTGAGTAATTTAGCAGTTTTCTTATCGAGCATGATTGTCTCCGTGCCTCCTACGGCCTGTTATGACTTGAACCCTTTGCACGTGGAGGCGTTTTGCTCGTCCTGTTTGAGGAGGAGCCATGCTGACGGACACGCAATGGGCGATGCTGGAGCCTTTGGTGGAACAGTGCCGTCCCAAGGGCAAAACCCCACCGCAAGATCTGCGGCGGACCGTTGAGGCCATTCTCTGGCGCCACGAGAACGGCGCCAAGTGGCGTGCTGTGCCGGCGGAACTGGGCCCTTGGTGGCGGGCGGCCCAGACCTTCATCCGCTGGGCCCGCCTGGGTGTCTGGGAGCGTCTGCTCCATCTGGTGCAGGAGCGCGGGATCCAACTTGGAATGACGTTCCTCGACGGCACCAGCGTGCGCGCTCATCAGAAGGCAGCGGGGGCTCGCCGAAAAGGGGCTCTCAAGCTCAACGAGACGATCGTGAAGCACTTGGCCGCTCTCGTGGCGGCTATGGCACCAAGGCTTGCGTGATCGCCGACGCCCTCGGACGCGCCATCGCGTTTGGGATCGCGCCCGGCCAGGCGCACGAGCTGCCTGACGCCATTCCGCTGCTCGACAGCCTACCGGGTGTGCCCACCTGGGTTGTGGCGGATCGCGGCTATTCCAGCAGTAGCTTTCGCGAGCACATCTGGAGCATCGGTGCAAAGCCCGCAATCCCGACAAAGTCCAATGAGGCGCCGATCGCCTGTCCGGACTGGATTTATAACAACCGCAATGTGGTCGAGCGGCTCTGGGCCAGGCTGAAGGAGTGGCGGGCTATTGCCACACGCTACGAGAAGACTGCCTCATCCTTCATGGGCGTGCTCTGCCTCGCCGCAGCAATTGACTGGCTCAAGACATAACAGGCCGTAATACAAACAACCGTGAGATAGCATACATTGCCGGATGCATTGCCTCATACCCGGAAAACCTCTAACAAATCCGTCAGAAAAGGCTTCCGCACAACCTTGTTTGCACCCCCTTAAAATGGATGCGCATCGATCCGAAGATGGATCCATAAGGCAACGTTGCACCAGGTCGCCACTTGGTGGTCTTGGCGACATTGGTCCGGCCAAGAGTCCCTTCAGATCAGTTTGTTGCAGCGGGTCTGCTCCGGCATAGGCGTAGGGGCTGGGCCCGTCGCGCAGCACTCTCGTGCCGTCCGCCGGCACCGGGATCGGTCCGGAGGCCATCCCCAGCTGCTGCAGCCAGGATTGGAAGCCCTCCTGCGAGCCGCCCGACACGCTGGCGGGGGGCTGCGGGGCCTGGTGCAGGCCGAGCGGGTCCGGGGCGGTGTAGCGGCCGGTCGAGGGATCGTAATGGCGGTGCCAGTTGTAATGCAGGCCGCTCTCGAGCTGGAACCACTGCCCGGGAAAGCGCAGGTCGAGGCTCGCAGGTCCCACGATCTCGGCCACCGCCCCGAACGGATCGTAGCTCACCCGCCACACCACCGTCCCATCGGCATCCGTCATCAGGACCGGCCGGTCGAGATGATCCGCCTGCACGTAGAGCAGCACCGGGTTGGCCGGATCGCGGCTGCCGTCGAGCACCGCCACCGGGAGCGTGCCGAGCCAGACGTATTCCCTCAGCGTGACGCCCTGCTCGTCCGTCTCGGCGGGCAGCCGGTCGTCCTGGTTTTAGATGAAGTGGGTCGTGCCGTCCGGCACTCCGTTCGTAAACAAGCGACACAAGATTTATTCCTGAAACGATATATTTCGGAGTTCTGGTGGAAGATGTTCTCGATCGAAGTACTCCTCAACCCCCTGAGAGGTGATAAGCACTCCAACAATGATATCTTCCGGAAGATCGTGCGTATCTACTTGCATTTTAATATGCCAGTGCCCTCCAGTGCGCTTTAGTATTGCTTGCAGACGCCTTGCGATGTCTGGTCTAAAGAGTTTCCAATTCGATAAAATAACTTTCTGTGCAGTCTCGGAAAAATCATCAACTATCCAGAAATCTTTATCTCCGAGCCATGACTCTTCCCCATGCAGGACCAACTCGCTTTTTATGATATAATAGAGTTTCTGCCACTGATATCGAACTTTCGATTGACTCATTTCTCACCTCGGCCCCTCACGACCTAGATTTCTGAGGCCTCTCATCATGAGATTTGTATTAAATCCTCTTATCCTAGGGTCCATACTGTTCCAAACCTTCATGACAAAGAGCTTGGCTTGTGGCGGGGTCATCGCTTTAGGCTCTATTGAACGATTTCTACAGAAGTCATTAAACAATTCTCGTACTGCATTGTTGTACTGCCAATGAGATCTGCTCCATCCATGTTGGGGAACTGTGATCGTTGAGCGATCAAAGACACGCCTCGTTTCAGGATTTTCAAGACCTATGTTGTTGAACAGCGACCGTGGCACAATATGGTGCTCGTCGAGGCCCTCGAAGTCTGTTGCCTGAAACGGATCCGAATTCACATACGCATACACGCTGGGTCCGTCGACGAAGCCGAGGGGGTCTGGTGTTGTGTATCGTCCGGTTGTTGGATCGTAGTGGCGGTGCCAGTTGTAGGCGAGCCCCGCTCTCGAGCTGGAACCACTGCCCCGGCAAGCGCAGATCCAGGCTCGCCGGTCCCGTGATCTCGCTCACCGCCCCGAACGGGTCGTAGGTGGCCTTCCACACCGTCGCTCCGCTTGCATCCGCCAGCAGCACCGGGCGGGCAAGATGATCGGCCAGCACATACAGCAGCACCGGGTTGGCCGGATCGCGGCTGCCGTCGAGCAAAGGCTCAGCCCATGCTCAAATCGTACACTTGGGCCTGTTCTAATCTAAGCTCAATCTTGCGATATCTCTTTGTCAGATAAGTCATTGAGATCAGGAAAATGCTTGTAGATCGAGCAAAGAATATCGAAATCGATTATACCTATGCTCTTTCCAAGAGTTCGTCGGAACTCTTGCATACCTTCCGTGCTCCAATCTGCCTCCATAATTACAATAGCATGCAGTTTCTGCAGTGCGTCCAACGTAAGATCTCTTGCTTTGATGGCAAATTGCTGTTCCATAATAACCTCCATCCCTTCCTACAAAAGCTGTTCGCAAAGCGATACAACGATATTACGTTATATTGACCATGAAAAAACACCAAGGTCTTGCCCATGCACCGCCGGAAACAGCCTCGATACTCATTACCATGTCCTACCCCCATGGGGTGTTGACACTTCTCATACCAATAGTCCCTACGATCCCCATTCACTCCACGTATTTTCGCAGAAAACAGGGGACGTGACTGAAGACAGGTTCGCAGGCGACTGCCTCCACCGCCATTTGTTCGTAACCTTCTGAAACGACACGGCTTCATTCCCCTCGCAGGCAGGGCGCAGCCGCAAGCGGGGCGCTCGGACTATTGATATGCCGTCGAGGGTAATGGTTTGCGGCCTCCGCGGGCCAGCCCCTCTCATTCGTTCGCCCGATACGGCGGATCATCTGTGACGGAGCAATGTCGGCGGGCTGCTCTGGCCGAGGCATGGCAGCGCTGATCGGAGCCCACTCGCTTCGGACCGCCGGTCCCCCCCCCGGCTCCCTCAAATCCCCTAGGCTTCCGAAAGCACGTCCTTGACCCAGGCAGGAACGATCTCGCTCGCCGGTCCATACCGCCGTTCATCGAACTGACGAGCGTTGTCAGATGGTTCCAGATTGATCTCGCAGGTGCGAATTCCCTGCACCCTTGCTTCAGCGACGAAACCCGCAGCCGGATAGACCGAGCCCGATGTTCCGATCGACACGAACAGGTCCGCCTCCAGCAGAGCATCGGAGATAGCGTCCATGAAGAGCGGCATCTCTCCAAACCAGACCACGTGAGGACGAAGGCCAGCTGTGTCGCCGCAGGACGGGCAGCGCCTATCGACGCTGAGATCCGTGTGCCATGCCATCGTGGCCTCACATGCCATGCACCGTGCCTTCAACAGCTCCCCATGCATATGCGTCACCTGCTGTGAACCGGCACGCTCATGCAGATCGTCAATGTTCTGAGTGCAGAGAAACAAGCTGCCGCCCCGTTCTTTCAACCCGGCTTCGAGGCGCGCCAAGGCCCAATGGGCGGCATTGGGCTCAGCCTCGATCAGGTTGCGGCGGCGCATGTTGTAAAAGGCGTGGACCTCTCTGGGATTTCGGGCGAACGCCTCTGGTGTGGCCAATGTCATCGGATCGAAGCGGGTCCACAGGCCATCCTTGTCACGGAAGGTGCCCAGGCCGCTCTCAGCCGAAATTCCTGCGCCAGTCAGTACGAAGATCTTCATCAGGCACCTAAATCCCAACCCATCATGAAACCCATCGCGCTCTCAGGCCGGAGCTACTGACCTATCCCAGCGATTGACAGGAAAATTGGCGTCAGCCACCGGAGCGGGATGCCCACGGCCCACCGAAAGAGATTTAGGTCGGCGCCGATCTGTCTGCCAAGCATGGGGAGGAAGAAGACGATCCCCAGCAGAATGAGCAAGCCGTAACGCTCCAGCTTCGCGAACGGCTTTGCCAGCACCGGAGGCAGCATGCTCGTGACGACCCGGCCTCCATCCAAGGGTGGTATCGGCAGCATGTTGAAGATCGCCAGGATCAGGTTCAGCAGGATCGATTGATAAATGGTCCGAGCCAGCCAGGGCGCAATCGCCTCGGGCAACAACGGAGCGACCCGCAGGAGAACGGCCGAAAGAAGAGCGAGCGCGAGATTGGTCAGCGGCCCGGCCAAGGCAACAAGGGCCGTGTCCCGGCGCGGATTGCCCAATCGCCCGAATGCCACCGGGACAGGCTTTGCCCACCCGAACAGGAAGGGAGCCCTGGTCAGGAAGAGCAGAGCGGGAAGCAGGATCGTTCCAAACGGATCAACATGCTTGAAGGGGTTGAAGGTGACGCGCCCCAGGCGATAGGCCGTGTCGTCCCCCAGTTTCCAGGCCGTATAGGCATGGGCTGCCTCGTGGAACGTGATCGCAATGAGGATCGGGACGACCCAGGTCGATGCCGTGTAGATCGTGCTGGAAAAGTCCAACGGAAGAGCCTCCTCGCTGCGCCACGGGCGATCGCCCCGCGGCCTGCTGGCAATATATATTGCCGCTGATCCTTTTCATTCCTACTGCTGAGTGGCGTGCCCGAAGACGCAGCGGGACATCAAGGCCAAGCATCCTCACTCTGTCCGATGACACGTGGTCAAATGCCCCGAGGCTGAAACTATTGAGCTGCGGCAGCGACGAGATCTGCTCCCGCAACCACCCAATGAGCCTGGACTGCGTGCCATGCTGACCTGCTTAGGATCACGCGGGAATGCCGCATTCCTGGACAGCTTGAGGCACCGACGTCGCAAACCTCACGACGAGGATGCCGCCGAGTCGAGCTGCTGCCGGATCCGCCGGATATAGAGATCGTAATAGGTATCGAGCCCGAAATTCTTGCCCAATTCTCGGCACAGGAGGATCACCTCGAGCGCATGCGACCATTCACGGGCACGATATGCGGCGAGCATGGCGCGGTTGCGCTTCTTCAACTCCAGAAAGTCAGGATCCCTGGCGACGCTCATATCCCCAAGGATCGCGAAGATCCGCTCCAGATCGCGCTTTCCTCTCACCTGGAGATGATCGATTTCGAGAACGGCGAACTGATCGTGCGCGGCCTTCGCCGTTTTCTCTCCGATGATGATGGCAACGCCATATTCCTTTGTCAGTCCCTCCAGGCGGGAGGCCAGGTTCACCGTGTCTCCGAGGACCGAATAGTTGAAGTGCAGGTCAGAACCGATATTGCCGACGACGCAAAGCCCTGTATTCAGACCAATTCCGATCCTGAGGGGCGGGGCCGGCTGGGCATCATCCGCCTCGCGCTGACGCTGTTCATTGAGCGCCCTGAGGCTCGCCAGCATTGCAGACGCCGCCCTGCAAGCGTTCAGTTCGTGGTCGGGATCGGCAAGCGGCGCGTTCCAGAATGCCATGATCGCGTCGCCCATGTATTTGTCGATGGTGCCACGATGATCCATGATGTCATGGGTCAGCGGCGTGAAAAGCCGGTTGATGAGACTCGTGAGGCCCTGCGGATCGTTTTTGTAAAGCTCCGAGATGGCCGTGAAGCCGCGGACATCCGCGAACAGAACCGTCAGCTCGCGCTGCTCACCTCCAAGGGTGAGCTTTTCCGGCGATTGCGCCAGCTGCTCGACGAGATCCGGCGAGAGATACTGGCTGAAGGCGGATCTGATCCGGAAGCGATCCGCCGAAACGGTCACGTAGTTCGTGAAGACGAGAACGGCGTACACCAGAAAGCTGGCGATCAGGGGGAAGGCATAGTCGATCAGAATATCGAGCACGGTGAAACAGTACCAGGCCAGGCCCAGCGTCACGGTGGCGGGAACCGCGCCGAGAACGAGAAGGGATCCCGCGCTCATCCTTGGCGCCTGTGCGATCAGGAGAATGCTCAGCAGCGCGACCAGGATGAGCTCGACGGGGGTCGTATAGCTCGGCCGGCTTAAGGTCGATCCCATCAGGATCGTCTCAAGGATCTGAGCATGCAGCTCGACGCCCGGGAGCGCCGGATGGACCGGTGTCACCTTGAGATCGAGAAGACCAGCCGCCGAGGACCCGATCAGCACCATCCGGCCCGCCAGCTGCCCGATCGGGATGTGCCCCTGCAGGAGGTCGATGGCGGAAACATATTGCCTCTGGTTGGGTGGGGAGTAGTGAACCCAGACCCGTCCCCGGCCGTCCGTCGGAACTTCGTAATCGCCCACCACGACGCTCTGGACGCCACTCGCCGCCGTCTTGACGAGAACGGCGCCTGAATCGACGGCGACGCGCAGCATCTCGAGAGAGAGCGAGGGGACGATGGTTCCGTCGGCCACCGCCACGAGCGGAATGCGCCGGGCTACGCCATCGCGGTCGGAAGCGATGGAGAACAGACCATGCCCCTGAGCGGCCTCGTCGAGAACGGGGAGATTTCGCAGGAGATGCGGAAAGTCGACGAGGAAAGGTCGCGGATCGGGCCCAAGGGTGGCAATCCCGGTCTGGATCGCCGGCTGCGCGGCCGGCGCAGTCCCTGAGACCAGGTAGCCGGAATATCCCAGAACCACCTTCGACGTCCCGATCGCATGGGCGAAGGCCGCATCGTTGCTGGGCAAGCGCCGGAGGCTCTCTCTCGTGCCATCGTCCAGATCCTGGAGCGTCTCGGCAAGAACATCGGGCGAGCTGCGGTCCGGTTCCGGGAAAAGCACGTCGAAGCCGACGACTGTGACGCCCTGTTCGACGATCCTCGCAATCATTTCGGCCATGACCGTGCGGGGCCATGGCCATTGCCCGAGAATCCGCAGACTCCGCTCGTCGATATCGACGATGGTGACGAGGTCCTGGCGCTCCTGGCGAGGATGCAGGAGCTGATAGATGTCGAGAGACTTGAGGCGGAGAACCTCAATGGGCACAGGATCCCAGATCCGCAGCCACAGCAGGAACACAAGAAGCAGGCTGCCGACGATCCGCCCGGCACCGAAGCGCCACACCCTGCGCAGAAGGGGCGTCATGGGTGTCGGTCCACTCGGTCCGTTTTTGGAGGCGGCTCTTGTCGGGAGCCGTCGAAGCGACATCGGGAGCCGGAACGCTGCTTCCTCATATGACAAAATCCGTCGAACGGGGCAGCGCGCCTGCGATATTCAGTTCGGCGGTCAGCACTTCCCCGCTCTCGAAAGTGACGATGGCCGATACCTCGTTCCGATTTCCGACAAGACGGTTCAGACCGTCGACCGAGGTATTGAGGACCCACGTGTTTCCCACGAGGATCAGATCATCGGGGCCGATGTCGACGATTTCCCTGCCGTTCACGAAAACGTCGACATCGGCAATCCTCCCGCTCTGCAGCGGCATCCCGACATCGGAGACATCGATCTGGTCGGGCGACGTCAGACGCGCGGCACCGCCCGTGTTATCGATTCTGTTCAGTTGAGAGAGGCTCGTATCCTCACCGATGCCGAGAGCTGCGATCCTGACATCAAAGCGGCTGGTCAATGCTGCGACCTCCGCATCGATGTCCCCCTGCCCTGCTCCGTCGGAGAGGAAGTAAAGGACATTCTTCTCGCCCCCCTGATCAAGGCTTTGCAGCCTCTCGCCTGCCGCTCGCAGCGCATTGGCGAAGTTCGTCTCGCCCCCTTCATCGAGGTTTCGGAGATAGCTTTCGATCGCTTCGTCTCCGGCCTGTCCCAGACTGAAGGTCGCCGCGTTCACGCCGTCGAGGTCGGGATTCCTGGCATCGGTCGGATCGGCGCTCTCGTTGAAGGGAATGATCGTCACCGAGACGTCCGCCGGAGAGAAGCCGAGCGCTCTCACCTTCTCCGTCAGGGCCATGAGGCTTGCGATCTCCGCATCGAGGATCGTGTTGGCGCGGCCATCTCCGTTGAGATCCCCGACCGGCGTCCCATCAAATCGGTCTGACGTGCTGCCCGAGACATCGATCAGGTAGAGGATATTCATCTGAGGCTGCACGACCGCCCCCTGAGCGACGATCAGTTCAAGATTGGCCTGCGCAGTCGTGGTGGCTGACGGCGTCCTGACCGTGAGCGAGACCGGCTGATCGTTGAAGTCGAGAACATCCGTGTCCGAAGCGGATTGCACCGGCGCTGAGAAAACGCCCCTTCCCTGGACCTGAAGGGTTACCTCCGCGGTGTCGCTTCCTCCATGGCCGTCGGAGATCGTATAGGCGAAAGACACCGTCGCAGTTTCGCCATCGCTCAGGGCGCTGAAATCGTTTCCCGGATCGAAGACGAGATTTCCGTTTGCATCAAGGCTGACGGAACCCTCGATGGGTGATGTCCAGCGCGTCACCCGCAGCATATCTCCGTCGATGTCCCGATCATTGGAAAGGACGCGGAGAATCGTTCTCCCAGCCTCACTCAGTTCAAGGATCTGGTCATTGTCTGCGACGGGCGCGTCGTTCCTGCCATCCACCACCCATCTGACGGACGCCGGTACGATGGTGCCATTGCCGAAGTCCAGTCGATACGCGACGGTCACGGTCTGGGTTTCCCCAACTCCCAGGTGCTGATAGGCAGGATGTGTGGGATCCAGAGAGAAACTTTGCGAGGCCGCGAGGAATTGCACGCCTGGAGGCAAGGATGCCGGTACGAGCACAACCGGTTGCGCGCCACTCCCCGATGTCACTCCTGAAGGCAGCGCATCAAGCCTCTCGAGCGGCCCATCCTCGATGGCCGTGCCGCGAATGGGCGCCGGCGCAACGATGGGATCGGGAATGACCATCTCGCGCGGATCGACCGAGGGCCGGAGGAAGGGAACAAAGATCAACTGCGAATTGTCGGGGAAGTCGATCGGTTCAGGCAGGCTCGCCGGGACGATCAGCGTATCCTCGGGTTCGCTGCTTCCTCTCCTTTGAGGAGTTCCCGAGACGAATTGAAACAGATCCCTCACGAAATCGCTTTCACTCCGGATTTCGTCGTTCGTCTTCGCAATCTGCGTAATCGCTGGGTCCGAGCCGGCGACAGGAGTCAGAACGGTTGAGACGCGTGCATCCGATATCGACACGAGCACCCGGGACTGGTTTGTCTTGTCGAGAAGAACGATCGAGCCCACAGTCCCGTCGGGCTCGGTGAGGAGGGAAAAGCGGGTCACGCCGCTGAGCGCGGCGATCTCGGTCTGCACCGCCGTTCCGCGAATGGCCATCGTGGCAACCGGCGTCTCCACCTTGAGGTCGCCCGTCTTGGCGACCTGCCCTGCTACAAATCCGATCAGCCCCTGGACCAGCGTGAACAGGGCCGAGTTCGCATCCGAGCCCGCAACATAGACCATGTCGTTCAGCACCATCCGGGCGCTGGAGGACAGATGGAAAACCGTTCCGTCATTGAGTTTGACCGTCAGGGACGAGGCCGGTCCGGTCTGAACGACGTCGCCCTTGGCCACCATGTCACCGAGCCGAAGCTCGATGATTGTGCCGTTTCGCAGAACGGTGACCGAGCCCGACACTTTCTCCACGCGCCCGATCGGAACCTGAACCGCGGCGCCGCCAGTCGCCTGCGCATATCGCATCGGCGGATCCGGCCCAGCCGAACCCTCAATGGATTCACCACTGATGCTTGCCCCGTCAGGCGCCGCAATGTTGTAGCGCCGACCATCCCTGAATGAGTCCGGCTGGCCGCTCGTTTCCGCAGGTCCTCCGGTGAGGAATTCGGCGCTGGATTTCCTGGATCCGGCAGTGAAAAGCAGATCCATCCCGGAGAACAGGATCGAGCGTTCCGAGCCGGGACCAAGGCTCGAAGCCTCGGCAGCATTCAATTGACCATCATAAACACGGGCGCCGTCACTGGATCGATACACAGCGAAACCCCTTGCGTTTGTACGATGATACGCTTTTCGCGTTTTCATTCCTACGGGAATCAAATCTCATCGCGGCCCCGAGAGCCTCCGACCAGGAGGAGGCGGCCCCGCTTTGGCGACCCTGGAGCAACACTGATTTGTCAAACCCGCCCGCGACCGTCTTAAGCCCGCGCGACGGGTGGATCTGTCAGCCTCCTTTTCCCATCCGGCCGCCTCGTCTACATCTTCCGCGCCCTGTTCACGACTCAGGAGAACTGCAAACATGAGCCTTGAATCCGTTCGTGCCTTTCTCGCCAGGAATGCCCCGGACATCGAGATCCTCGAGATGAATCGGAGCACCGCGACCGTCACCGAGGCCGCCGAAGCTCACGGCGTGGAGCCGGGACGGATTGCCAAAACGCTTTCTCTCCGCGTGGGCGAGCGCACCTTCCTGGTCGTGACCCGGGGCGACATCCGCCTGGACAACCGCAAGATCAAGGGAACCTTCGGCGGCAAGGCTTCGATGCTGGATGCCGAGCAGGTCCAGGCCCTGACGGGTCATCCGGTGGGTGGCGTCTGCCCGTTCGGATTGGCCCAGCCCCTGCCCGTCTATTGCGACATCTCGTTGAAGGCCTTCGATGAGGTCGTGCCAGCCGCGGGCGCGATCCACGCCGCGGTCAGGATCTCTCCTCAACGCATGGCGGAACTCGTCGGCGCAGATTGGGTGGATGTCTGCCAGGAGCCTGCAGAAGGCTGAGACCGCTCGACGGGAACGGTCGCATCCGATCGCTCCCGCCATCGAGGCTCACGAACAGGCGTGTCCGAGACCAATCGAGGCCTCAGTGGTGCATGGACTCTTCAGCCAGGAGGCGTTCACCTGCGTACCTGGTCAGAAGGGCTTGCCGCGCGCGGGTGAGCTCCTTTTCGAGGAGTGCGACCTGTTCCACTCCACGTTTGGCGAGATCGGCGTCCGTGATCTTGCTCCAGCCCAGACAAAGCCTGTGCACCGTCATGGCTCCGACATTGGCTGCAGCGCTCTGAAGTCCGTGCGCCTCGGTGCGGAAGCGATACGAATCCCGTTCCGCCACGGCCCGCTGAAGCTCGCTCAGGAGCTGCGCGGCATCCTCGAAGAATTCGTCGACCAGATCCGTCAGAAACTCCTTCCCGCCCAGACTTTCGAGTTCCTGGAGAACTCGCTCGTCGAGAGCAGGACCTTGCTCGGGCTGACCATTGCCGTGAGCGGCAGCGCCGTGCCGTTGGTCGCGTTCAGCCCCTCCCTGCGCGATGGACGTGTCATGGGAGGCCCCATTCGCTGATATCTCCTCAATCATGGTGAGGAGAGCCGAAGGCTGCACGGGTTTGGTCAGGCACGCATCGATGCCCGCTTCCTTGACGCGGTCTGCCATCTCGGCGCTCGCGTCGGCCGTCAAAGCGATAATCGGCAGGCGGTCCGAACCCAGCCCTGTGAATCGCAGCATCTGCGCCGCCTCGATGCCGGTCATCACGGGCATATTGACGTCCATGATCACGAGGTCGAACTGTTCCTGCTCCAGAGCGTTGAGCGCTTCCTCGCCGTTCGTGACGCTCTGCACAAGGTGGCCGCCGCGCTCGAGGATCTTCGAGACGACCATGCGATTGGTCGAGTTGTCGTCGGCCAGCAGGATCGAGAGGCTCCTGGCGGCAACGGGCAAGGAACTGGCATTCGCTTCGCTCCACATGGACTGAGCGAGCCGCCCCTGGGCGGCCACGACGAGGAACGCCGTCTCCGCTTCCTCTCTCGTGAAGTCATACGGGAGAATGCTGCTGGCGATCCTTCTCACCGGCAGATCAGCCAGCGCTCTCGTATTGCCCGAACGGATCAGTATCATGGCTGACGGATCTGACGATGCTTCGATCTCGGCAAATGCCCGTGCTGGGAATTCATCGCTCCACCAACACAATACGGCATTGCCGATCCGATTGGTGCGCGCCCAGGCCTCTGCCTGCGAGAACTTGTCCACCACCGGAACACCTGTGCCCTGGTCCAGTCGATGGGCGATGTCTGCGGCGACGTCACGCCTCGGGCAGATCAGGATCGGTTGGACGATATCAGCAAGCTCCACATTCTGCTGGGCGCGTTCAGAGGCAACCTTCATCGGAAGCGTGAACCAGAAGGTGCTTCCTTGGCCGTGGACGCTTTCGACCCCGATTTCGCCTCCCAGGCCTTCGACGAGCTGGCGGCAGATCGCCAGGCCCAGTCCGGTTCCGCCATAGCGGTTGATGATTGTTTCGTCGGCCTGTGTGAAGGTTTCGAAGATGCGATCGATCGCTTCCGGGGAGATGCCAATTCCCGTATCCGACACCTCGAAGCGGATCACGGCAGACGGCTCCGTTGTGAGAGCATGAGCCGTCACAGTCACGTTGCCGGCATCCGTGAACTTGACCGCGTTCCCCAGCAGATTCAGAAGGATCTCCTCGAGGTGGTGTCGAGGTCCGATGAGGTGCAGGGGCGTCCAGGATGTCACATGGAGCGACAGCCTGAGGCCCTTCCGTCGAGCCTCTGCGAGAACCATCGCCCGGGCGCTCGAAAGGACCTCCAGCATATTGAAGCTGACCATGCTCATCGGCATCTGGCCTGCTTCGATCCGGGAAAGGTTCAGGATGCTGTTGATCTGCCTGAGCAGGGACTCCCCGGCCGTCTGGATGGTTCGGGTCATCCCCATCTGCTCAGAATCCAGCCTCGTGCTGCTCAGCAGGCCCGACATTCCGACGATAGCGTTAAGGGGCGTCCGCAGTTCGTGACTGACGCTGGCCATGAACAGGCTCTTGGCGCGGTTGGCAGCTTCAGCCTGCGCGCGCGCCTTGGAAAGCTTGAGGATCAGACGGCTCGTGTAGAGGGGAAGGACGATCAGGCTCAGCAGCAGGCTGATCGAGAGATAGATATCGTTCCTCCAGAACGGGGTTGTGTAGATCACGATCCCGAAGAAGACGACCGAGACGACGGTCGAAACAAAGAGGAACCAGTTTCCAAATCGGAAGCCGTTGCCGAAAGTGACCCAGAGATACAGAGGAAACAGGACGGAGGTCGTCTCGCCCCCATAATGCAGCTGCAGCGAGGCTGTTCCGAGATCGCTTACAATCGCAACGACGCGGCGGACAGTCGATTGCTGCGGCCGAATGAGAATGTGGATTGCAATGCCCGCGGAAACAAGCCCGAACATGATCGTGCTGGCAAGGGCATCTCGCGCCGCGACCGGATCGACCCAGAATGTGTAAGTCGGGATGAGGATAAGATAGATGAGCCTGTTGAAGCTCATTTCATATTCACGGTCCGGGCTTCGTGCCAACCGGGAGAGAAGAGCATGCATCACGGGCCGACAGCCTTCTGGAGGAAATCGTCTCCTGTCTCGGCGAAGAACTGAGGCTGCTCCTGGAGAAGAGCTTCGAACTCGTCGGAAGCAACCGGCCGGCTGAAGAAGTATCCCTGCGCCTCATCGCAATCATTGTTGCGCAGGCATGTGAGCTGCTGCGCGTCCTCGACCCCTTCAGCAACCACCTTGAGGTTCAGGCTCGCTGCAAGGGCGATGATCGCCTGGACGATGGCTCTGTCGCGGGTATCCGCTGCGAGGTTCGCTATGAAGGATCGATCGATCTTCAAGGTGTCTACGGGAAAATTCTTGACGTAGCTGAGGGAGGAATAGCCCACACCGAAATCGTCGATGGCAACTCGGACTCCCAAGTCCTTGAGACCGCCCAGGATCGCATTCGTGTGGCCGATATCCGTGAGCAGGCTGCTTTCGGTGAGTTCGAGCTCAAGATGCTGCGGCTCAAACCCCGTAGCGGACAGCGTCTCAGAAACCAGTCGCACGAGATCCTGTCCCATGAACTGAATCGGGGACAGATTGATTGCGATCCGCAACGGCGGGTATCCCAGTTGCCGCCACACGGCTCCCTGGGCGCACGCCTCCCGGAGAACCCATGCGCCGATCTCGTTGATCAGACCGCTTTCCTCGGCCACGCTCATGAAGGCACCGGGCAGCGTGAAGCCGAGGCCGGGCCTTTGCCAACGGACGAGCGCTTCGGCCCCCACGATTCGCCCGGTGCTCAAATCGATCTGCGGCTGATAGTGGAGAACGAACTCCTCACGGCGGATGGCTTTCCGCAGATCCGCCTCGAGGTTGAGGCGGAAGTTCCCACGCGACGCCTCCTCCATTTCGGGTGAATAGAAGCGCAAGCGGCCCCGGCCTTGAGCCTTGGCGCTATACATCGCGAGATCCGCATATTTCAGCAGCTTCTCGACGTCGGTTCCGTGGTGAGGCGACAGAGCGATTCCGACTGTCGCACCAAGCCGGACCTCGTGGTCGCTGAGCAGGAACGGCAACGACAGATGGTCGATGATTGTTCGCGCCAGATCCTCGGCGGGGTCAGGTCCTTCGATTCCCGTCTGAAGAACAACGAACTCGTCGCCCGAAATCCGCGCCACGAGGTTTCGATCCGCGACGCACTCGCTCAAACGAGCGGTCACCTGCCTCAGGATCTCATCGCCTCCAGAATGACCGAAGGCGTCATTGACGAACTTGAAGCGGTCCAGATCGATGAGATGCAGAGCAAAGCCGCCTCGTCCGGTCGCCAGCTCGCTCTGGACCCGTTCATACAGCATTCTCCTGTTGGGGAGATCCGTCAGGGTATCATGCAACGCGATATGGCGCAGAACGCTCTCGGCCTTCTTTCGCTCGCTGATGTCGACAGAGGTCGTCAGAACGCTGGCGATGTTTCCATCGGCGTCCGGCATCGGAGTTTGGGTCGTCAGGAAGACGCGTTCGTTGCCGCTCGTGTCCGAAACCACCTCCTCGAAGCTGACGGCGCCCTGGGTTCGCTCGAAAAGCGCGGCGTGAACCTGCCTGCGGTACTCGAGTTGATCGCTGACGAGCATGTCGGTGAGCACACGTCCCATCAGAGCGGCCGGCGTGGAATCGACGAATGAGGCGAAATGGGCGTTGACGAAGACCGCCCGCCCCTCGCGATCCGTGGCGCTGATCAGCGCCGGAACCGTATCGATGACCTGCGCGAGCGCCTCACGACTGCTTCGCACCAGCTCCTCTTGTGAGCGCTCGCTTATGCGAAGCTGCCGCTCCAGCGACTGAGCGCGCCCCAGAATGTAACGCTGCTGGCGATGCAGCTTGAGCAGATTGCGGGCCCTGGTCGTGAACTCGCAGTAATCCACCGGGGAGCTCAGGAAGTCGGTGGCGCCGGCTTCGAGGGCTTGCAAGCGGAACGTGCGGTCGTCATAGGCGGTGATGACGATCACGGGAACGTCCGCGCCGTTCGCGCTCGCACGAATGCGTCGCGTGAATTCTGCGCCATTCATGCCCGGCATGCGAAAATCGGTGATGATCAGGTCGGGCGACCGGTCCGCCATCCACTCCAGAGCCTCGATAGGCGTGCTGAACGCATGCACCGAAACATTCTCCTCGATGGACTGAGCCAAGCGAGAAAAGATGTTTCGATTTGTTGTTCGATCATCAACAATCAGAACAAGCGCCATGTCACCCCCTACGCCCCGTCCTTTGCGAGGCGAGGCCTGTCGGTCCTGCCCGCCGGAGGCAGTATTTTCGGCCCTGACCGACCGCCTTCCCATGCCGCCGGAACGGATCAAGTCGGCAAGAATTGCCGACCTCCTCCACCCAGCATCGACGTATCGTACCAGTGCCCATCAGTGTCCCGGTTTCCGGTTATCTTCAGGCACGCCGCCGTTTTAAGTTCTTTTAGTCGAACTTACTTTGACAATACATTAACGGCGGATCCTACTTCCGTAGGGTCCGCAAGATGGAATCCTTAGATTTAACGATCATTTGGCCCATCAACGCCCGGCCTGACCTTAGCGTCGGTCACCAGGCCGGCCCTGAGCGGCGGTGAGCCGGACATGTCGATCCGCTGGACACGGCAGCGGATCGGCAGGCACGTGGCCCGCAGGTTCATTCCCGGCACGAACCTTTCCGAGTCTCAGCCCCGCCAGGGAGCAGCGGGCCCCGTCATCACGCTCCCGCAGCCATACGGCGCCCCTGAGCCGATGTCAGACGGATCATCTTGCGCAGATCCGGCTCGCCCAGTTCGAGCGCGGCATCGACCCAAATGTCGACGATGTCCTTCAGTTCTTCGTATGTCACCGGGTTGACGCGGCGCTTGGAACGGTAGATCGCCCGATGGGCGTTGTGCTTGCGTCGATTGCGCTCCATGTAGTCCCTGACGGCAATCTCGCCTTCCCCGTCTTCGGCCAGGACATCGACGACCCCCAGAGAATGCAGCTCCTCGGCGGTGTAAACCTTTCCGCTCAGGATCAGCTTCTCCGCTGCGACCGTTCCGATCTTGCGCGTCAGGAGGCTGTAGGCTCCCATTCCCGGGAAGAGATTGAAGAGGACCTCCGGAAGGCCCATTTTCGCGCTTCTTTCAGCAACGAGGACATCGAAGGACAACGCGCACTCGAACCCGCCGCCGAGCGCATCTCCTTGAACGAGGCCGATGGTGACGATCGGTGCATGAAGCGCCATGGCATTGCCGTAGATGACCTTGATGCAGGCATAGGCGTAAGCCTGCAGGCTCGCCCGATCCCTGGCCCGGATGCGATCGGCGAAGAATGCAAGATCGCCACCGAGATTGAAGACGCCCGGTGTCTGGGAACCGAAGACGAAATACTCGAGCAGGTGTCGCTGCTCCCGGTTCCCCTCCTCCGTGATCTGGCGCACGGACTCGTGGACGCAGAGCATGTCCTCCAGCAGATCCATCGTCACGATCGGCCGCGCGCTGGGCCGCATGGCAGCCCAGTATGTCTTGTTCTGGAAGTCGAGCTTGACGTCGATATGCGGCAGGCGGAGCTGGGTCGGATCGCTCCGTGACGGCAGCCGCTGAGACAGCCGAGGTGATACATCCTCCTGCTCGAAAAGCCTTTCGGGCTCGGTTGTCACGTGGTCATCGATCTTGAGCAACGAGGACAGCACCTGTGTCTCCTTTGAACACCTGGGGTAACAGGAGATAGCGCTCAGATTGGTCTGCTCGCTTATCACCACGCTTCCCGGAGGCATAACTTTAGGGAAGGATAATGATCTATTAACTTGACTATGTGTAGGCGCCAGAAGCTTCCGTCATAAAACTTGGTTAATTCGGATTAACTCTGACGAAGTTTGCCGGACTCGAAGTACATCCCGCTCCTGTGCCGCCACGAAGCGCGTGAACAGGACTGGGGCACGTCCCACAGCGGGACTGCGCACGCTTCGCGCACGAGGTCAACGAGCCTCCAGTCTTGCCGGCGGATGCTGTCGCTGATCCGGACGCCTAGGTCGCACGTGCCCCACGAAACACTCGCCATGCCCCGCGACCTGCGTGGCAGAGGTGAGGACATCCGCTCGTCCTCTGTCGTGCCAATTCGGGTGCCGCTGGGCGTTCGCAGACCTTCAAACACGTGGCCATGTTCGAGGCGACATGGGCTCGACGAAGGGATATAATACCGAGGTCGGCACAAGGATAAGGACACTTACCATCGGCCTCGGGGGCGATCAGGGAGGGTGTCGTGACGCGTTGGCAACCGGATCCGAGTTTCTATCCATCCCCGCGCTTGGCCGAAAAAGCCCCGCCCGAGACATTGGCCTACGTTGCCATGTTCGATCCCGACCGTCGGCAGCCTGACGGCATCGCCGTGGTCGATCTCGACCCCGCCTCGTCCTCCTACGCCCGGATCGTCGGATCCGTGGCGATGCCCGAGACGGGAGACGAGCTGCATCACTTTGGCTGGAACGCCTGTTCGTCCTGCCTCTGCCCCAACATGCCTCATCCGCATGTGGAGCGGCGCTATCTGGTCGTGCCGGGTCTGCGCTCGTCGCGCATCCACATCCTCGACACCAAGCCCGACCCGCGCAATCCCACCATCGTAAAGGTGATCGAGCCCGAGGTGATCGCCGAGCGGACCGGCTACACCCGGCCGCATACGGTCCATTGCGGACCGGACGGCATTTACGTCACGGCTCTCGGCAATGCGGAGGGCAAGGCGCCGGGCGGCATCTTCATCATGGACCCTGAAACCTTCGAGCCGCTCGGGCGCTGGGAGGTCGACCGGGGTCCGCAGCAGCTTGCCTATGACGGCTGGTGGCATCTGGGACACGACACGCTGGTGACCAGCGAGTGGGGCACGCCGGACACCTTCGAAGACGGCCTCGTGCCCGAGATTCTGCTTGGCTCCCGTTACGGCCGACGCCTCCATTTCTGGGACCTCCTGAAGCGCAAGCACCTGCAGGAGATCGACTTCGGCGAGGAGCACCAGCTCGTGTTCGAGCTGCGCCCGGCTCACGACCCGACCAAGGCCTATGGGTTCGTCAATTGCGTGATCAGCCTCAAGGATCTCTCCTCCTCGATCTGGACCTGGTATCGCGAGGGCGATCGATGGGCCGTCAAAAAGGTCATCACCATTCCGGCCGAGCCTGCAAGCCCGGACGACCTGCCGGACATGCTGAAGGGCTTTGGCGCGGTTCCGCCGCTCGTCACCGACATCGATCTCTCCATGGATGACCGGTTCCTCTACGTGTCCTGCTGGGGAACGGGCGATCTCCAGCAATACGACGTGTCCGATCCATTGAACCCCAAGCTCACCGGCACGGTGCGGATCGGCGGGATCGTGTCGCGCGCCTCCCACCCCAGGGCACGGAACGGGCATCTGACAGGGGGGCCGCAGATGGTCGAGATCAGCCGTGACGGACGACGGGTGTACTTCACCAATTCGCTCTACGGGCCCATCGACCAGCAATTCTACCATCGCGGCTTCGAGGGCTGGATGGTGAAGCTGAACGCGGACCCGAACGGCGGAATCGCATTCGATGAGGACTTCTTCGTCGAGTGGCCCAAGGGACACCGGCCGCATCAGGTCCGGCTCGAAGGAGGCGACTGCTCGTCCGACTCCTATTGCTACCCGTGAGGCGCGCCACACTCCCCGCGAGGGATGTGGCAAGGACTCTGAAATGAACGCGGAATCATCCGCCCTCTGGCCTTGGCTGACTCTTGCGGGGCTCGGCGCCTTCCATGGCCTGAACCCCGCCATGGGCTGGCTGTTTGCCGTCGCGCTCGGGCTGCACCGTCAGAGCCGGAGGCTCGTGGTTCTGGCCCTCGCACCCATTGCGCTCGGCCATGCCGCCGCTGTGGCGGTCGTCCTGCTCGCCGTGATCCTCTTCGGAACGGTCGTGGATGCCACGCATCTCGGCCGCGGAGCTGGCATCCTGCTGTTGATCTGGGCCGCCATCCATGCACTTGCCGGCCATCGCATACCTGTTCGGATCGGGATGCAGACCGGCTTGGCCGGTCTGGCCTTGTGGTCGTTCATGATGGCCGGCGCTCACGGAGCCGGCCTCATGCTGATCCCTTCCCTCCTGTCTCTCTGCGTATCCTCCGGTACAGGCGGCAGCTTGCTTGCCTCGAACTCGCTCCCGATCTCCCTCGCGGCCCTTGCCGTTCACACAGGAGCGATGCTCACGATGATCGCGGCCGTCAGCCTGCTCGTCTATGACCAGGGGCTCGCCTTCCTCCGACGGGGCTGGATCAATCTCGATGTGCTCTGGCACATCGCCCTGGCAGGAGGCGGCATCATCGTTCTGGCGGGATAACGATCCCTTCGCCGTTAGTCGCGAGGCGCGCTCACCAAAATTGTCCTATAGACGTCTCGCCTCACGCCAGTCCCTCTCCATTCACCCGACGCCGGCGCCTGAGCCACGACATGTTGGTGCTCCCGAATGCCTCATCAGAACAGAAACATCATCGAACATTGGCTTCTGGCTCCCCTCGCGGCGATATCTCTCCTTGCCCCCTGGCATGAGGCGGTCGCAGCAGAGCTGCTCCAGGGCCGGTGCCATATGGACTATTGTTCCTGGTTCAGCACCGAATCCAGGGACAATGTGGGCGCAAACGCCAAAGGCACCCTGGTCAAGGTCGAGTCCCGCTGGTGGGAATCGCATCACCCGAACGGAAGCTACAACAAGCGAGCACCTCGGAAGGGCGGCGGCTTGGCCATCGACTATTTCTTTTGCTCGAAATCTGCTCCGGCGGTGATCGATTCGGACCAGGAGACAGGTCAGTGGACCGCGACAAGGCTCGCTCCCGGCGAACCTGCTGATATCGCGGGCGCCAACACGACAGCCTACCTGAGATACTTCTCCGTCTGCCATGGCGTGACGGTTACGGAGGAAAATCTGTACGAGCAGACGGTCGTCCTGGGCAAGAAGTTCGGCTACCATGTCGTGTGGGATCCCGACCAGATGCAGATCACCATTCGCCGCCCCGAAGACATTTTGGCTGATCAGGGGGCGAACACTCAGAAAAACTAGAGACGGCCCCACTGGCGAGAGATCACCTCTTTCCTTGATTTGCTGCATCGTCTTGCAGTGCGAGCCGGGGCCATCTCGCCGAACAATGCGTTCATCATCGGGCTGAGGCCCGCACGCTCGGTCTCGCGCGAAACCATGCGATGTGCGCCCCTCGCGGGTGCGCCCCCGGAAATGATGGCACCTCGTTCCCCTGTGCATTCCTACACCCCGGCGCCCGATCGGGGGGACAGGGTAGATCTACCCTATTGCTGAGACGCAAGTCCCTGCCTAGCAGTCGTTCCTGTGTGCCTGTCGAAAACCTGCCCCAGGTCTCACCAGAGAGAACGAATATGAATGATACAAAAGCAGTGGACACGAGCGATCTTCTGCAGAACTTCAAGGCCGTCCCGGATATCCGCAGCCGGTTGATCATCGCCGGGCTCACGTTGCTCTGTCTGTTCCTGCCCATGGCAAGTACTTCCGTGTTTGGAGTCGGCGCGTCATTCGGCATCGATCATCCGGCCCTGCTCGGCTCCTGGGCTCACTGGTTGTCCTTGCTCGCCATTGCGTCCTGTGTGGCGCCGGCTTTCGCCGCCACCAGGGCACTGACCCGACTTCTCGATGGCCTCTTGGGCTTCGGAGCGGTTCTGGCCGGGATCGTCGTTGCTCTTCGCTTCATTCAGGCCTTCAGCGAGATCGCCATGGCCAGCAGCGCATCGCGCTCGCTCACGGGCCAGCGTTTCGACAGTTCGGACTTCGTCTCCTTCTCGCCGAGCTTCGGCTTGGTCCTGTTCATCGTTCTCGTCGGCTTTGCGGCCATTCGCGGCTTCAAGGCGCTCAGGTCCAAGCCGCTCCCGGTTCCGGCGTGACGGACCTCCCGATCACGATCTCACGCAACTCATTTCCTCTCCTGGATCAAATCCCATGACCTCTGCGAATACGAACAGCAGCAACATGCCCAATCCGGCGCCTGTCCCGCCCACCGACCCGCTCGTGAACACGGACAACCGCGGCTTCGCTCTGGTGACCTACGGCTTGTTTGCCGGCGGTCAGATCTTCTGGCCGGCCGCCATCGTGGGTGTCATCATCGCCTACATCAAGCGCGGCGATGCGGGCGGAACCGTTTACGCATCGCACTATCCCTGGCTGATCCACGCCTTCTGGGTGTCCTTCTTCATCGGCCTTCTCGGCCTGATCCTCACCATCACCTATATCGGCGCGGTCATCGGCGTTCCCCTCATCATCGGGGCCTGGATCTACAGCCTCTACAAGATCATCAAGGGCGGCCTGAGGGTCCTCGAGGGAAAGCCCGTTCCCTGATCCATCCCCTGCCGTTCATGAAGCGCCGGGTTTCATATCCCGGCGCTTTTGCGTTAGTGCGGCGGTTGGATGCCAGCACCTCCGCCGGCGCAGTCGCGTTCAGATCCTGAGCCGGGATCAAACCTGAAGTAAGAGATCATGCTCGCCAAGAAACTGCTCCGAGCCGGGGTCATTGCCATGGCTCTCCTCACCTCCTCCGCAAATGCCGATCCCTTGGAGTGGCCGGAGCCGATCGATTTTAACGAAACCACCCCTCCTCCGGCTGCGCCCGTGACGGTGGTTTATTCCGAGACGCAGGGGAAAACCTGCAAACAGACTGCCAGCGAGTCAGAACTGAGCGAATGGGTCTGCTCCGCGCCCGGGGGCCGGACGGTGCTGTTTGGTGACACGGGCAATATCGCGATCGTCCGCTTCGGAGCGCCGACAAACACCCGGCTCGAACCGGAATTTCGCGTGGACGGGGACATGATCGGCAAGAAGATCGAGTGGCGCCTTCGCGAGGAGAACCGTTCGCAACGATCCTGCGATTCTTCCTCAGGGATGCGGATGACAGGTCCCACCAGGTTCTGGTCGTCACGAAGATCGACGGGAAGGACGCATGCCATATGGCCTATGTGAATGCCCGGCTCAAGAATGCCAATCAGCAGGCGGCAGAGATCGCCGATACGAAGGCCCACGCGTTCAAATGCGGCGTCCATCGCCCGATCAAGGTCGGCAATCCGCCCAAATGGTGGGGGGAGTAGGAGCTGCCATCCTGTTGAGGAGAAGCCCGACGCGTTCCCATTGTCCATGGCCCGTGGATCGCAGCATGTCGAGAGCGCAGCCCGCGCCGGCGCAGACGTAGCTCGCCGCACATCGGGCTCGGCGTCGTCGCGACAGAGGGACATGGCTTCGGCTGTCGTCGGCGAAACAGGCTAGCGCTGAGGGTCGAGGCCGAGGAAGCGCGACATCCATATGGCGACCGCGTGCGTAACGTTCCTTGCACCGAGCTTGGATTTTATGGAAGCGATCCGATGTTCGACCGTTCGAAAAGACACGTTGGTCTTCAAGGCAATCTCCTTCGAAGAGAACCCTTGCGACAAAAGATCCAGAACGTCCTCCTCCCGCGCGGACAGAATTTTCCGCTCTGCTGGCAGAAGAATCCTGGTTTTTGAGAGGCTGACTGAAAAGGATGCCCGCCCCGCGATCGGCACGGACGGGAGGATAAGGCGATCATAGGTGGCAATCTGATCCTGAATCCGGGATGTGAGCGTCATCAGGCTCTGTCGTCCCGTATGCTTCGCCTCTTGATAGAACGGCGCGACATCGGTCCGCATATAGGCCTGGTCCGGATAGTCCGAGAGCCGCGACAAGTCGCTCCTCAGATTGACGTTTTCGACGACACGGTGCAGCCCGAATCCCAACGGGTCCTCCGGCTGCATGTCCACGATGTAGAGATTCGTCGTGGAATCGCACAGGGACTTCAAATGCTTGATCAGGGCGAATGCATCGGCCGGCGATGCCGGAGCCAAGTTCTCCCACTGGTTCGCCGCGTGCAGGAAAAGCTCCCGAGACAGCATCTGTCGCCCCCAGCCCCAGGCTTGTCCCCGAGGCGAATTTTTCGATGTATCCGATCCGGGTAGATCTACCATCCTTCGGCGCGAGCGAAACAGAGCGCTACCTGTCAAAGCTCCACTTATTTCAGAGATTGGTTACCGCCGAAGCGGCAGGCCGTTTCCTCGCCTGATGAGGCAGCAGATCGCCCTGCTGCTCGGTGCGACTTGTTGCATCTCATCAGTCATCGCTCGTCGCCGGCCTCTCGCATGGCGCGGAACGCCTGCCGACCTCGCTCTCGCTCACACCGTTGACGCGCTCCATCAGGCCCGGGAGCACCAAAATGCAACAGGGGCCTTCATGGCCCCTGCATGATGAACAATCGGCTCAAAGCCGCGGTGATCATATTACCAGGCCGGCTGATGAACCCGTACCGGGCGCGAGGCGGAGATGTCGTCCGGCGCAACGAGCATGCCGCGATCGATTGCCTGTTCCAGGACGGCTGCGACAGCGGCCTCTTCTCCGGCTCGCACACCGTCCTCGTCAGCAGAAGCCGCAGGAACAGTGAGACTGCGGACGTCGAAGCGGAAAGGATCGGTGGCGTAGGGTCCGAGCGGCGACGTCGTGAAGATGTGGGGTGAAGGCGGATAGGTGGCAGGATCGTCGAATTGATACGTACGATAGACCGTTACCCCCTCATATTCCAGGAACGCCGTAGGCGCGGCTACGCCGGCAAACTGGGTCGTCATAGTTAACCCTTTCTTATTGTGCAGCTTGGAACGCTCCTATTCCGCGCGATGCAGGCAGAAATGCGGCGATGATCAGCGCCCAAGGGAATAAGAGCGCATCGCTTCATTGAATGGAGAAGAGCGGCGGAAAGCACAAAGGCCGCTGGGTTCAGGACAAGCAGCACTCTCAGAATCTGACGCCGAGATAGGTCCTGTCATCCGCCCAGAGCTTGGCCGTCGATCCTTTGGGCGAGTGGTACAGCAGGACTTTTGCGGGATCCTCCCGCTCGGCTTCCGCGAAAGCCTGCTCCCAGGCCGCGACGCCGAACCCATCGCCGGGTTTGAAGTAGCCGTCAGAGTAGATCTCGATCGTTTCGACTGACAAGCGCTGGAGCCGCTCGATCCTGAGCATGTGCCGCGGCACCTCGAAGCCGTCGAGGCACGGATAGCCGAGCTGCAGGGCGCCGTTATTCTGATAGCCCCCCTGCGCATTGACGATGCCGCCCCGCACGAGATTCTCGATGTCGGCCTTCGAGACATGCGGAAGGGCTTCCACATTCGCTGCGATGGCGCGGCCCTCGATGAGGGCCATATCGTCGGCATCGAGGATGCCGGCCAGAGCGTCCAGAGGCTGGCGCGTGCCATGCCATGTCACCCGGCGCGAGACCTGCTCCTGCTTTTCCGGATTGGACACCTTCTGCCCGATCACCGGCCAAGCCTGCCTGCGCAGGATGGCGGTGATCACGTCGAGATCCTTCTCGAAACGGATGATCCGCTCCCCGTTGATGCGAACGCCGCTGTCGCCCACAAGGATCACGTCGACGCTCTCATGCCCGACGAGCACCAAGGCCAGCGCGGCCGAGATGCGCAGGTTCCAATCGGACAGCACCTTCTCGGCCATGCCGTGGGTCTTATACGCGGCAGCGATCGTCGCCGTCAGAGCATCGACGATCGCCACCGGATCCTCCGGCGCATCAGGCGCGCTCAGCATATGCTCGAGCGCGCGCTGGACAGTTACGGCGGCATACTGACCGGAAAGCATTCCGTCATAGCGCGTCCCGAGGCGGTCCGTGACCCCGTCGATGACCGCATAGGCGCGGCCTGGCAGGATCACGAGACGGTCTTCGTTGGCGTGAGGCGCGGACGGATCCTTCGCCTCAGTGAATGCTTCGATCAGCATGACTGCCCTGGGTTGATGGAAATGGACGGCTCAGCGGTTCTGTAGCGCCGCCTTCCACTTGGCAACCCAGTCGTTGCGGTTCTGCGCCACCTTCTTGATGTCGTAGTCGACGAGCTTGATCTCGCTCATGGGCTTGAGACCCGCGCCGGTGACATCCTTGCGGACCGAACGGCGGCCGATCTCGGAGACGAGCTGCTCCTGTACGGGCTTCGACAGCAGCCAGTCGATGAAGACCTTGCCGTTTTCCGCATGCGGGGCACCCTTCACGAGCGCGACGCCGTCGGCGACGGTGGACGAGCCGTCCTCGGGATACACGATCGCCACATTGCCGCCGCCCTTCACGTAGTCGAGGGCGTTGTCCTCAAGGGTGAGACCCACGAGCGCCTCGCCATCATTCACGTAGCGAGGAACGGCGCCCGAGGAATCGGACAAGTTTGTGTTGGCGAGAATCTTGTTGTAGACGTCCCAGCCCTTGTCGCCATAGCCGAGCAGGACGGTCGCGAGCTGCTGATAGCTCGAGCCGGACGTGTCGGCGCGGGCCGACGAGATCTTGCCCTTCCACTTGGGATCGCCGAGCTCGGCCCAGGTCTTCGGATATTCCTCAGGCTTGAGCTCCTTGTTGTTGACGGCCATGACCAGAAGGATGCCGGTATAAGGAATCCATTCCGGGCTCACCTTGTAGTTGGGCAGGATGGCATCGTCATCCTTCGGCTTATAGGTCGTCAGCAACTCCTTGTTGTCTTCGAGCTGCTCCCCGCCGATGCTCCAGATCACGTCGGCCTTCGGGGACGAGGCTTCCGCCTTCACGCGCTTGATGATGTCGCCGGAGCCGGCCTTCACCACATCAACCTTGATCCCCGTTTCCTTCTCGAATCTCGGGACCAGGGCATCGACGATGGATGCCTTGTGGGCCGTATAGACCACCACGGTCTTATCCTGGGCCAGAGCCGCGGTCGCGAGAGATGCGAGCAACGCGCCCGCTGTAAGTCCGACTTTCAACACTTTATCCTCCCATGGGAATAGTTAGCCAGGTAATAGTATGTTGCTGACCGCCGCAACTTTTGTAAAGTCGGCGCGAGCCGAGACTTGAAATTACGAACAAGGGAGCCAGGTGTGGCCGATTTGAAGATCCAGGGGCTGGCCAAGAGCTACAAGGATGTCCGCGTCCTGGAGAGCATCGATTTGGACATCGCGTCGGGGGAGTTCTTCACCCTCTTGGGTCCCAGCGGCTGCGGCAAGACCACCCTCCTGCGCACCATCGCGGGCTTCCAGCATCAGGACCGTGGCGAGATCATCGTCAATGGCGAGCGCATCGACCACAAACCCGCCCACAAGCGCGACATCGGCATGGTTTTCCAGGATTACGCCGTTTTCCCCCACCTGACGGTCGCCGACAACGTCGCGTTTGGCCTCAAGGCGCGCTCGTTGCCTAAGTCCGAGATCGACGCGCGCGTCGCCGAGGCCCTCAAGATGGTCCGGCTCGACGGTTACCAGGACCGGCTCCCTGCGGAGATGTCCGGCGGCCAGCAGCAGCGCATCGGCCTTGCCCGCGCCATGGCGATCCGCCCCACCCTCCTTCTGATGGACGAGCCCCTCTCGAACCTCGACGCGAAGCTGCGCATCGAGCTGCGGGAGGATATCCGCGACATTCAACGGCGGCTCGGGATCACGACCATCTATGTCACCCACGATCAAGAGGAGGCCCTTGCCGTCTCCGACCGGATCTGCGTGATGAACAAGGGCAATATCGAACAGATCGGCACGCCCTTCGAGATTTACCGGAAGCCCCTGCGCCGCTTCGCGGCGACCTTCGTCGGCACCATGAACCTTCTTCCGGGAGAAATTGCAGGCGGGCGCCTCTCCGTCGGCAGCCAGACGATTTCCTACCCGTCCCAGGCATCGGGACCGGTCGAGGTCGCCATTCGCCCAGAGAATGTGCTGCTTCCCGGGATGCCCCACCAGGGCGAAATCATCGCTCTGACCGGGGCCGTGCAGAAGGTCACGTTCCTCGGCCGAGAGGCCCATTACACCCTCAGGACCGAAGCCGGCGAGATCATCGCGCAGGTGGCCGACCCATCGCATGACTTCATCGAGATGGAGGGCCGTCATGTTGACGTAAGACTTCCTCTTCAGAAGATCGTCCTCTTTGGAAAAAGCGGCGACGTGATCGAGGCGGGGCAGGCATGATGAAACGGCGGGCTCGCTTCGATATCTGGACCTTCGTGCTCGTTGCGGCCTGGGTCATCCTCATCGCTCTTCTGATCTGGCCGCTCTCGTCGATCCTGCGCGCCAGCCTCATCGACAACGAGACAGGAACCTTTTCCCTTATCCATTACATCCAGATCGCCACGATCAGGGCCTATCAGCGTGCGGTCGGCAATACGCTCCTTGCCGGTTTCGGCGGCATGACGGGAGCCCTCATTCTCGGGGTGACCCTCGCCTTCGTGACGACGCGGTTTCACATCTATGGCCGCGCGATCATCCAGACCCTGGCCGTCGTCGCCCTGGTGTCGCCGCCCTTCATTGGCGCCTATGCGTGGATCGTGCTCTTCGGTGCGAGCGGCGTCGTGCGAAAGGGCCTCGCCTCCATCGGCATTTCCATTCCGCCGCTTTATGGGGCCATGGGGGTCATCCTCGTCTTCGCCTTCAAATTCTTCCCCCACGTCTTCCTGATCACGTCCGGAGCGCTTGCATCGATCAACCGCTCCGTGGAAGAAGCCGCCGAGAGCCTGGGCGTGTCTCCCATGAGGCGCCTCTTCACGATCACCTTTCCGCTCATCCTGCCGGCGATCTCGGCGAGCGCGCTGCTCACCTTTGTTCTCTCGATTGCCGATTTCGGTACGCCGCGCATCATCGGACGCGACTTCAACGTGCTGGCGACGGAGGCCTTCAATCTCTACGGCAGCGAGGTCGGCGGCAATCCCGGCATGGCCTCGGCGCTCAGTATCGCGCTGATCATCCTGTCCATGATCATCGTGTTCGGGCAGCGCTGGGTTCTGCGCAAGAACGTCTATTACAGCAACCTGATCAAGAAGCCCGAGCGCAAGCACGTAAGCGGGCTGAAGGCCGCCGGCCTTCACCTGCTGGCCTACGCGATCGTGCTCGTCGGGGCGCTGCCTGCCATCATCGTGGTGCTGTTCTCGTTCCGCCGGACCAGCGGGCCGGTGTTCCAGCCCGGCGTCAGTCTGCAGAGCTATGAACGCGTCATCTCGACGGTCTCCGAGCCGATCTGGAACACGCTGATCTTCTCCTCCGTCGCCGTCATCGCCATCGTCATCACCGGAACCCTGATCGGGTACCTGATCTCACGGCGTCCCGGAATTGCGACCGGCGCGCTCGATGCCATTCTCATGGTTCCTTATGTGGTGCCTGGCATCGTCATGGGCATCGCCTTCATCACCCGCTTCAACGAGCCGCCGCTCGCGCTGACGGGAACGGGACTCATCATCATCCTGGCGGTCTTCATCCGGCGCCTGCCCTACTCGGCACGTTCGGTGGCTGCCGCCTTGAAACAGGTCGGCCCCAATCTCGAGGATGCCGCCATTAGCCTCGGCTATTCGCCGGGCAAAGCGTTCCTGAAGGTGACGGTGCCGCTCATCCTGCCGGGCATCATGGCTGGCGCCCTCATGAGCTTCGTCACGGCCATGAACGAGCTCTCGTCCTCGCTGGTGCTCTATGTCGGAAGCACCATCACCATGCCCGTGCGCATCTATCTCGCGGTCATGGACGGCGAGTACGGAACCGCATCCGCCCTCTCCACCATCCTCCTGACGATGACCGTGGTCGCGGTCTATGCCGCCTTCCATCTGTCAGGGCGCAAGGAAAGCGCACTTCTCTAACGAAATGCGCAGGAGAGGCTTCAATCTCCCCTGCGCGAAATCCGTCCGATCAGTCGTTTCCTTTGTCGGAATGGTCGGGCTTGTCCTGGCCACCCCGATGAAGCAGAGCGCCGCGTCTCGAACAATCGGGATCACCGGCACAGGGCTGGTGATGACGGGGGAGAAGCCGGTAATGTGCTTTCAGACAGGCATTCAGGGCGTCTTGCTCAAAGGCTTATAGGCGATCGCCTCGATCTCGATCTTGATATCGACCATGAGACGGCCTTCGGCCGTGGTCCGGGCGGGTGGATTGGAGGGGAAATAGGTCGCATAGACCTTGTTGAAGGCCGCGAAGTCGCGGGCATCCTCAAGCCACACGGTCGTCTTGACGACATCCGACATGTCGGCGCCGGCGAGCGCGAGAGCTGCCTTGACGTTCTCGAGCACCTGACGGGTCTGCACCTCGATAGTGCCGCCGACATTCTCGCCATTGGGACCGACGGGCGTCTGCCCTGAAATAAAGATGAAGTCCCCCGCCCGCACCGCAGGCGACAGGGGAACATGGGACGAGCCGAATGTCTGCTTCGACATGAGTGCTTCCTTCTAATAGATCCTACTTCACCGCGCCGAGCGCGAGGCCACGCACGAGATAGCGCTGCAGCCAGGCGAAAGCGATGGCCACGGGCACTGTCGCGGCGAAAGTTGCCGCCATCACATGATGCCATTCGACGGTATACCGGCCGGACACCAGCGAGAAGATCTGGATCGGGAGCGTGTAGCTGTCCTGCGAGCGCAGCAGGGTCAATGCGATGACGAACTCGTTCCAGGCGTTGATGAAGGTGAAGATCGCCGTCACCACGATCGCCGGCACGGCCAAAGGCAGAAACACCCTCACCAGGGTCTTCGCGCGCCCTGCCCCCTCCATCCAGGCCGCCTCCTCCAGGTCGAGCGGGATGGTGGCGAAGTAGCTCTGCAGCATCCACACCGAGAACGCGATGTTGAAGGAGGCATAGACCACCGTCACGGCATTGATGTTGTCGATCACCCCGAGCGCCACCATGAGGCGGAACAGGCCCACCACGAGAACGATGGGCGACAGCATCTGCGTCACCAGCAGGAACTGGCGATAGAACTCGCGGCCCTTGAAGTCGAAGCGGGTCAGGGCATAGGCGGCGGGAATGGAGACGACGAGAGCGCCCAGGGTCGCCAGCACGGCGACGTAGAGCGAGTTCCTCAGGGCGTTGCCGAAGTTCGTCGCGACCCACATGGTCTGGAAATTCTCCCAGGCCAGCCGCGAGGGCCACCATGTCGGTGTCAGCACTTCCGTATTGGGCTTGAGAGCCGTGATCAGCATCACGGCGAAGGGGAAGACCGCCGCAACGACGACGGGTGACAGAACGAGCCAGCAGAGGATGGAGCGGCGCAGTTTGGCGGACATCATGCCTTCACTCCCCGCGTGGTCAGCCGGACATAGATCAGGGTGAAGACCAGAAGGATGACGAACATCACGAGGGAGACGGCGGACGCTTCGCCGAGCTTTCCGAGCCTGAAGCCGACCTTGTAGAGATAGGTGACGAGGATGTCGGTGGAATTGGCGGGCCCGCCCTGGGTCATCGCCCAGATGATCGGAAACGAGTTGAACACGTAGATCGTGTTCAGGACGAGCGCGATGTTCAAGAATGGAGCGATCAGCGGCAGGGTGATATGCCGGAACTGCTCCCACGCTCCCGCTCCCTCCAGGGCCGCGGCTTCGTAAAGATCGTCCGGGATCGAGGAGAGGCCGCCCAGGATGATCGTCACGGTGAAGGGAATGGTGACGAGAATGCCGATGAGGATCTGCATCGGAAAGGCGGTGCTCGCCTCGGCAAGCCATTGGATATTCTGATCGATGATGCCGAATTCGATGAGCGCCGAATTCAGCATGCCGCTTTCGCCCGACAGCGCCCAGCGCCAGACGATGGCCGTCATGGTAAGCGAAACCGCCCAGGGCAGCATGACGATCACGCGCGCGAGGTTGCGTCCGTAGAAATCTTCATTCAGGACGAGAGCGACGGGAACAGAGCAGATGATGGCACCGCCGACCACGGCAACGGTCCATATTCCCGTTCGCCAGAGTGCCGCGATGAAGTTGGGATCATCGAGCAGGGCTCTGAAATTCGCCATGCCGGCAAAGTCGCGCAATTGGCCGAAGCGGTTCACGTTGTGGCTCGCGATCTGCGCCAGTTCATTGACGGGCCAGATCACGATCATCGCTGCCAGGACGAAACTGGGAAGAATAAGAACGTAGGGCGCTACCACACGCGTCGAGGTCATGAGCGTTCCGCTGAGAGAGCACACAGCATGAAGGGGCCGGCCCACACAGCCCGGCCCCTTCGCGAGACTACTTTTTCAGGATCTCGTTGGCCTTGGCCGCAGCCTCCTTCAGCGTCGGCTCGATCTCGCCTTGGCCGAGATAGATCCGCTGCAGCGCCGACGTGGTCGTGTCGGCGATCTCCTCCCAGCCTGCAATCACAGGCGCGAAGTGGGCGGTCGGCAGAAGGCTCGTGAACACCTTGAGGTCGGCGTTCTCGGTGAAGTACTTGTCCTCGGCCTCGGCCTTGGTCACGGGCAGGAAGCCCTCGTCGACCGTGAACTTGATGCGCTGCTTCGGCTGGAACAGGAAGTCGAGGAACTTGAAGGCTTCGGCCTTGTTCTTCGAGTTCTGGAACATGATGACGGAATCCGTCACGCCATAAGTGCCCTGGTCGCCACCCGGGCCTTTCGGGATCGGCGCAACCCCATACTTGAGGTTCGGCGCTTCGTCGCGGATCTGGTTGGCGAGGAAGGGAGCCGTGATCATCATGCCGATCTTGCCCTGCTTGAACAGGTTCTGCACGTCCTCGCGGGCATAGGATGTCACGCCTGGTTGCGTGGCGCCCTGATCGATGAGGCGCTTGTAGAGCGAAGCGGCATCGATGGCGGCCTTCGAGTCGAGGCCCGACTTGCCGTCCTTGACGATGTCGCCGCCGAAGGACCACATGCCGTAATAGAAGTAGACGTCGGTCTCGACTTCCTTGCCCTGAAGGCCGAAGCCATAGACGCCATTGCCCTGGGCGGAAATCTTCTTGGCGTAATCCTCCAGTTCAGCCCAGGTCTTGGGCGGCTCGGAGAGGCCCGCCTTCTCAAACAGCTCCTTGTTGTAGTACATCGCGCGCGCGGAGGCCGCGATGGGAAGACCATAGGTCTTGCCGTTCATGACCGATGGCGTCAGGAACGTCTCGATGAAGCGTCCCTTGATCTCCGGGGTCATGTAGCTGTCGAGCGGCTCCGCGATATCCTGTTCGACGAAGTCCACGAGCCAGCGCGTCCCGATGATCGAGAGATCCGCATTGGCATTCGCCGAGATGTCAGTGGTCAGCTTCTGAAGGAGGTTGTCCCACGGCACCACCTCGAACTGGATCTTGATTCCAGGATTGGCCGCCTCGAAGTCCTTGGCCACCTGCTCGAAATAGGGGCCGGTCTTGGCCGAGTACTCCGCCACGGTGACGCGGACGGTTCCCGCATTGGCGCTCGCGGACAGGGCGACGGCGCCGATCCCGGCGAGCAGGAATCCCTTGAGATTGAAGAAGGTGTTCTTGTGGAGTGTTCTCACGTGCTTGTTCCCTCTGCTAGGGCCGCACACCTTAGACAAGCAGCCCGGCAAGAGGCATTGTTGTGAAAGAAAATTACTTACGCAAGGGGATTTTTGCGCATATTTCCAGATTTCATGTTGCTAAATTTCATAAATCGCTCCAGCGTTAGGCAACCCAAAGGTTACACGCAGTTCGGAGCAAGTCGTTGGTAATAGGCTTGGAAGGTCGCCTCGTGGTGATCACGGGCGCAGGCGGCGGTATCGGCGTAACGATGGTCCGGCGTTTCCAGGAAGCTGGCGCAAGGGTCATCGCATGTGACGTCTCGGAGGAGGCCCTCGGATCCGTGGACGGGGTCCATCAGGAATTCTTCGACCTCGGCAACGCCGATGCATGCCGCGAGGCCTGCACGCGCATCCAGTCGGCGATCGGGCTGCCCGACATCGTCGTCAGCAATGCAGGATACACGCGCGCGGAGACCCTGGATCAGGTCGACGACCGCGCATGGGCCTTCGAGCTCGACGTGAACCTCAACGGAGCCCGCAACTTCACGACTCCCTTTCTGGCTCCCATGAAGGCGAGAGGCTCCGGCGTGTTCGTCTTCATCTCGTCGGTGAATGCCCTCGCCCATTTCGGCAATCCGGCCTATGCCGCGGCCAAGGCCGGGCTTGTGGCCTATGCGCGGGCCATCGCGACGGAGTGCGGCGTTCACGGCATCCGGTCGAACGCCATCTGTCCGGGCTCCGTGCGCACCCATGCCTGGGATCACCGGATCGAGAAGGACCCTCACATTCTCGAGAAGGTGTCGCGCCTTTACCCGCTCGGCCACATGGTCACGCCCGTCGATGTGGCGAATGCCGCCCTGTTCCTCGCTTCCCCCCTCTCGGCAGGAATCACGGGCGTCACGCTACCGGTCGACGGTGGTCTCATGGCCGGCAACCTGCCCTTCATCGAAGCAATCCGCTGAGAGGAGCTGACGATGGCCGATCTCCATCTCGACAATGTCAAGAAGCGCTACGGCGCTCTGGAAATCCTTCACGGCATCAATCTCGCCGTGGAGGATGGCGAGTTCGTTGTGCTCGTTGGCCCGTCGGGATGCGGGAAATCCACTCTGCTGCGCATGATCGCAGGATTGGAAACGGTCTCCGACGGAGAAATCCGAATCGGCGGCCGGCGCGCCAACGAGGTGCCGCCGCAGAAGCGCAACATCTCGATGGTCTTCCAGTCCTACGCGCTTTTTCCGCACATGAGTGTGAGAGACAACATCACGTTCGGCCCTCGCATCCGCCGCGAGAGCGCACAGGAGACGGAAGAAAAGCTGAAGCGCGCCGCCTCGACCCTGAATCTTGGCGCCTATCTCGACCGGCGCCCCGGCCAGCTCTCCGGAGGCCAGCGCCAGCGCGTCGCCATGGGGCGCTCCATCGTCCGCAACCCGGATCTCTTCCTGTTCGACGAGCCGCTGTCCAACCTAGATGCAAAGCTCAGGGTACAGATGCGGACGGAGATCAAGGCCCTGCACCACAAACTCGAAAGCACGATCGTTTATGTCACGCACGATCAGATCGAGGCTATGACCATGGCCGACCGCATCGTCGTGATGAATGGCGGGCGCATCGAGCAGGTCGGCACGCCATTGGAACTCTATGACCGTCCGGCCAACCTCTTCGTTGCGGGGTTCCTCGGCTCTCCAGCCATGAGCTTCATCGATGGAACGGTGCTGCGATCCGATGAAGGGACCTTCGTTCGGCTGTCCGACGGAGCAATGGTGTCTGTCGCCACGGCATCCGTGCCGAACGGCACGAGCGTGACGCTTGGCATCAGGCCCGAGCACTACCGGCTGGATCCCGCAGGTCCCATCCGCCTCGTGGTCGATGTGATCGAACCGACCGGCTCGGAGAGCCACATCTACGGCCATGTGGACGACGCGGAGGTGCGCGCGGTCTTCCGGGAGCGGATTGCCGTCAGCCCCGGGGAGACGCTCCACCTGTCCGTCGATCCCGACAAAGCCCATCTCTTCGATGCCACCACCGGCACGCGCCTTCCCGAGGCCTGAGCGTGAGAGCGACGCAGGACATCATCGCCCGCGTCCGCCGGTGGGCCCAGGACGGGTCCAAGGCGGAGCGGCAGCTTGCGTCGATGATCCTCGACGATCTCGACTATGTATCCAAGGCGCCGATCGCCGATATCGCGAAACGTGCCGGCGTCAGCGAGCCCACGGTGACACGCTTCGCGCGAGCGCTCGGCTGCGAAGGGATCCGCGATTTCAAGTATCATCTTGCTCAGGCCCTGGCCGTTGGCGGCAACTATCTCAAGCCCTCTCCCTTGAAGCGGGAGGAGCGCGAGGAGCGTGTTCTTGCTTCCATATGTGGAAGCGCCGTGACGGCAATCGAGACTCTGCGCTCCAGCATCGACATGAAAACCATCGATCTGATTGGGGATCACGTCTCGAATGCCCGATCGATCCTGGCCTATGGCTCAGGAGGCAACAGCTCCATCATGGCGACGGAGCTCCACAACCGCCTGTTCCGCCTCGGCCTGTCCGTGATCGCCCATAGTGACGGACAGATGCAGCGGATGACGGCATCAGTTGCCACACCGGAGACGGTCGTGATCGCCTTATCGATCTCCGGCTACTCCCCTTCCGTTGTCGACTCCGTGCGCATCTCCCGCCATTATGGCGCGAAGACCGTCGCGGTGACCGCGCCGGGATCGGCCCTGGCCCGGGAAGCGGACATCCTCCTGCCGTTCTCGGTGCCGGAAGACAGCAATCTCTACAAGCCCAACGCAGCCCGCTATGCCATGCTGGCCATTGTCGATCTGATTGCGATGACAACGGCCGAAGCCATCGGCCCTTCGGTTCTCGAAGGGCTACGCCGCATCAAACACAGCCTCGCGGCGGTGAATGTCAACGATCCCCGCCTGCCGCTCGGCGATTAGAAGAAGTCAGGTTTACGATGACCAAGATTCATGAATTGGACACCCCCGTCGTGCTGATCGACCTGGACCGCGTCGAAGCCAATCTCAAGCGCGCGCAGGACTATGCCGATGCAAATGGAATCAAGCTGCGCCCCCACATCAAGACCCACAAGCTGCCGCAATTTACCAAGCGCCAGATGGAGCTCGGTGCCATTGGCATCACCTGCCAGAAGATCGGCGAAGCGGAGGTGATGGCGGATGCCGGCGTCACCGACATCCTCCTTCCCTACAACATTCTCGGCGAGCCCAAGCTCAAGCGTCTCCTCGCCCTCGCCAAGCGCACCGACCTCAAGGTCACGGCCGACAGCACCATCACCATCGAAGGTTATTCCAGGACGTTCGCAGGAACCGGCATCACCCTGCCCGTCCTCGTGGAATGCGACACGGGCGGCGGGCGCGTCGGCGTCCAGACGCCCGAGGCGGCGCTTGCTCTTGCCCAACACATCGCCGACTCCGAAGGGCTTCGATTTGCGGGCCTCATGACCTATCCCGCGAAGGGCCTCGCGGCTCAGGCGAATGCCTGGCTCGAATGCACAACCGCCCTGCTCACGGACGCGGGCCTCTCGCCCGAGATCGTCTCCACGGGCGGAACGCCCGATATCTGGCGCAGCGGCGAGAACCGCGCAGCCACGGAATACCGTCCAGGCACCTATATCTATCTCGACCGCTTCCAGGTTCAGGAAGGTGTCGGCAGCTTCGATGATTGTGCGCTCACCGTCCTCGCCACGGTCGTGTCACGACCCACGGAGACGCGCGCGATCCTCGACACCGGCTCAAAGGCGCTCACCAGCGACACTCTCGGGCTTCAGGGCTTCGGATATATCGTCGAATATCCCGACGCAGATATCGCTTCCTTAAGCGAGGAGCATGGGATCGTCGACCTCACGCGATGCCAGGCGAAACCTACCGTCGGCGAGATGGTCCGCATCATTCCAAACCACGTCTGCCCCGTTTCGAACCTCTTTGACGAGGTGACGCTCGTGCGAGGCAATGAGGTCATCGAAACCGTCCCGGTCGTCGCTCGCGGCAAGGTGACCTGAGGGGCCCGCTCCCTCTCCTGTTTCAATCCCCGGAGGCTCTCCCGTGATATCCCACACGCAAAACCCCTTTTCCGAAACCGATGCAGACCGCCGCGCAATCTGGACCATGCTAGTCGAGCGCGACATCGACGCGTTTCTCGCCGCCGATTGGTCAATGGTGGAATCCGACTTCCGCCGGGAGGGCTTCCTTGGCCTCCATGCCCATAAGTCGGAGTTGCCCGACAGCTGGCGCCTCGATTTTCCGAATCTGGAAACCTATCGCGACGAATGGCTGCGCCAAGCGAAAGCGGCGCAGGCGGTCGAATATGCGGAGCCCGTCCGCGATGCGCTGTTTCGCGCGACCAACATGCGTGACATCGACCTCAAGGGAGAGACTGCCGTCTGCCACAAGAAATTCGATGGCACCATTGCGCTGAAAGGCGGCGGCGTCGAAGTGCTCAACTGGCAGACCCTCTATTTCTGCGCTCGCCTCGACGGACGCTGGAAGATCACGGGTTTTGTCGGATACATGCCTTTCCCGATGGGCCGGCCTCGGGGCTGAGCCGATCGACGATCCATTCTGAAGGCCGAGGCGACCATGACGAAAAACTGGCTCATCCGAAATGCCCGGATCATCGACGGCACCGGAGCTCCCTGGTTCCGGGGCGACGTTCATGTGGTCGGGGGGCAGATCGCCAGGATCGGCGCGAACCTGGCGGCGGAAGCAGGCGCAACCATCCTCGATGCGCAGGACCGCTATCTCGCGCCGGGCTTCATCGATGCCCATTGTCATGACGACCTGATCTGCCTGCGCGATCCCGATCGGCCCGAAAAAGCCCTTCAGGGCGTCACCACCGTCGTCGTCGGCAATTGCAGCTTCTCGCTCTATCCCGCGCGCGGGCATTCGCGAGAGGACCTGCGCAAGCACTTCTCGGGCCTGCTCGGCCAGACGGCCGCGGAGGAGATCTTCGACGACTTCGCCGATTACCGCGCACGCCTGCACCAGGGCGTCGCCATCAATGTGGTGTCGCTCGTGGGCCATGCCGCTCTGCGCCTCGCCGTGATGGGTTACGAGAAACGGGCCGCGACGCAGGAAGAGATCGCTGCAATGACGGCTCTTCTCGACAAGCAGCTCGCGCAGGGTGCCATCGGATTGTCCCTCGGCCTCGTCTATCCTCCGAGCGCCTTCGCCGCCCTCGATGAGATGGTGGCGCTGGCGAAGGTGGTGAAAGCGCATGGGCGGCTGATGACGGCGCATGTGCGCAGCTACGAGGATGGACTCATCCCATCGATCGAGGAATTCATCGAGATCCTGCGTCAATCCGGAGCGGCCGGCCTCCTGTCCCATCTTCAATCGGCAGGCCGCCCGAACTGGGGTCAGATCCCCCGCGCTTTGGAGGTTCTGGAAGAGGCGCGACGGGAAGGCATCGACATCAGCTTCGACATGTATCCCTATCCGGCGGGCAGCACCTACCTTCTGCAACTGCTTCCGCCGGCGGCTCTCGAAGGCGGGCTCGAGCAATTGAAGAAGAGACTGCGCGATTCCGAAATCGGCCCCGTGCTGCGCCGATGGGTCGAGAACGGCGGTCCAGCCTTCCATGGACAGAGCAAGCTCTCCCTGATCGGCTGGGAGAACGTGCGCATCTCCGGCGTCAACAACCCGTCTCTCAAGCCTCTCGAAGGCTTGGACATGCGTCAGGCGGCAGAGCATGAGAAAATCGAACCATACGATCTGCTCATCCGACTCGTCGAGGAGGACGAAGGGCAGACGGGCGTCATTCTCTTCCAGCTCGACGAGAGCGACCTTCATGCGGCCTGCTGCCACCGGCTGTTCATGGTCGGATCGGACGGTCTGCCGCGTCCCGGCACGAAGCCCCATCCGCGGGCCTTCGGCACGTTCCCGCGCATCGTCGGCCCCTTGCGCCGCGACAAGGGCTGGTTCTCCATCGAAGATGCCGTGCGGCGCATGACCTCGGTCGCGGCGCAGCGCTTCTCGCTGCAGGATCGCGGCCTGGTGCGGCCCGACATGATTGCGGATCTGGTCCTGTTCGAGGAAGGCGTGACCGACCGCGCCACCTTCGACGAATCGACCCTGCTGCCTTCCGGCATCACGCATGTCTGGGTCAATGGCGAGGCGATCGTGCGGGATGGAGCGTCAACGGGCGCCAAGCCGGGCAGAGTGCTTCCCGAAACGCCTTGAGGGGCACAAGAGCGCCCGGTATCAGGACAGATCAGCGACGGTCCGCCGGGCGCCCTTTGCATAAAGTTGTCTCAGAGCCTCGATCACCGGAGCTGTGAAGCGTTCGTCGCGAGGCAGGTCCTCTCCAAACACCGCGCGAAGTGCAAACAGTTCTTCCACCAGACGTTCCGGATCGCCCCCGGCTCTGTCCGCCCGCTCGCGCAGGATCGCAGCCAGGGGATCACGTACGTCGATCTCGCTCCCGTTCTCGTCGACGCCCGTCACATAGCGCATCCAGGCGGCGACGCCGAGCGCGAGACGCCGGATTGGAGCGTTGTCACGCAGCCGGTCCCGAACGGTGCCCAGCAGCCGCTGCGGGAGCTTCTGCGAGCCGTCCATGGCGATCTGCCACGTCCGATGCCGGAGAGCGGGATTCTTGAAACGCTCGATGAGCGCGCGCTTGTAGGAGGAGAGGTCCGCGCCGGGAGGCATGTGCAGGGTCGGCGTGACCTCTTCGTTCATCAGCCCTTCCACCAGCCGCACGAAGGCTGGATCGGCCATGGTATCGGCCACCGTTTCGTAGCCCGAGAGATAGCCGAGATAGGCGAGCGTCGAGTGACTGCCGTTGAGCAGCCTGAGCTTCATATGCTCGTATGGCTCGACATCCGCGACGAACTGCGCACCCGCCTCCTCCCAGGCAGGGCGTCCCTGCGGGAACCGGTTCTCGATCACCCACTGTGTGAAAGGTTCGGTCACGACGGGCCAGGCATCCCTAACACCCAACCGCGTCGCAATGCGTGCCCGATCATCGTTGCTCGTTGCCGGAACGATGCGGTCCACCATGGTCGAGGGACAGGAGACCTCGTCGGCAACGAAGCGGCCGAGTTCGGGATCGACCAGTTCGGCGAAGCGGGTGAGAACACGCTTTACGGTACGCCCATTGGACGGAAGGTTGTCGCAGGTCAGGACCGTGAAAGGCGGCACACCGGCACTGCGGCGGCGCTGCAAGGCTTCGACGACGAAGCCGGGAGCCGAACGCGGCGTGCGCAGGTTCGCCAGGTCGTGGACGATGTCGGGATGCGTCTCGTTCAGCTGCCCGGTGGCAGGATCGTGACAGTAGCCCTTCTCCGTCACGGTCAGCGTCACGATCCGCGTCCGGGGATCCGCCATGACGCCCAGGAGGTCCTCCACGGCGCGCGGGGCGACGATGACACGGCTGATCGCACCGATCACCCGCAGGGCCTCGCCATCCTGTGACCGTACCGAAAGAGTGTAGAGGCCATTCTGCGGATTGAGCGCGTCGGCCGTATCGGGGCTGCGCAGGCTCGCGGCCACGATCCCCCAACTCGTGTCCCGGGCCAAGACGTCGTCCGTGTAGACCGCCTGATGCGCCCGGTGGAAAGCACCGACACCGAGGTGCACGATGCCGGTCGTGACCGCACCCCGGTCATAGCGAGGCCGCGTCACATCCGACGGCAATCCGCCGAGCGTCGTCTCGTTCAAACGGTCCGTCATCGTTGTCCTCAATGTGCCGGCTGCTGCTTCGCGCGGGTGACGATCTGCGTCGGGTTGACGAAGCGCAGGGCGATCACGAGCCACACCAGGGTCGTCGCCATATAGACCACGGCCATGGCGTCGATGGACTGCACCGCGCGCACGCCTGCCGCGAACACCGCGTAATAGAGCGCCACGACGAGCGTCTGGCTGGTAGGGCCCGCGACGAGGAAGGTCAGCTCGAACATGGCGATGGTGCGCACCAGCACCAGCAGCAGTGCCGCCAGGATGCCCGGCAGAAGCAGCGGGAGCAGAACATGGATGAAGAGCTTGAACGTGTTGGCACCAAACACACGGGCCGCGGCCTCGATCTTCGGATCGATCTGCTCGATGAACGGGATCATGACCAGGATCACGAAAGGCACCGTCGGCACGAGATTTGCCGCGACCACGCCCCAGAAGGTTCCAGCAAGTCCGGTCTGGTAAAGAACCGTCGCCAAGGGAATGCCGAAGGTGATCGGCGGGATCAGCAGCGGCAGGAGGAAGAGCAGCACCAGGAGGCGCTTGCCGGGAAAGTCACGGCGCGCGAGCGCATAGGCAGCGGTGACACCGAGTGCGCCCGAGATGAGCACCACCGCCCCCACCACCTGGAAGGTGACGATCAGGACGTCCCAGAGCTGGAACTCGCTCCATGCGGAGGAATACCAGCGTGTGGTCCAGCCGGCCGGCAGCCATGTGCCGAGCCAACGGGTGGCGAAGGAGCTGGTGATCACGGTTGCGATCATGGCGAAGAGGTTGAGGACGAAGAACCCGACCACGCACCAGATCGCAGCCGCCCAGAGCTTCGAGCCTATCGTCGTATCGCGGATCATCGGTTTATCCTTTCGCGCCGGTTGCAGGTCCGCGGTAGAACAGGCCACGGGCCGCGAGCACCGCGACCACGATGGCGAGCTGGACGAAGCCCATGATCATCGCAACGGCCGAGGCCATCGAATAATCGTATTCCTCGAAGGCCGCCTGATAGGCCGCGATCGAGATCACGCGCGTGATGCCCGCAGGCTCGCCGAGCAGCACCGCCGATGGGAACACGGAGAAGGCCTGCACGAAGGACAGGCAGAAGGTGATCGCGAAACCCGGCATCAGGAGCGGCAGGTAGATGTACCGGAAGCGCTGCCAGGCATTGGCACCCAACGTCGCGCCCGCTTGCTCGAGGGCAGGATCGATGCCGGTCACGTATGAAAGCGTCAGCAGGAAGGTGAACGGGAACCCGGTGATGACGAGAGACGCGAACACGCCCCAATAATTATGGACGAGCTTCAATGGCTGGGAGATGAGACCAATGGTCATCAGGGTGCGGTTGAACCATCCCTGCGGGCCGAGATAGTTCAGCAGGCCCTCCGCCACGAGAACGGTGCCCAGGGTAATCGGAAGAACAAGGATCGTCGTCAGCAGGCGCTGATGCCGCATGAGGCGCACGCGAAAGGCAATCGGAACCGCGAGCAGCAGGTTCACGAGCGTCGTCGGCACGGCGAGCCACAGCGTGTTGGCGATCGTGTCGTAGAGATATGAATCCGAAAAGAAGCGCTGGTAATTGGCAAGCCAACCGCCAGCCTTCGGTTCAAAGGAGAGGATGAATCCGAAGGCGAAGGGATACACGAACAGCAGGAGGATGAAGATCACCGCCGGGACGACGAGAAGTGTCACCGCATCGAAGCCGCGGGCCGCCAGCCGCTGACGCAGGCTCGGTCCATGCTCGACGGGGGTTGCGGATGCGATCGCGTCCATCAGCTCCTCCCCTGGATCGGCTCCGCGAAGACAAGAACACGCTGATCGTCCGCGTGCAGATGAACGGAGGATCCCGGCTCCACGGCCTCATGGGAGCGGAACACCACATCGAGCCCGCCGGCGGTGTGGGCTGTTCCGACGAATTCGCGGCCGCGATACTCGATCGTATCGACCGTCACGGCGAGAGAGTTCGGCCCCTGTTCGCCGACCTCGAGATCATCCGGGCGGATGGCCACATAAGCCTTCGAGCCTGCCGTCAGCCTCTCGCGGGCAATGCCGCTGATATGTGTCCCCTCCACATCGAGAACAACACGGCTGCCCTCGCTCGAGAGGACCTGGCCCTTGAGCTTGTTGCGGAATCCCATGAAGTCCGCCACGTCGAGATGCGCGGGCCCTTCATACAGCTCCTTCGGCGTCCCGACCTGGCGCACCACCCCGTCCCGGAGCACCACGATCCGGTCCGCGAGCGAGAGCGCCTCGTCCTGATCGTGCGTCACGTAGATGGTGGTCGCACCAAGCTCGTTATGGATGCGCCGGATCTCGGCGCGCATTTCGAGGCGCAGCTTGGCGTCGAGGTTGGAAAGGGGCTCGTCCATCAGCACCAGCGGAGGTTCGATGACGATGGCGCGGGCAATTGCCACCCGCTGCTGCTGACCGCCCGAGAGCTGGCCCGGCAGCTTGTTCTCCTGTCCCTGAAGGCGCACCAGGCTCAAGGCCTCATCGACCTTGCGGTCGATCTCGGCCTTGGACCGCCCGCGCATCTTGAGGCCGAAGCCGATGTTCTGGCGGACGTTGAGATGCGGGAACAGAGCATAATTCTGGAACACCATGCCGAAACCGCGTTCCTCGGGGCGCAGCGTATCGACCCGGTTCTTGTCGAGCCAGATCGCCCCGCCCGTCACTGGGAGAAGACCCGCGATGCAGTTCAACGTCGTCGACTTCCCGCAGCCTGAAGGTCCGAGGAGCGCGATGAACTCGCGCCTCCGGATGGTGAGGGAGACGTCACGCAGGGCGTTGAGCGCCCCGAAGTCGCGGCTCACACGATCGAGCCGCACCTCGTCGAATTGCGAAAGGGCAATGGTCATCGCGGGTCCTTCACTTTACTTGGTTACTTGCGCTTCCCGCCGCCGACCTGTTCGTCCCACATGCGGAAGGCGACCACCATCTGCTCAGGCTGAAGCGGCAGCTCGATCGGATTCTCCGCGATCCACTTCTCGTATTCCGGACGGCCATATTCCTTGATCGCGGCCTGGCTCTCGGGCGGTGCCATGTCGAGGGTCACGTCCTTCACGGCCGGACCGGGATAGAAGTACCCCTCGTCGTAGGTATAGGCCTGCTGCTCCTTGGTGAGCAGGAAGTTCATGAGATCGATGAGGACGGCGAGCTTGTCGTTCGACAGGCCCTTGGGCACGCACATGTAGTGGGCATCCGCCACCCAGTGGAACCCCTTGAGGGCCGCGACCTTGGCTTCCTTCGGCACGACGCCGAGAACGCGCGGATTGATGTCCCAGCCCGTCGTCGAGACGGTCATGTCGCGGGAGCCTTCGCCGAGTTCCTTCATCACCGCGCCCGTACCGGACGGGTAGTACTCGATGTTCTGACCAAGCTCCTTCAGATACGCCCAGGTCTTGTCCCAGCCCTTGGCGGGATCCTGTGGATTGCTGTCGCCGAGGAGATAGGGAAGGCCCATGATGAAGGTGCGGCCAGGACCGGAATTAGCCGGACGGGCGTAAATGAGGCGGCCGGGATTTTCCTTGGTATAGGCGAGAAGCTCCTCGGCCGTGGTCGGCACGGTCTTCACCTTGTCGGGCATGTATTCAAGCAGCGGCCCCGACGGATAATAGGTGACGACAACGCCCTGGCCTTTGGCAAGGGTCTGCATCTTGGCGGCCGCCGGAAGATAGATGTCGTCGAGCTTCGGCAGGGCGCCCGCATGCTGCGGGATGAGCTCCACCCAGAGCTTCTGGTCGATGCCGGCCGAGAGCGCATCCGTGCCCGTGAGCACGAGGTCGATGTCGACACGGCCGGCATCCTGCTGTGCCTTGATTTTGCCGGCGAGCTCAGGAGCGGGCGCCTTGGTGAAGGTGATGCGCGAGACGAGATTTGGCTTCGCCTTGCGATAGTTTTCGATCGCTTTCTGAGTTAGCGCGAGATTGCCGGCGACATCGATGATGTTGAGCGTGACCGGGCTCGTGGGCAGCGGCAGCTGCTGAGCCAGGGCTCGTCCGCCCAATGCGGCAAGGCCCGCGCCGACGGCAACGCCGCCGACGAAGTTACGTCTGGTGATCAGGTTCGTCATGGTCTTCCTCCCGTTCTGTGCAGCGTGGCCGTCGAGGGCCACGCCCGTCCTCACAGCTTGTAGGCCTCCTTCGCGAGGCGATAGGCGAGATCATGGGCCACCTCATGCGCCTCGTCCTCATCAAGGCGATGGGTCGTCACAAGGGTGGCGAGATAGGCGCAGTCGACACGGCGCGCGACGTCATGCCGGGCCGGAATGGAGAGATACGCCCGCGTATCATCATTGAAGCCGACGGTGTTGTAGAAGCCCGCCGTCTCCGTGGTGAGTTCGCGGAAGCGGCGCATTCCCTCCGGCGCATCGAAGAACCACCAGGCGGGTCCGAGTTTCAGGATCGGGTAATGACCGGCGAGCGGGGCAAGCTCCCGCGAATAGCTCGTCTCATCCAGTGTGAAGAGGATGACGGTCAGGTTCGGCTCATTGCCGAAGCGGTCGAGAAGCGGCTTCAGCGCGCTGACGTAATCCGTCGGCGAAGGGATGTCGGCTCCCATGTCGCGGCCGAAGCGGCTGTAGATCCGGCGATTGTGATTGCGGAAGGAGCCGGGATGGATCTGCATCACCATGCCGTCCTCCACGCTCATCCCCGCCATCTCGGTGAGCATCTGAGCGCGGAACAGTTCCGCATCGCCAGGGCTCGCATCACCTGTCGAGACCCGGCGGAAAAGTGCCTCGGCCTCAGCCTGAGAGAGATCGGCCGTGCGCGCGGTCGGGTGACCATGATCGGTCGATGTCGCGCCATACTCACGGAAGAACGCGCGCCGCCTGCGGTGCGCTTCCAGATAGCCGCTCCAGGTCGAGGTGTCACAGCCGGTGATCTCGCCGAACCGTACGAGATTTTCGCGGAAACCATCGAAATCCGGGTCGACGACCGGATCAGGGCGATAGGCCGTGACCACGCGGCCGCTCCAGCCCGACCGGCGGATCGTCTCATGATGCTTCAGCGGATCGAGGGGGCTTTCCGTCGTGGCAATGACCTCGATGCGAAACCGCTCGAAGAGAGCGCGTGGCCGAAATTCCGGCGTCCGCAGCGCCGCGTCGATGCGATCGTAATAGGCGTCGGCCGTCTCGGCGGACAACCGCTCAGTGAAGCCGAAAAGCGTCGCGAATGTATGGTCGAGCCAGACGCGCGTCGGCGTGCCGCGAAAGAGATGATAATGGGAGGCGAACCGGCGCCAGATCGCGCGCGGATCCTTCTCGGCAGGGCTTGCGTCCCTTGCAGGAATGCCGAGATCCTCCAGACGCACGCCCTGGCTGTAGAGCATGCGAAAGATGTAGTGGTCAGGGATGACGAAGAGCGTCGCCGGATCGGCGAACGGCTCGTTCTCCGCATACCAACGGGGATCCGTGTGCCCGTGCGGGGAAATGATCGGCAGATCCCGAATTTCCGCATAGAGCCGACGCGCCACGTCGCGGGCTGCGGGCTCAGCAGGAAACAGCCGGTCCGGGTGGATCAGCATGGCGTTCTCCCTTGGCGCTCATCCGACCTTGCCCAGTCAGTTTCGAGCGCCGTTGAGTAAACCTTAGAGCGATCCATCATCCTTTGCAATGGCCTACTAGTATGGTAGTGTGCCACTTATGACTAATAGACCGCCCCTCGCCAAGCTGGACGTCAACCGTGAGCCCATGGCCCGTCAGGTCACGCGCGCCCTTCGCCAAGCCATCGTGACGATGCAGCTCGCCCCCGGCGAGATGCTGTCCGAGCAGGATCTCGCGCAGCGGTTCGGTGTGAGCCGATCTCCCGTCCGCGAAGCCTTGATCAAGTTGAGCGAGGCCGGCCTCGTGCGGGTTCTCCCGCAACGGGGCACCCAGGTGGTGAAAATCTCCAAAGCCGCAGTCGAGGACGGCCGCTTCATCCGGGCTGCCGTGGAATCGGCTGTCGTCCGCGAGGCGGCGTTGAAGGCGACGCCCGCCATGATCTCCGAGTTGAACGCCAGCCTGAACCGCCAGAAGAAGGCGCAGCGCTCGGCCTCGACGGAGGAGTTCCTCGCCCTCGATGAAGAGTTTCACCGTCTGCTCGCGGAAACGGCGGGACGGCCCGCCGCCTGGCGGATGATCGAGGATATCAAGCCCCAGATGGATCGCGTGCGATTTCTCGACATGACCAAGGCTGTGCCCCGGCACGTGGTTCTGGCGCAGCACATCGTGATCGTCGATGCGATCAAGGCCCGGGACCCCATCGCCGCCGAGCAGGCGATGCAGCAGCATCTGAGCGAGATCCTGCGCACGCTGCCGGAACTCGCCGCCCAGTATCCGGATCTTTTCGAAGCAGAGACAGCAGCATCCCCCGAGCCGCTCAGCGCGTAGCCGGCTTGCTCAAATATGCCTCAACACCAACCGCCTCACCCTCCCCTCGTCCACGGCGCGGTTGCGGCATGAAACAAAAATGGAGGCCGGCACAGATCGGCTCCATCCAGTGAGGAGACATCGATGGAACAGACTTGGCGCTGGTTCGGCCCTGATGATGCGGTCAAGCTCCCCCAGATCCGTCAAACCGGCGCAACCGGGATCGTGACGGCACTGCATCATATTCCCTATGGCGTCGTCTGGACCGTGGAGGAGATCGGGGCCCGCAAGGCTCAGATTGCCGCCGATGCGTCGCTGGGCCTGCGCTGGAGCGTGGTAGAAAGCCTCCCGGTCCATGAGAGCATCAAGATCGGCGAAGGGGATCTGGCGCCGCTTTTTGACAATTACCGCCAGTCCCTGCGCAACCTCGCGCAATGCGGCGTCACGACCGTGTGCTACAATTTCATGCCTGTGGTGGATTGGACCCGGACCGAACTCGCCCATCCCCTCCCCGGCGGCGGCACGGCCCTACGCTTCAACCTTCATGAATTCGCAGCCTTCGACTGCTTCATGCTGCAGCGCTCCGGGGCGGAAGCCGATTACACGCCGGATGTTCTGGCCCGCGCCAAGGAATGGCATGACCGCTCGACTGAGACCAGCCGGCGCAAGCTCCTGAACAATATCATGGCGGGCCTGCCGGGAGCCTATGACCGCTACGACATCCCGGAGCTTCGGGTCATGCTCGACCGCTATCGCGGGATCGATAGAGACACCCTGCGCGCCAATCTGGCGCGCTTCCTGCGCGAGGTGATTCCGACCGCGGAGGAGGCTGGAATCCGGATGTGCATCCACCCGGACGACCCGCCGCGCTCGCTGATGGGCCTGCCGCGCATCGTCTCCAACGAAGAGGACATCGCCTTCATCCTCGGGGCCGTCGACTCGCCGGCGAATGGCCTGACCCTCTGCAGCGGATCTCTTGGAGCCGGTGCGGCGAATGACGTCCCAGCGATCGCCAAGCGGTTCGCAAGCCGTATCTGGTTCGCCCACCTGCGCAACGTCGCGAAGGAAGCGGATGGCTCCTTCATGGAGGCGGATCACCTCGGAGGCGATGCGGACATGGTGGCGGTCGTGACGACGCTGCTGGAGGAGCAGAAGCGCCGCAGAGACGAGGGCGATCGCCGCTGGCGCATTCCGATGCGGCCCGACCACGGCCATGAACTGCTCGATGACGTCGGCAAGCCGACCCATCCCGGCTACCCGGCGATTGGCCGACTGAAAGGATTGGCCGAGCTGCGTGGCGTCATGACAGCTGTCGCGGCGCTTCGAGACCTACCGCTCTAGGTGGATGATTCCAGGGTCCGATGGCGCTGTCTTTTCGCCTGAATGGAGGGGTGCTCTTCGGCGACATGACTGATCCGGGAATCCGTGCATCCATCGTCTTGGGCACGCTGAACCCGACGTGTCCGCCCTGATAAGGCTGTGTCAGAGACGGCTCTGCCCAACGCATGGGTGGCGCGGCAGAGACGTGAGAACGGCGTGGCATCGTTATGCCACGCCGCTCGACAATCAGATGGATTCCTTGAGGTCCTTGGCGGCCCGGAAGGCGATCTTCTTCGAGGCCTTGATCTTCACGGGCTCACCCGTCTGCGGGTTGCGGCCCATGCGGGCAGCGCGCTTGCGCACCTGCAGGATGCCGAGGCCCGTCAGGCGGATCTTGTCGCCCTTCTTCAGGCTCTTCGCGATGATCTCGACAACCTGATTCATCATCTCGTTGGCCTGACGCTTCGGGAGCTCGTGCGCCTCGGAGAGCGCCTCGGCGATGTTGCGCAGGGTCAGAATGCCGTTCGTCGAAGCGGCAGCCTTCACGGGCTTCTTGACGGCCTTGACCGCAGCCTTCGCGGTCGTCTTCTTGGCCGCAGCCTTAGCAGCAGGCTTCTTGGCAGCCTTCGCGGAGGCCTTCGTTGCGGCAGCCTTTGTTGCAGCAGACTTGGTTGCGGCAGTCTTGGATGCGGCAGTCTTGGACGCTGCGGCCTTGCGAGCCGGAGCTTTCTTGGTTGCAGTCTTCGCCACTGGAAACTCCTTTTACGAAGCCATGAACGGATCTGTTCGGATCAACTGTAATAGTAATAACGGATAAAGTTCCAAGCCGTCAAAACCCTGTTTCCACAAGGTAAAAGCACATCATTCAACTTGGACCCTGCGAATGTTGGCGCAAATCCTCTGGCTCCTCGCAGACAAACGTCGGAGAGAGGCGTCGGTTCGCCTCCCCACCGGCCGCGCAAGCGTTGCGTTGCGGAAGGCCTGAACTACCATTCATCCCGACATCCGCATGACGGCCCGTATGCAAAGCAGACATCGTTCGTTTCCGAAGTATTCGTGATGTCCTTGCCCCCACTCGGTGGCAGTCGCCGGACCGTCGAAGGCGAACAGAGAAACCGGCAGCCCCTTGGTTCACGGCCGCCCGTGGGCCGGACAGACATTGAAGCCACGCTGGAAACCGCAAGTTGGAACACCTCCCTGAAAGCATTCCAACCCCAAACATTGTTGCACCCCGCCGTTCCTTGACATATCAGTTCAAACATTCAGATGTGTTCCGCAGGCATTTCGAAGACCCGCATCCATCTGGCCGCATCCGCTGCTGCCCCGCCGACAAAGCAGTCTGTGAGGAACGCAAGCATGAGAGAAGGCCATATTGCTGCGGTCGCCCGGAACCTCAAACCGGCACTTTTTAGATTGCATATTATCCTGAGAGGCGAGGCTCTTGGCACATTCTGAGCAAGACCGGTTTTCTTCCGACGGTGACGCATCGAACGGCCCTGCCATGGCTGATCAAGACCAGCCAGCAATGGCCGCATGGATCGATCCGATAGCCGGATCCTCCGGAGACGAAACGCACCCTCTCGTCGTGGATCTCGACGGCACGCTCATCGCATCGGACCTGCTCATCGAGGCCGCCTTCTCCGAACTCGGTCGACGCCCTCACGCGCTGGTAGAGATGTTGGCGGCGCTGAAAAACGGCAAGGCCGCCCTCAAGCACCGGCTTTCGGAGCCCGTCGACTTTGATCCCGGAACCCTCCCCTACGATCCCGAGGTTCTGGCATTCATTCAACGTGCGAAGGCGGGCGGACGCCAAGTCTATCTTGCGTCAGCCAGCCACGAGAAACTTGTAAGCCGTATCGCGCCCCATCTCGGCCTGTTCGATGGCTGGTTCGCCTCGAACGAGACGACCAATCTTGCCGGGGAGACAAAGGCGGCTCAATTGGTCGAAGCCTTCGGCGAGCGTGGCTTCGACTATATCGGCAATGATGCGGCGGACCTGCCGGTGTGGAAGAAGGCCGCCAGGGCTCTCGCCATTCGGGCCCCGGCAGGCGTGCGCAGGAAGCTGCGCACCTGGGAGAGCCCGGTTGAACATCTCCCCCATTCCCGTCCTACTTGGCGGACCTGGGCTAAAATGCTTCGCGTGCATCAATATGCGAAGAATGCACTGATCTTCGTTCCGCTGCTCACATCGCACCAGTTGACGCCAGTCACGGTCACCCATGCGGTGATGGCATTCATCGCCTTCTCGCTCTGCGCTTCGGGCATCTACATCATCAACGATCTCGTCGATCTGCAGGATGACCGCCGCCACCGCACAAAGTTCCGGCGCCCATTGGCATGTGGCGCCATTCCGCTCATGCACGGCATCGTCGCAATCCCCGTCCTGCTCCTGGGCGGGCTTGCCGTCGCGGCCACTTTATCCATGCCGTTCCTTGGAGTTCTGCTCGGCTATTGCGCCCTGACGACGGCTTATTCCTTCGCCCTCAAGCGCCTGATGCTCGTGGACGTCATCACGCTCGCGGGTCTCTACTCCGTCCGTGTCCTAGGCGGCGCCGTCGCCACGAATGTCGTGGTTTCGGAGTGGCTGCTGGCCTTCTGCATGATGATTTTCATGTCTTTGGCGCTCATCAAGCGCTTCGTGGAGATCGCAGCCCGGCGTGATGCCGACCTGCCCGACCCGACGGGGCGCGACTACAAGAACAGCGACCTCGACGTCGTTGCTGCCCTTGCTGCAGGCGCAGGGCTCAATGCCGTCACGGTCTTCACGCTCTACATTTCCAGCGATGCGGTGAGGAGACTCTACACGCACCCGAAAATTCTTTGGCTGGTCGTTCCTCTGCTGATGTACTGGATCGCGAGGATCATCGTTCTGGCAAGCCGCCGCCAGATGGACGACGACCCTGTCGTCTTCGCCATCAAGGACAAAGTAAGCCTCGGGATCGTGGCCGCCACGGCTCTCCTCATCATCGCCGCGGCGTGAGAAGAGATGCCGTCAAGACATGATGGAGCTCCTGTGAAATCATCCTCCCCCGTGCGAGGCAACACACCTGCGATGTTCCTGCGCTACGTCCTCTTCGCCGTTCTTGCGACCGTCGCCAATCTGCTGGCGCAGGAAGCGACGATCCGTCTCTCACCGATAGCGCCACTGACCCTGTCGATTCTCATCGGCACGGCGGCAGGATTCATTCTCAAGTACCTGCTCGACAAGAAGTGGGTCTTTGACGACGGCTACGACGGACACAAACAGGAGTTGCAGAAGATCACGCTCTACGCTGCCTTCAGCGTGGTCACGACGCTGATCTTTTGGGGCTTCGAAGTGACGTTCTGGATTCTCTGGAGAACGGATTTCGCCAAATATACCGGCGCCGTTCTGGGGCTTGCGATCGGCTACGCGGCAAAGTTCGCGCTCGACCGGAGCTTCGTCTTCAAGGAGCGCCGTGCATGACGGAGTTCTCTGGTTGGGGCCGATATCCCCGCCACCCATCCGAGGTGCTCAGCCCTTCATCGCCCAGGCTCGTGCCGTCCCTCGTGGCGTCCCATTCGGGGCTCGTGGCCCGGGGAAATGGACGCTCCTATGGGGATGCCGCCATTGGAGAGAAGGTGACGCTCGTCTCGCGTGGCCTGAACCGCATCCGTGCCTTCGATCCGGCAACGGGACGCATCCGGGTGGAAGCGGGACTTCTTCTGGCCGATCTTCTCGACGTCGTGGTTCCGAGGGGGTTCTTTCCGCCCGTCGTGCCGGGCACGAAGTTCGTCACCATCGGCGGCATGATCGCCTCTGACGTCCATGGCAAGAACCATCATAAGGACGGCGGCTTCGGCGATCATGTGGACGCATTCACCCTGGCCCTGCCCAGCGGAGAAGTCGTGTCCTGCTCCCGCGAGGAGAATGTCGAGCTTTTTGCCGCCACCATCGGTGGCATGGGGCTGACAGGCACCATCATCGATGCAACGTTCCGGCTGCGCCCCATCGAGACCGGCTGGATGAGGCAGACCACCACCGTCGCCCCCGATCTCGAGAGCGCGCTCCGAGTGCTGCAGGCCAGCAGCGACGCGACATACTCCGTCGCCTGGATCGATTGTCTGGCGCGAGGTCGATCCCTGGGTCGATCGCTGATCTTCGCGGCCGAGCACGCCACCGCGCAGGACGTGGATGCGCTCCGCCCCGGGGCGGAACACTTCCCGCCCGCGAAGGCGGGCCGCCTGTCGGTGCCGGTGGACCTTCCCGCCTTCACCCTCAATCGGCTCTCGGTGGCAGCCTTCAATGAATTGTATTTCCGAAACGGTGCACTCAAGGCGGGATATCCGTTGCTGGTACATTCGAATCCCTACTTCTTCCCGCTTGACGGAATCGGCAACTGGAACCGCATCTACGGGCGGCGAGGATTCGTTCAGTATCAATGTGTGATCCCGTCAGAGCGCGCCGGCCCTGCCCTGAACGGCATTCTCGATCGCATCTCGCATCGAGGCATTGCCTCATTCCTTGCGGTCCTGAAGCAGACCGGGGCAGGTCATGGCGACCTCTCCTTCCCCATGGAAGGCTTCACGCTGGCGCTCGACATGCCTGTCCGCGACGAGGTGCTGGCGTTGCTCGACGAACTCGACAGGACCGTCGTCGAAGCGGGTGGGCGTCTCTATCTCGCCAAGGACGCCCGGCAATCCGCTTCCACCTTTGAAGCCGGTTATCCCGGATTGCCCCGCTTTCGAGAGTTGCGGCGGACAATCGGGGCAACCGGCCGCATCTCATCCCGTCTCTCGATCCGGCTTGGCATCTGATGGAAACACCACGTCCCACTCTTCTTCTCGTCGGGGGAACCTCCGACATCGGTCGAGCGACCGCCCTCTGCTACGCGGCAGCCGGCTGGCGCGTGCTCCTTGCCGCCCGCAATGAGGAGGAAGCCCGCCGCAACGCAGACGACATTTCGGCGAGAACTGCCAGCGAGGTGACGGTTCACCGAATCGACATCCTGGAGACGGACAGCTTCGAGGCGTTCGTCGACGGGTTGCCACAGCTGCCCGACACGGTCGTCTGCGTGGTCGGGGAACTGGGCGACCAAGCTCGTGGACAGAAGGATCACGCCCATGCCACGCGAATTCTGCGCACGAATTTCGAGGGCCCCGCGCTTCTCCTCGGCCTTTTCGCTGAGCGCTTCCTTGAGCGCGGATCCGGCACCCTCGTGGGTGTGAGCTCGGTTGCAGGCGACCGCGGCCGGGGCTCCAACTATCTCTACGGAGCCGCCAAGGCCGGTTTCTCTGCGTTCCTGTCGGGTCTGCGCAATCGTCTCGCCCCTGCCGGACTGCGCGTCATTACCGTGAAGCCGGGCTTCGTTCGCACCCAAATGACGGCCGGCATGAGGCTCCCACCCGTTCTCACTGCCGAAGCCCAGGAAGTCGGGCGTGCCATATTCGCAGCAGCACAGAGAGGTGGCGGCGAAATAATTTATGTGCGCCGCATCTGGCGGCCGGTGATGATGGTTATAGGTAGCATCCCGGAACGGATCTTCAAACGTCTGCGCCTCTAGCGTTCAAGAAAGGCATAGGAGCCGATGAAAGCCCTTTCGGAAACAAAGATACCGGTCAGGGCTCTCCTTCTCGTTGTCGCGGCTTCCTGCGCGTTCCTCCTCATGCTTCCAGGCGTCACCATCGTGACGTCCTATCTCAACGACCTTTTCATCTTTCTCGACGGCGCCCATCGCATCGCATCGGGGCAGGTTCCCAACAGGGACTTCCATACGGCCCTCGGGCCTCTCTCCTTCTATATTCCGGCCCTAGGGTACTGGGCATCTGGAACAATGGGCGGCGCCATGCCATTCGGCATGGCTTTCACCACTCTCTTTCTTGCGCTGCCCGTGGCTCACGTGCTGGGCACCCGCCTAAGGCCGCTCATCGCTCTTCCTTATGGTATGTTTCTGCTGCTCGTCGTGGCGGTTCCCGTCAATCTGGGGGAGAGCGTTTCCGATTTGTCCTTCGCCATGTTCTACAATCGGATCGGCTGGGCCGCGTTGGGTGTGCTTCTCGCGATGTACCTTCAGCCCGCCCGACGTAACGCGTGGCAAGTCACCCTCGACGCCGCATGCGCCACCGCACTCACCCTCCTGATGCTCTATACGAAGATCACCTATGGCGTCGTGGCACTGGCCATACTGGCCTTTCTGCTGCTCGTTCCCCGGCAGCGCCTTTGGGCGGCGCTCTCCTTCGGGCTCATTCTGGTCTGTGGCCTCGTCATCGAAGGCTTCTGGCAAGCGAGCCTGTCTCATTTCGAAGATCTCAGGCTGACGTCCCAGGTCAGCGGATCGCGCAGCTTCATGGACCTCATGGCCGCGCTTCGCCAGAACGTCTTCGAGTACGCAGTGCTCGCGATCGTCGCCAATCTTGTCCTTTGGCGCACTCGTACTCTGCTCGATTTGGCATTCTTTGGTCTCTGCGCCCTCCCGGGGCTACTGATCCAGAGCCAGAACGCGCAGCCGTGGGGCATATTGACGGTTCACGCCGGCGTCGTCGTGGGAACGGCAATGCTCCTGCGCATCGAGGGAGAGCACTTTCCCCAGGCCCTGAAAACGTCGCCGTCTTCCGCCGCAGCGGTCTTGCTCTCCGCTGTGCTCGTGATCCCGACAACGGTTCATTGCTTCATCGCGCTGTCTCTCCATACCGCCTGGGGCATGGCTCGCGAAGGCCAGGCGCTCGAACTGCCGCGCTTCGGGGAGATCCGGCTCATCTCCCCATGGCTCTCCGGGAAGAGAACCTTGATGCATACCTATATCGAGAGCATCGAGGATGGGGCGCGCAGCCTGGAGAGCTTAACAATAAAGCCAGAAAAGGTATCGGTGCTCGATTTCGCCAATCCCTTCTCGGCTGGCTTCGCCCTGCCACCCTCGAACGGGGACAGTGCCTGGCTGCATTGGGGACGCAATGTCAGCGCGACGCATTTCATCCCGCCAAAGCAGCTTTTCGCCGACGTGCAGGTGCTGATGGTTCCGAAATGGGGCATCAATCCCGCTCCGCTTCTGGATCTCTATGGTAGTTTTCTTGAGGAAGCCTTCGAGCCTCTGCAGGAGACGGAGGGCTGGATCGTCCTTGGCCGCAGATCCCAGGACGGGGCGACGGAAGCCTCTCTCTCGAAGGCAAGCGGCCCTTCGAGCGTGCTGGGCCGACACTTGGAACCCGTGTCTCCGCAATGAGGTTTACGCATGTGCCAAGCCTGTGCAGTTGGCATATGCGAAGAGAGGTTCAGTCCGCCATGGCGAACAATCCGGCCATTCAACAACCCAGCTCATCCCGAGCTCCCTCCGCCATGGGAACCATGGCCGCCGTCGTCGTCGGTTGGGCTCTTGTCAAGCTCGTTGCCGCAGGCGGCCAACAGACAGCACCCGCGGCAGGCAGGCCCGTGAACCGGCGAACGGCTTCCAGCCAGACGCAGCAGGATACCGGCTTTACGGAGAAACAGCACGCCCGCCCAGACCAAGCGGCGGCAGAGACGGGCCACGGACGCGAAGCCGACACGCCGACCCAGATCCCAGCGAAAGGATGGAAGGACATTCTCTGGCGCACCTACGAGGAATTCGGAAAGGACCGGATCACATCTGTTGCAGCGGGTGTCACCTACTACGCACTTCTCGCGGTCTTCCCGGCCATTGCCGCTCTGGTATCCATTTATGGCCTGTTCGCTGATCCTGCGACGATCCAGGAGCACCTCAATGCCATGTCGGATATGTTGCCCGGGGGCGCGATCGAGGTGGTGGGGGAGCAGGTCAAACGCATCTCGTCCCAAGGCAACAGCGCGCTCGGCTTCGGTTTCATTTTCGGCTTGGCGGTTTCCCTGTGGAGCGCGAATGCCGGCATGAAGGCTGTCTTCGATGCCCTCAACATCGTGAACGACGAAGAAGAAAAGCGCAGTTTCATTCGCCTGAACCTGACATCCCTCACCTTTACGCTCGGCGCCATTCTGTTCATCATCGTCGCACTTGCAGGAATCGTGGTGCTTCCGATCCTCTTCCGTTTCGTCGGCCTGGAAAGCAGCATGGAAACGCTGCTCTCGATCCTGCGCTGGCCCATCCTTCTGATCGGGATCACTCTTGGCCTGTCCCTCATCTACCGCTTCGGACCGAGCCGCGACAAAGCCGAATGGCGCTGGGTTACACCAGGCGGCCTCGTTGCCGCCGTTTTGTGGATCGCGGTCTCCATGCTCTTCTCGTGGTATGTCTCAAACTTCGGCAGTTACAATGAGACCTACGGCTCGCTCGGCGCGGTGATCGGCTTCATGACCTGGATCTGGCTGTCGAGCATCGTCGTGCTGCTGGGTGCCGAGATCAACGCGGAGATGGAGCACCAGACCGTCAAGGATACGACCGAAGGAGTTCATCAGCCGATGGGCGCCCGCGGCGCCACGATGGCTGATACGGTTGGTGTCGCCAAGGCGTGAGATTATCGAAGCGGAGCGCCCTATTGGGGTGCTCTCGCTCGAGAGAGTTCGTGGGAGAGAGGGCACAACAAACAGCGCCGGAAGACCGGCGCTGTTGGACGTGAGAAATGACCTTGGGATCTTCAGGCTTGGCGTGCCGCAACGGCTCCATGGAGCATCGTGGGAGCACGGGCTGCCTTGCTGCTGTCCGAGCTCTCATGAGAGAACCAGGCAATGGTCTCTCTCAAGCCCATCTCAAGCGTCGTCTTGGGAGACCAGCCGAGGAGTTGCTTGGCCAGCGTGATGTCCGGGCGGCGGCGGCGCGGATCGTCCGCAGGCAGCGGACGGGACACGATGCGGGAGGAGGATCCGGTCATCGCCAGAACCTTCTGCGCGAGGTCACCCACGGTGAGCTCCACCGGATTGCCCAGATTGACCGCACCGGGGAAGGGCCCGTCGTAACCCATCAAGCGCATGAACCCGTCGACAAGGTCGGACACATAACAGAAGGAGCGCGTCTGGCTTCCGTCGCCGTAAATGGTGATGTCGTCGCCGGCCAGCGCCTGGCATATGACGTTCGAGACGACACGGCCATCGTCCGCGCGCATCCTCGGTCCATAGGTATTGAAGATGCGTGCGACACGCACGTCGGCTCGTCCCGCCCGGGCAAAGTCGAATGTCAGCGTTTCAGCGGCACGCTTGCCTTCATCGTAGCAGGCCCTCGGTCCTGTGGGGTTCACGTTGCCCCAGTAGCTTTCCTTCTGCGGGTGAACTTCGGGATCGCCATAAATCTCGCTGGTCGACGCCAGGAAGAACCGGGCGCCGAGGCTTTCCGCAAAGGTGAGGAGATTATGTGTTCCCATCACGCTGGTCAGCATCGTGTGCTCAGGGTCCGCCTGATAATGCGGCGGGGACGCCGCGCAAGCGAGATTGAAGATCTCGTCGAACTTCATCTTCCTTGTGCGAAGAGACGCCGGGAGCGGCTTGATGATATCGCTGTCGACAAGATCAAACCGCGGCTCGCGCTCAAGATGCTTGAGGTTCTGTTTCCGGCCCGTCTGAAAATTGTCGAGCGCGACAACGTGAGCTCCTTCACTCAACAGGGCATCACACAAATGCGATCCGAGGAACCCGGCTCCACCTGCGACAAGGACGAGCTTGCTCTTGCCATTCTTCATGAAGAGGATCTCCTTACCGGACCACAATGACGGCCCCGAGGTACTTACGATCACCGGTCCAACGCCCTGAGCTTGGCATTGGTTCACCACCCTGCGCAGAATCTATTCAAGCCGATCAGGCCCCCGCCTCGAGGGGAAGACGATGTTCCTGTTCCCGGCGTCTCCTGGCCTGGACGAGATCCCGCTCCATGGAAGCTGCACGGTGGGAGGCCGTATGTTCCGCCAGGATCCTCTGGCGAGCCGCGCATCCCATGGCCATGAGCTGAGCCTCATCCCACCCTCCGAGCACCTCCATGACCTGATCGGCCCCTCGAGCCAGAACAATTTCGCGGTTCGGCTCGAGGATCGTGTCGATCCCATCCCAGATGTCCGAGATGATTGGCGTCGCGCAGGCGGCCGCTTCGAACAGACGGACACTGGGACTGTAGCCGGCTCGGATCATGTCGGCCCGGGTCACATTCAGCGTGAAGCGGCTGGCGGCATAGAAATCCGGGTGCTTGCTTGGTGGCACATGATCGATCCGATCGACATTCGCCGGCCAGTCGATATCGGCAGGATATTGGGGGCCAGCGACGACGAAACGAAGGTTCGGCGCCCGCCGTGCAGGTTCGATCAGCAGTCTTTCAAGAGTCGGCTGCCGATCCGGGCTGTAGGTGCCCAGATAACTCAGATCCCACTGTTTTCTTCTCACAAGGGCAGGATAGAGGTCCGGATCGACCGAGCAGTAAAGCGCATGTGCCGCCGGTGATTTGTAGCGATCCATCAGCAGATGGAGCGTGGGACCGCCCGTGAACGAGAAATAGACGTCGTAATTCGGGATGAGTTCGGGAGAGAGATACTCGTAGTCACCCTTCTCCAGCTTTGCCAATGTGACAGGGGTATCGATGTCGTAGAAGGCAACCACACCCGTTGCCGTATCCTGAACCCACCGCCCGACGGGAACGCCTTCGGGAACATAGGATCCGACGATGACCGCGTCGGCAGATGCGACCGACTCCCGGTAGCGGGCCAGATCCTGAAGGCTGGAGTAGAATTCAAGGTGACAGAAATCCGGAGACGTGAGGTCACGATGTGCGGCATACCATGGCACGTCTCGCTCCAGGAACAGAACGTCATGCCCGCGTGCGGCAAAGGCCTTCAGCAACGCGCGGAAGGTGGTCGCATGCCCATTGCCCCAGGACGAGGACAGACTCAGGCCGAGAACGACGACACGCATTCCCTTCACGCCACGCTCCTCTCACGCTTGCGAGCGCCCGCCTCGCGCAGGATCGCATCGACCTCCGCCCCACGCCGGGCATAGGTGTGCTCAGCCATGATGCGTCGGCGAGCCGCGTCACCAATGGCCTTTGCGCGCTCGGGCGTCAGCGCCTCGACATGGTCGGCCACATCCTTGCCGTCACGGGCGACAAGAACCTCTTCGCCTTCCTTCAGGAAAAGCTCGAGCCCGATCCAGGCGTCGGTGATGAGGCACGCACCCGCCCCGGCCGCCTCGAAGACGCGGGTGGCTGGTGAATAGCCCGTACTCGCCATGGAATCGCGCGCGATGTTGAGAACCGCGAGCGGGCTTGTGTTGAAGGCGTTGTGATCCCGCGTATAGACGTGACCGATATGGCGCACGTTCGGCGGCAAGCGCTTGGTCTCCCAGCCGTTGCCGCCGATGAGGAAGCTCCTTCGCGGCAGGCGCTCGGCAGGCTCCAGGAAGAACTGCTCGACGCGGGCCTCGCGGTCCGGCAAACGATTCCCCAGGAAGGAGAGATCGAACCTGAAGCGCTCGTCGGCCGGAACGGGATGATGTGTCGAAGGATCAAGCGCATTGTAGATCGGAATGCAACGAGGCGCCCCGAAGCCCTCATAGGCCTCGATGACGGGCGGACCGCCGCCATAGGTCAGAACGAAGTCAAGGGACGGCAGAGCCCGCTTCAAGGGGTGATCGGCACTTTCGCGCAGTTCCGCGAGGGTTGCCGGAGCATCGACGTCCCAGAAGATGCGAATGGCATCCGGCCGGGAGGCCCCCATGACTCCCTCCAGCAATTCATTGTCGAAGACACCGACGCCCGAGGCCTTAACAACGACATCGGCCGCGGCCGCCTCGGCCACAACGGCGCGCATCGCCTCGTCGGTTGCGAGATATACCTTTACCTCCGCCCATTCCGGCGGATCGATATCGCGGTGATTCTGTCGGTCGAACGCATCCGGTTCGTAGAATGTGATGCGATATCCACGCTTGGCCAATTCACTCAGCATGCCTCTGTAGTAGGTCGCGGCGCCATTCCAGTAGGAGGACAGGAGGCTCGAGCCATAGAACGCGATCTTCATACGGTCATCTCCATCGGCGCAGCCGCGCCGTAGGTTTCAAGAATAGTGAGGAGTTGCTCGGCCCGATGCGCGCACGAATGGCGGTCGCGGATGGCAGCCAATCCATTCTCCACAAGCGAACGCCGCAGATCCGGATCCCGGCGGATGACAGCCAGATGGCGCTCCATCTCGCTCTCATCGCGTGCCACGAGATAATCGGAGTTGGGATTGAAAAGTCTCTCCGAGTCGTTCCAAGGCGCTGAAACAAGGGGAATGCCGCAGGCCAAGGCCTCGAAAACACGGATCGTCGGAATGCCTGGAAGCAGTTTCACGTAGAAGCGGCGCGGCACGTGCACAGTGGCGAGATGTCGTGCGAAGACTTCGGGAGCACGGGCATTCGGAAGCCAGCCACGATAGTTCACGGCATAGCGACGCAAGGTCTCGAGCGCATGCTGCGGATAGCGTACGCCGTAGATGTCGAGCGGCAACCCCACCGTCCGCGCGGGGCGGAACAGAAAGGCCTCCAGCTCGGCGCTGCGCTCGTCGTCACCCCAGTTGCCGATCCACACGAGCCCCTCGCGTTCTGTCTCTTCTGACGGCGGCTGGAACAGGCGCGTGTCGGCAGCCTCATGCCAAACGTGAACACGATCTCCCCAGCCCCACCGCCGATACACCTCGGCAAGCGCCTCGCCGAACGCAAGAACTCCGTCATACCCGCTGAGATCGAACTGCCGGATCGCGTTCGGATCGCTCACGGCCCGGTGATGCGTATCATGGAAGAGGAGCGTGAACCGCCCTCCACCGCGCCGCAGATCCCCGATCGCAGCGACAAGCCATGGGTCGTTCCATTCATGGACGATCACGACATCCGCATCAGCAACCAATTCTCCAAGATCGGCGTCCGAAGCGAATGTCGTGGAGGAAAGCTCGGGATACAAATCATGATAGGCCTTCAAACCAGCCTCTCCATGATCCCTCAGCAGATTCGCGAGGCTCCATGCGCCCTCGGGCTCATAGGCGACAACGTCGTGCCCGCGATGGATCAGTTCTCGCAGGACGCCCCTCAGAAAATGGGCGTTGCCGTGATTCCAGCAGGATGCAAGAGTATGCGTGAAATAGACGATCTTCATGCGGCGGCGCCCTTGAGGGAAGCGGGGTTGACCTTTGAAGGAAGGAGAGACCGGTAGACCGTCAGAATGCCCGCGCACATGGCATCAAGGCTGTAAGCCATGGCCCGCTGCCGCGCTGCGGTTCCAAGTGCCCTTCTCAGAGACGGGTCGGATGCCAAGCTGTCGACAGCACGCGCGATGGCCTCATCATCGTCCGGATCCGCGAACAATGCCACGCCATCCCACAATTCCCGGAAGGTCGGGATATCGGAGAGAACCAGGGAACATCCGGCCTGTGCCGCCTCGAGGACGGCAAGGCCGAAGGGCTCGTATTTAGCGGCGGAAACGAAGACAGGTTGGGCACTCAGGCTTGCTGCGATCTCGGCGTCCGTCTGTCGCCCGAGCGCGACGACATGGCGAACCTCGACTTCAGCTCCGTTGGGGCCTTTGAGCGGCCCGGCAGCACGGAGCGGAATCGACGCGCGCGATGCCGCGCGATCGATCGCTGCGACATTTTTTCCGTCGTCCCAGAGACGGCCCGCCGTGAATGCGAAAACGTCACCTGATGGCGTCTTGCTCGTGCTGAGAGCGCGGCGTCCGTTGCGCACGACAACAGGAGGCGTTGCCAAATCGTAAGCCTGGGCCGTGGCGCTAGCGAAAGCCGCTGTGGGTGCCAGCAACCTGTCTGATGCGTGGTAGCCGTTCTGTACGAGGCGCGTTCGCCAGACGAATTCGTCAGGGAGAGGGCCGCCACGCACGGCCGCCCACCATGTGGCAACGCAGGAATGACACATTGAGACTACAGGGCATGGAAAGTCTACGCCCGCTGCCAGGGCTGGACTGTTAAGATGAACGATGTCAGGTCCGATCTCCGCAGCGATCTCCGCAACGGCTCTCCCTGCCGCCTCGACATCCTCAGGCCGCTCGGCCGTCCAGTCTAGGGGAAGTCCGGTGACGATGGTTGTCACGCCGGCTGCCTCCGCACGCTGCGCCTGGTCCACCGAGGGAGCAGGTCCCAGCACCGCAAGGATCGTCTGCACGCCATTGGAGCGCAGACCCTGGGCCGCGTCCAGCGCGTATTGCCAGACACCGCCGACCGCGTCGGCTGTCATGAACACACGAAGATGGGATGATCCGTCATCCGATGCGGACATCTTCCGTTCAGCTCCCTAGATGAGCGCCTGACAAGGCTCGCAAGAGGTGGCACCCGACAAGCCGTCAGGACAAGGCGGCGGCCTCTTTCAACCGGGATCCTTGTCGAGGGTCGGTCAGTCCCCTCTCCTCCTGCAGCCATTGAGCCAAGGCCGTCACACCTTTCCGCCATGCGAGCGGCGCCTTCAGGCCGAGCTCGCGCGTGATCTGACGCGTATCCGACACGTAATAGCGCTGATCGCCTGCGCGCCAATCGGAGTAGATGGTCTCCACCGGGCGTCCGATGATGTCCTCGATATGGACGAGAAGCTGCCGGAGACTGATGGCATTTGCAGGGCCACCGCCCAAGTTGAAGGCACGCCCCTGAATGGCTTCGATTTTCCTCCAGGCCGTTGCGTAGGCGTCGACCGCGTCGGAGACGTTCAGGATGTCGCGCACCTGACACCCGTCCCCATAGATGGTCACGGGCTTTCCTTCGAGGGCGCGGATCAGGAAATGGGCTACCCATCCCTGGTCCTCCGTCCCCATCTGCCGCTGACCATAGATACAGCTCATCCGCAGCACACAGGTCGGGATTCCGTAGGACCGCGCATAATCGAGAACATATTGATCGGCAGCGCCTTTGGAGCATCCGTAGGGCGTGTGAAAGTCGAGAGGACGCTGTTCGCTGATACCGGCGCTCCGAATGCTCTGATCCCGCGGCACATAGGAGTCATTGGTCATGTCGAGTTCGACATCGGCCAAGTCGCCATAGACCTTGTTCGTCGATGCGAAGACAAGCGGAACCTTTTCGTCGCGCTTGCGCAGCGCATCGAGCACATTCAACGTGCCGCGGATATTGATTTCGAAATCGTCACGCGGATCAGCAAGGCTGGTCGTCACGGCCACCTGGGCCGCCATGTGAAAAACTGCCTGAGCGTCGGCGGCTGCGGCCGAGACCGCGGACTCGTCGCGAATATCCCCGATGACCGCGGAGATCTTCGCGGGATGCCGCTTCTTCAGCCATTCCAGATTGCGATCCACGCCCGGACGGGCCAAGGCATCGTAGACCAGAACGTCGTGGCCTTCGCCGGCAAATCTATCCGCGAGATTCGAGCCGATGAAGCCCGCTCCACCCGTTACGAGAACAGGATGGCGGTGAAGAATGGCGGGCGCGCCAATCCTTGAATCCGCGTCTGTCATGCGACGAGGCCTCGCGCTTCGAGCTCCTTGCGGGCTTCCTGAACGAGGTCCTTGGCCTCCTGGCGGGCCACCCACTCCGCCAGTTCGGCCAAACCTTCCGAGAAGTCCTTCCGCGGCCTGTAACCGAGCTCATTCCGGATCTTCGATATGTCCGCGATGCAATGGCGGATGTCGCCGATTCGTGCCTTCCCGGCGATTTCAGGCGCCATCGGCCGGTTCATGGCCCGGGCCAGAAGTTCCGCGACCTCCGACACGGTGCGGTCGACGCCGCTGCCGACATTGAACACGCCCCCTGGCGCGCGCTCGTGTTCCAGCGCGAGGACGAAGGCCTGCGCCACGTCCTCGACATGAACGAAGTCGCGGCGCTGCCGACCATCCTCAAAAATCATCGGCGGCTGCCCGTTGTGGAGCCGCGACGCGAAGATGGCGAGGACACCGGTATAGGGATTGGAAAGGGCTTGGCCCGGCCCATAGGCGTTCCAGAGCCGGAGCGCCACGCCCTCCATGCCGTAGGCAGGACACAGGGTCAGGGTCAGGCGCTCCTGGACATACTTTGAGAGCGCATAAACGGATGCAAGAGCCGGCTTTTTCCATTCCGGCGTCGGGACGGGGACAAGCGGGCGTCCGTGCTGATCCAACGGATCCCAGGAATCATTCTCGCTCGTGCGAGGGACGCGCACGACGTCTTCCATGATGCGCCCATCGGCATCCTGATACAGGCCTTCGCCGTAGATGCTCATGGAGGAAGCGACCACGACGCGCTTCACGGGATTGTCGATAAGCTGCTGAAAGAGGACGGCCGTGCCGTAGTCGTTGACGGAGACATATCGGTCGACGGCATACATGCTCTGCCCCACGCCCACTTCCGCAGCGAGGTGGACCACTTTGGTAGCGCCCTTGAGCGCCTTCAGGACCGCCGTCTCGTCACGCACGTCGCCGACGATGACTTCCACGTCCGGATCGAGAGTGTCCGCCTGAGTCCTGTCCCCATGCACCTGCTCGATGAGACTGTCGAGGACGCGAACGCGATGGCCACGCTCCAGACAAGCTCGCGCAACATAGCGTCCGATGAAGCCGGCGCCGCCAGTGATGAGAATCGTATCGGACACGAGAGATCTCCGGAGCAGTTGGTGCCATCGGGCCAAGCGAGAGGCGGGAGAAGCCGGCTTCTCCGACTGGTGAAGCAACGCGGGACATGCGCATTTCCAGGCGGACACACGGCTCCCAAAGCAGAACAGGTCTGTGACGACCGCCCTGAACATTCCTCCCATAGCTTGGCGTTTGGTGGATCAAACGCACCACCATCATCTTTGTTCCTTTTGAAGGACCTTGGTGGCCGGGTGTCGCTTCCTAGCTTGGGCAGCTTCTCAGGAAGACAATGGTCCCAGAGCAAGAATCTCTGAGGGAACAACAAACACTTCCTTGCGTTGACGGCCAAGGTTCAGGGATGCGACCGGCCTCGCCGCCCCTCGTCTGCACCGGAGCAGGATCGGAATGAAGATCCGGCAGGAGCCTCGCCAAGGAGACCCGTCATGAGCTCACGAAAGGTCCGCGTCGGCATTGTCGGCGTCGGCAACTGCGCTTCCTCCTTCGTGCAGGGTCTCTCCTATTATCGCGATGCCAAGGGCAACGAGCCGATTCCGGGCCTGATGAACGCCGAGCTTGGCGGTTACCACATCAACGACGTCGAAATATCCTCCGCTTTCGACGTCAATGCGTCGAAGGTGGGCAGGGACATTTCCGAGGCGATCTTTGCCGAGCCCAACAACACACAGCGCTTCGCATCCGTCTCAGGAACCGGGATCATGGTCCATCGCGGCAAGACCCTCGACGGGCTCGGCAGATATCTGCGGGATGAAATCGAGGAATCAGGGGAAGACGAAGCCGATGTCACCGAGATCCTGCGTCGGTCGAAGACGGATGTTCTGGTGTCCTATCTTCCCGTCGGATCGCAGAAGGCCACGGAATGGTATGCCGAGCGCGCGCTGGAGGCGGGCTGTGCCTTCGTGAACTGTATCCCCGTTTTCATTGCCTCGAACCCCGAGTGGCGCAAGCGGTTCGAGGACCGCGGCCTTCCCATCGTCGGCGATGACATCAAGAGCCAGGTCGGCGCCACCATCGTGCATCGGGTGCTGGCGAACCTGTTCCGTGAACGCGGCGTGCGTCTGGATCGGACCTATCAGCTGAATTTCGGCGGCAATACTGACTTTCAGAACATGCTGGAGCGCGAACGCCTGGAATCGAAGAAGATTTCCAAGACACGGGCCGTGACGAGCCAGCTCGACATTCCGCTGCCGCCGGAAGATGTTCATGTGGGTCCGAGCGATCACGTGCCATGGCTCACCGATCGCAAATGGGCCTATATCCGCATGGAAGGGACCTCGTTCGGAGGCGTTCCCCTGAACGTGGAGCTGAAGCTCGAAGTCTGGGATTCACCTAATTCCGCCGGCATCGTGATCGATGCCGTGCGCTGCGCCAAGCTCGCCATGGACCGGAAGATTGGCGGCGCTCTCACAGGGCCTTCCAGCTATTTCATGAAGTCTCCCCCGCAGCAATTCACCGATAACGAGGCGCGCGACAGAACCCTTCGCTTCATCGCAGGCAACGAGGAAGAAGCATGAGGAGGTACTAGGGTGACCACCACCTTCTTTCTCGTGCGGCATGCGGCCCATGATCGAGTGGGAACGGTGTTATGCGGGCGCATGCCGGGGGTCACGCTTGGAGAGGAAGGGAAGGCCCAGGCCAGAGCTTTGGCCGAGCGTTTAGCCCAGGAGGATATCGCCTGCATCCGCACCAGCCCGCTGGAACGCGCTGTCGAAACGGCGGCTCCGATCGCCCATCGCCTGGGCAAGCCAGCCGAACCCTGCGACGACATCACCGAGATCGACTTCGGGTCATGGTCCGGCTTGGCTCTTGGGGAGCTTTCGGACGACCCGCACTGGCATATGTGGAACCGCAGCCGCAATACGAGCCGCCCGCCCAACGGAGAAACGATGCGGGAGGCGCAGCTGCGCATCGTTCGAGCGATGGACCGGCTACGCACGCCCCATGCTGAGAAAGCCGTCGTCCTCGTCAGCCATGGCGACGTGATCAAGGCCGCGCTTCTTCATCACCTCGGCATGCCCATCGACTCCTATGGGCGTATCGAGATCTCCCCGGCTTCCATCAGCACGGTCGTGGTCGGCGATTGGGGCGCGAAGGTTATCCGCATGAACGAGGTGGTCGCCTGATGAAGCTTGTCGTCTTCGGACTCACCATCTCCTCATCCTGGGGCAATGGCCATGCAACCCTGTGGCGAGGCTTGTGCCGTGCCCTTGCCCGCCATGGCCATCGTGTCGTCTTCTTCGAGAAGGATGTGCCCTATTACGCCGGAAGTCGGGATTTCTTCGAGATCCCGAACGGAGATCTCGTCCTGTACGATTCCTGGGATTCCGTCGCACCACGCGCAAAGTCGGAGCTGACCGACGCCGATGCGGCAATGGTCACATCCTATTGCCCCGACGGGCTTGCTGCGACGGATCTGGTTCTCGACACGGCGAACATCGTCCGCACATTCTATGATCTCGACACGCCCGTCACCTTCTCGAGACTGCAGGCCAAGGAGCCCCTGACCTATATCGGCCTACGAGGCCTCGGCGAGTTCGACCTGGTCCTCAGCTATACGGGCGGCGGCGCGCTTGACAGGCTCGCCACGGAACTCGGAGCTCGGCGCGTCGCACCTTTGTATGGCCACGTCGACCCGGATGTTCATCGCCCCGTTGCCCTCCTGCCGCACTATGTCTCCGACCTATCCTATCTGGGGACCTATGCCTCTGACCGCCAAGCTGCCCTGCAGCGCCTCTTCATCGATTCTGCAGGGCTTCGGCCCAACCGGCGCTTCCTGATCGGGGGCGCCCAGTATCCCGATGATTTCCCCTGGCAGCCGAACATCCACTTCGTGCGCCATCTCCCTCCGGGCGAACACCCCGCCTTCTTCTCGTCCTCTCGCCTGACGCTCAACATCACCCGCCACGCCATGGCGGAGATGGGCTGGTGCCCTTCCGGGCGCCTGTTCGAAGCGGCGGCCTGTGGAACTCCCATTCTTTCCGATGATTGGGAGGGGCTCGAGAGCTTCTTCGAGCCAGGCAGCGAGATCCTGATCGCGAGAACAACGGAGGATGCTGTCGCAGCGCTCGATCGCTCGGATGCCGAATTGAGCCGCATCGCCCGCGCCGGCCGCGAGAGAGCACTGGCGGAGCATACGTCCGAGCATAGGGCTCGGGAGCTTGAACGCCTTCTCGCAGGTGCCAATTCACCGGTGCCGTCGGCAGGACGATCAACCGCCATGATGGAGGCTTGAACCATGTGGGGCATCATACCCGCAGCCGGACTCGGCAGCCGCATTCAGCCCTTGGCGTTCTCCAAGGAGCTTCTGCCCGTTGGGAGTCGCCTCGACAATGGCGTGGAGCGCCCCTGCGCGGTGAGCGAATATCTCGTCGAGCGCATGATCCATGGGGGAGCGGACAAGATCTGCTTCGTGATTTCTCCCGGCAAGTCCGACATCATGGAATATTATGGCGCAAGCTATGGCAGTGCCTCCATCGCCTACGTGGTCCAACCGCGGGCGAGCGGGCTGTGCGACGCGATCTTCCAGGCTGCCCCGCTCATCCCGCCGGATGAGCATGTCATCGTCGGCTTGCCGGATACCGTGTGGTTTCCCGAGAAGGCTTTGGCCGAGCTGCCCGACGGCAGGCTCTCCTTTCTTCTCTTCCCCGTCGAGAACCCGCAGGTCTTCGATGCGGTCGTTCTCGATGAATCGATGCAGGTGCAGGAAATCCAGGTGAAGCGGGAGGATGCATCCTCACGGTGGATCTGGGGCGCCTTCAAGATGCCGGGACAGATCCTGGAAGCGCTGCACCAGCTCTGGCTCTCGCGCGCCTGCCAGGATGAATATTTCGGCACCCTCGTCAACGCCTATCTCGCGCAGGGTGGCCAAGCCCTGGGCGTCAAGGCGGGCGAGTCCTATGTCGATGTGGGAACGCTTCACGGCTATCGCGAAGCCATCGGTCTTTTGAGCGAAGCGGCGCAGCACGACACCATCACCGGGGCACGCGTTGCCCTTGGCTGGCCGGCCGGACGGATGCCGCGCGGCCTTCACGATTTGAGCAGGGAGTGATGATCCAATGAACGCCATGGACCCCCTATCGCCCGACGAGATCCGCAGAAAGGCTGAGGCTCTCGGGCCATGGTTCCACAACATGGAGATCAGGGAGGGCGTATGGACGGCGCCTAACCACTTCCTCGGCGATTATCCTGCCGTGAAGTGGAAGAACTTTTCTGACGCCATTCCCCAAGATCTCACCGGCAAGAGCGTTCTCGATATCGGCTGCAACGGCGGCTTCTACTCCATCGAGATGAAGAAGCGCGGCGCTGACCGCGTGCTCGGGATCGATTTCGACGAGACCTATTTGGCCCAGGCGCGCTTTGCCGCCGAAGTGACGGGCCATGACATTGAGTTCCGCAAGCTCTCAGTCTACGATCTCGGCCAGATCGGAGAGACCTTCGACGTCGTCATTTTCATGGGCGTCCTCTACCACCTGCGCCATCCGCTCCTTGCGCTCGATCTGATCCACGAGCATGTCGCCAAGGACATGCTGGTGTTCCAGTCCATGCAGCGCGGTTCGAGCGAGACGATGCCGGTGGAGGAGAACTACACCTTCTGGCAGACGGATCATTTCGACGACCCGCGCTATCCGAAGATGCATTTCATCGAGCACCGCTATGCTGATGACCCGACGAACTGGTGGGCGCCGAATGCCGCCTGCGTCGAGGCGATGCTGCGCAGCGCCGGCTTCGAGATTGTCCAGCACCCGGAAACCGAAGTCTATATTTGCCGGCGTGCCGACGCCCCGCCCGGCGCGGGCGCCGTCTATCCGGCTCAAGGGAGAACCGCATGATCGAAGCTGCAATGATCTGGAATGAGCCGAACAACAAGTCTCATTGGGATCCGGAGATCGACCCGGACTGGCGGCTCTTCTCCGAGATGGCGATCGCCGCGGGTCAGGCGATCAAGGATGCCAATCCCAACCTGCCGCGCGTTCTCGGAGGCATTTCGCCCATCGATCCGGGCTTCATCGAAAATCTGAAGAGGCGCGGCGTTCTCGATCACGTGGATGTCGTCGCGGTTCACGGCTTTCCTCTCGACTGGAACCTTTGGCAGATTCATGAATGGCCCGCGAAGGTCGACGAGATCCGCGCCGTCACGGACAAGCCGGTCTGGGTGACGGAAGTGGGCATCTCCACCTTCGGCGCGGAAGAGGTCCAGGTCTGGGGCTTGAACCGCACGGCTGAACTTCTCATCGGCAAGGTGCCGAAGATCCATTGGTACAGTCTCTACGACCTTCCCCGCGCCTGGGAGGCGACCACGCGCCACAGGGAGGCGGAAGGGTCGTCCTACTACCGGCACTTCTACATGGGCCTTCTCCGGGAAGACGGCACGCCGAAGCCGGCCCTTGAGGAATACGCGAAAGTGGCCTCGCAAATGGGCCTATGCCAATGGTTCCACTTCGAGGATCACCGCCTTGACGATGCGGTCGCATGGATGAAGCGCCTTGGCGTCAAATACCTGCGCACGGGACTGTCCTGGGCGGATAGTTTCCGCCCCAATGCGCTCGACTGGTTCGACCGGCAGATGGAAGCGCTTGCCGATTTCGATGTGACGGTCACATTCTGCTTCACGCCGGAGCACCGTGGAATTGCACCTCACCACACCAGCCCGCCGCAGGTGAAGGAGGAGTTTGCGGAATTCTGCGCCAGCATGATCCGCCGCTACGCGCCTGCAGAAGCATCGCTCGCGCGGGGGACGATGCTCGAGGCGTTGTGAGTTCCGTCTCACAGGGCCGGCAGAACGGAGGCCATACCTGTCGAGAAGGCGGCTGATGTCTCAGCCGCCTTTCATTTGATTACGCCTTTTAATTCTTAGAGCATCGGACGGTTAAACGGACGCATATCCGGCAGCCCTGAGGAGGTTCCAGCACTCGTGCGGCTCGAAGAGATTGCAGATGTCGCCGAGGGCTCGCCAGAGCGCGTCAAAGGTTCGGGCCTCGGCCTTGCGCAGGTGGGATTTAATCTTGGCGAAGGCCTGCTCAATTGGGTTCATGTCGGGCGAATAAGCCGGCAGGAACAGGAACCAGGCGCCCCGCTGTTTCAGACACTGGGCGGCCTTCTCGCTCTTGTGGACCGCCAGGTTGTCGAGGATCACCACATCGCCTGATCTCAGCGTCGGCGCCAGCTGCGTCTCGATGTAAGCCTCGAACGCCAAGCGGGTGATCGGACCATCGATCACCCACGGGGCGCTCAACTCGCTGCACCGCAGCCCTGCGATGAACGTGTGGGTTGTCCAGGGGCCAAAGGGAGCGCTCATGCGCAGCCGCTGGCCCCTACGAGAGCGCCCGCGCAGGCGGGTCATCTTGGTGTTGACGGAGGTCTCATCGACAAACACCAGCCGGTGCGGCTGCTCGCGCATGCGGGCCTGACGGTGGTCTCGCCAGACCCGGCGCTCATCCCGCACGTCGGCGCGTGCGCACTCCGCCGCCATCAGGGCTTTTTTTATACGTGAAGCCGCACCGGCACAGAAAGCGCGAGAGCACCGCGGGAGCCGCCACGATCCCATGCTCGTCCAGCAGCCTTGCGGCGAGCTCGGGCATGGTGATGGCCGGCCTCGCCTCGACCGTCTGGATCAGGAAAGCCTCATATGGCACCAGCTTACCGTGTCCCGGCGGGCGGCCCTGACGGGCCGGCGCCGGCGAGCCGGTGTCCCGCGTTCGCCGCACGAGCTTGATGGCGAAACTCTCACTGACGTCAAAGTGCTGGGCTGCCGCCCCGCAGGAATGGCCCGCCTCCACGAAGGCTGCGACCCGCACTCGGAGATCAAGAGAATAGCAGTGACCCATGATCCACCTCCCGTTCGACGAAGTGAATCACAGGTCACATCAGCCCAAAAGACCAGGAGTCCAATTTCCAGTCCAATGCTCTAGCGGCCATAAATGCGGTCGAGCACGTGAGCCACAGTCACGAGCTCCTGCGCAGCAGGATCGAACCTTTCTCCCGAGGCCAGGCGCGAGGCCCAATCCGCAGCGGCTCTTCCGCCCCATTCATCCGGCGGGCTCGTGAGAACCTCGCGGGACGTGCCCCAGTAGCGCTCGGCGACGAAATCATAGAAGGAGCCATTGACGTTTCGCAGGGAAACGCCTCCTTGCGTGCCGTAGAACGTTGCCGAAATTATTGCTTCGCAGCCGGCCTGCAGCTTCCATGAGCAGGCGAGTTGCAGGACGGCATCCGTCTCCAGCGTCACCGTTGCGGCGGCATAATCCTCCACCTGGGAGGCCGTGTTCTTCAACGGCGCCCCGCCCGCAAAGAGCTTGCCGGACACCGAAGCAACACCCGGGTTGTCGAGGGTCCACAAGGCAAGATCGACGAGATGAACGCCAAGGTCCATGACGCATCCGCCTCCGGACAGGGAGGGGTCGTAGAACCAGGGCTTATCCGGGCCGTAGGCGTTGTGAAACACGAGATCGACAGCATAGACATGGCCGAGCTCGCCGGATCTGACAATCTCGCGAATGCGGCGCATGCCTTCCGTGAAGCGATAGGAAAGATCGACGCAGAGCAGCCGGTCGGCCCGGCGCGCCGCATCCACGACGGCCTGCACCTCGGCCGCATGACGCCCCAAGGGCTTCTGGCAGAAGACGGAAGCGCCGCGCTCGAGCGCCCTGATCGACTGCTCCGCATGCATGGCACTCGGCGTTGCGATCACCACGCCATCGACGCCAAGATCGAGAATATCCTCGAAAGACGAAACAAGCCGCACCCCTGGCGCGAGCTTGACCGCTTCAGACGCCATCTCCGTCGAGGGATCGGCCACGGCGACGGCGTCGACAGCCCCCGTAGCGAGAATGGCCTGCATTCGGTGCCGGCCGATCCAGCCGACGCCGAGAAAGCCCAGGCGCGGTGGAACCGCAGAGAATCGCGCAGATGGATTGCCCCGGATCTGTTGGGTCATGGGAACGTCACCAGAGCCTTGAGGAATCCGTCCGGACGGTCGCGCGTGGCATTCAATGCCTCGTCGAGGCGCTCGAGGGGATAAGTGTGGGTGTAGAGAGGTCCCGGATCGATCCGTCCCGCTGCGACGGCGTCAATCGCTTCCCGCAGACCTTGCATGTAGATTGCCGGATCGCGCTCATGGGCATTGATGACATCGAGACCGCGCCAGTTCCAAAGCCACATGTTGACCTGCCGTGGCCCGTCCTGGTGATAGCCGGCGATGATCAGCCTGCCGCGCTCCCGGGTCAGTTCCCCGGCAAGGTCGAGGGGCCACTGCTTGCCCACCGCTTCGATGACCCGGTCACAGAACAAGCCTCCGGTCAGATCCCTCACGCGCTCGACGATGGCGGAGTGATCCTCCATCGGGATCACGTCATCCGCACCCATCCTGCGTGCCAGGTCGAGCGAGAACGGGCGCCGCGAGATGGCGATCACCCGCGCTCCCGCGTCCTTGGCCAGCTTCGTGAGGATCGCGCCGAGGAAACCGATGCCGATCACCGCCACTGTTTGCCCCGCGACGATCTCGCTGCGGTGGAAGATGTTCATCGCGCAGCCGAGAGGCTCACCGGGGAATGGCTGCCCTGCGAGCGCATCCGGCAGTCTCGCTACAGATCCTACATCGGCAATGTCGAATTCCGCATAGGATTTGTAGGTCAGCGCCGCGACCCTGTCGCCAACCGCCAATCCTTCCACATCCTCGCCCAGGGCATCGATGACGCCCCAGGCCTCATGCCCAAGCGCACCGGGCTCCGTCGGAAACTGCATCCATTCCGGCCCGGCCCAGGGTGTCAGATTGGATGCGCAGACCCCGCACCCTTCGAGGCGGAGCCGGACCTGCCTGGGGCCCGGTTCGGGCCGTGCGACATCCTGGATCTCCATGCGTCCCGGCCCGGTGAGAACCGCCGCCCGCATTCTTCCAGAGCCGGGCGGTGAGCCCTCGGCCATCCTCTCCAGGTCCTTCGAAGAAGCCGCAAGCACTTCGTCCTTCAAGGGCTTATCGTCCAACAAGTCTTCATCTCCACCTCTGTGTTCGAGCAACTAGAGAATGGCCAGGAGACTTCAAGGCTTGGCCGTTGGCCGCCTGTCTTGGGCGAAGATCCAAGGTCAGGTCTCGTCGTTTTCGACCGACTGTCGTTCCGCGACATAGCGCATGCGCGCCGCGCTGTCCGGCTCGAGGCCGTGAGCGGCACACCAGCGTGCGAAGGAAGAGGGTTCGATGGGGATTCTCACGATCCTTAGGCCCGCCTGGCGCCCGACTTGTTCATTGTTCTCCGCAGCGGCGAGCCATTGCTCGTACGTTGGCGCGAGATTATGCGGGTCGCTCACCATGTTGCGGATGTCTGGGTAATCCTTGCGGCTGTACCACGGCAAGGCGATCGTCAGGGGTGGTTCAGGCACTCGGGATCTTCCATGGAAGGCGGGCAGCGCATTCTCGGGTGCACGAGCGAGAATGCGCTGCCGGATTGGTTTCTCAGCTCAGCAGGTAAAGCACCGCAGGGACGGCTGCCACAAGGCTCGCGGAGGTCAGGAGCATCAGGCGATGGTCGGGATTGGCGATCCGGCGGACCTTGCGGGCCGTGACCCCCGCCTCCATGCTCCAGCCGTTCATGCACGAGCAGAGCAGCCGATGGGCAGAACCTTCCGAGAGGTCGAAATATTCCATCGCGTCGCCCAGCCGGTCACCTTTGAGGCCGTCCGCGCGCAGTACCGGATCCTCATACGCGACGGTAATCGGGGATTCGTCGGATCTGAGTTCCGGCCTCTTCTCTTCAGGCGTGAACTCGATCTCACCCAGCGAGCGCAGCCGCCGCTTGGGCTGGCGCTCCAACAGCTCCGCCCAGCGCTCGAGGCGCTCTCGGCGGGACAGGAAACCTTGCTTGAACTCAACTACCTCAGCAACGCCACGCAGTGTTTCTACAGGCTTGTGTTCCATCGGTGTTCTCCGCAATGGGAGCCGGCCCTGAAGCCAAGGCCAAGCCCTGGAAGGATAATGATGAAACGAGTCATAGGCTTTTTTACGTCAAGCCCTCAAAAGAGCGTCTCGTGAGGATGCGCGACATGCTCCTGGAAGATGGCTCCGGTGGAGGCTTCTATCTCTTTCAGGACGACATCGTAGCCCCAGAGATTGGCGATCATCTGGAGAACCCGCTGCGCATCGTCCTTGTGCAGCAGGGCGCGGTTGACGACGTGGTGATGAAGGATGAGGCGCCGGTCTCCGGCAAGATCGACGTCGATCACCTGGATATCAGGATCACTCCAGCCGATGTCGTAATGCCGCGAGAGCGTGCGGCGGAGCCGGCGGTAGCCGCGCTCATCATGGATCGCTTCAATCTGCAGCTCGGGGCGGTCCGGGTCGTCGACGAGGTGGAACAGGCGCCACTGCCGCATGAGATGAGGGCTGAGATACTGCGAAATGAAGCTCTCGTCTCTGTAATTCGCCCACACGTTGCGCAGAACGCCCATGGCGTCGTCACACCCGGCAATGTCTGGGAACCAGTCCCGGTCCTCGGCCGTCGGCTGCGTACAGATGCGCTCGATGTCCTGCATCATCCCGAAACCGAGGGCATAGGGATTGATGCCATTGTAGTGAGGATCATCGTATTCGGGCTGGCGCGTCACGTTGGTATGCGACTGCAGAAATTCAAGGAAAGCCCCGTCGCTGATGCGGCCGGTCTCATGCAGTCGAGTCATGATGCGGTAATGGCAGTAGGTGGCACACCCCTCGTTCATCACCTTGGTCTGTCGCTGCGGATAGAAATACTGCGCGATATGCCGGACAATGCGCAGAATTTCTCTCTGCCAGGGCTGTAGCCGAGGCGCCGACTTCTCCAGGAAATACAGGATATTCTCCTGCGGCAGCTCCAACAGGGCGCGGCGCCGCTCGTCGCTGACGGCCGGCTTGGGAGCACCTGCCTTGGACGGGACCGTTCGCCAGAGATCGTTGAAGGTCTGCTCCCGGTGGATTTCGCGCTCACGTTCCCTGCGCTCCTCGGAGCGCAGATCGGGCCGCTTCTTGCGCGGGTACCGATGGACGCCGTGAGACATGAGGGCATGAGCAGCATCGAGCACCTTCTCGACCGCGTTCTGGCCATGGCGTTCTTCGCAGCGGGCAATGTAGCTCTTCGCGAATTCGAGATAATCGAGGATACCGTTGGCGTCCGTCCATTCCTTGAAGAGATAGTTGTTCTTGAAGAAATGATTGTGTCCAAATGCGGCGTGCGCGATGACCAGCGTCTGCATCGTCGCCGTGTTCTCCTCCATGATGTAGGAGATGCACGGGTTCGAATTGATGACGATCTCGTAAGCCAGGCCCATCAGCCCCTGCCGGTAGCCTGCCTCGTGGGTGGCGAAATGCTTCCCGAAGGACCAGTGCTTGTAGAACAGCGGCATGCCAACGGAGGCATAGGCATCGAGCATCTGCTCGGCCGTGATCACCTCGATTTGGTTAGGATAGACATCAAGCCCAAGCTCGCCGATGGCGATTTCCTCGACGGCGTCGTAGACGCGCTGGATGGAGCCGAAGTCCCAGTCGGCGCCGTGAAACAGCAGGGTATCCCTCTCCGTCAGGCTCATGGCACCTTCGCCTCTGCCTCGCGGCGGCGGAACAGTTCCCGGAAGACAGGATAGATCTCGCGCCGGTGATTGACTTTGCGCATGGCGATATTGGCACCGTCCTCCTGCAAGGTTTCGTAGGTCTGCCAAAGGGCCGTCTTGTGATTGATGAATCCCGCCTGCATCCTGTCATGGTCGCTGCCGACCTCGAGATAGGCATAATATTGGCAGGCCGGAAGAATCACATCCCTGAGGAGAGCCGCGCTCGTTGCGCCGTCATTCGGCGAATTGTCGCCGTCCGACGCCTGAGCTGCATAGATGTTCCAGTTCTCGGGCGGATAGCGCTCCTCCACAATGCGCTGCATTTCCCGCAGCGCCGAGGAGACGACCGTGCCACCCGTCTCCGGAGAGTGGAAGAACGTGTCCTCGTCCACCTCCTTTGCCTCGTGGGTGTGGCGGATGAAGACGATCTCCACATGCTTGTAGCGGCGGGTCAGGAAGATGTAGAGCAGCATGTAGAACCGCTTCGCGAGATCCTTCATGTGCTCGGTCATGGATCCGGAAACATCCATGAGACAGAACATGACGGCCTGAGCCACGGGACGCGTCACCGGCTCGAAGCGACGGTAGCGTAGATCGAGGGGATCGATGTAGGGGAACTGGCGCGTCCGGTTCTGGAGCCGCTCGAGCTCCTCTCGCAGTGCTGTCAGCCTTTCACTCTCTCCCTCCTTTTCGAGAAGCGCGATCTCCTCCTCAAGCTTCGCCAATTCGGAGGGCTTTGGCCGACGCATGGCGATGCGGCGCGACAGGGCGTTGCGCATGGAGCGCAGCAACGCGAGGTTCACGGGAGATCCCGTGATAGAATAGCCCGCGCGCCGAACGCCTTGCACCTCCACGGTGGCGAGACGCCGCTTGGCCAGATCCGGAAGCTCGAGATCCTCGAGGAAGAGATCGAGGAACTCCTCGCGGGTCAAGGCGAAGCGGAAGTCGTCCTCGCCCTCGCCGCCATGGCCCGCGGACGAGCCCCCTCCCGGGGGCCGATCGATCGTATCGCCTTCGACGAAGCGCTTGTTGCCGGGAAGGACGTGATCGCGAACCCCACCCTCTCCAGAGCGGCGGAAGCTCGGCTCACGCACGCCATCGGCAGGGATCGAAACCTCACCTCCACGCTCGAGGTCGGTGATGTCCCGGTCGCTTGCCGTCTGGCGCACGGCCCGCTGAATCTGCGCTTTGGCGCGCCGAAGGAAGCGTTGGCGATTGGCAAGGCTCTTGCCGCCTGGATTGAGGCGTCTATCGATGATGTACATAGGAACGCCCGCTTCGCCTCCGCTCGTTCGTTAGCCCGCCTGCTTCACACGCATGTACCATTCCACCAAGCGCCTCACCTGCCGCTCGGTATAGCCTCGCTCCATCATTCTCTGCACGAACTCGCCGTGCTTCTTTTCGGTCTCGCTGTCCTTCTTCGACCCGAAGCTGATCACGGGCAGCAATTCCTCGACCTGAGAGAACATCCGGCGCTCGATGACGTCTCGGATCTTCTCATAGCTCGTCCATGAGGGGTTCCGTCCATTGTTGCTGGCCCGGGCCCGCAGAGAGAATTTCACGACTTCGTTACGGAAGTCCTTCGGATTCGCGATACCAGCCGGCTTCTCGATCTTCGTCAGCTCCTGGTTCAGAAGCTCGCGGTTGAGAAGCTGACCTGTATCCGGATCCTTGAAATCCTGGTCTTCGATCCACGCATCAGCATAGGAAACGTAGCGGTCGAAGAGGTTCTGGCCGTAATCATGGTAGGATTCCAGATAGGCCTTCTGGATCTCGTGTCCAATGAAGTCGGCGTAACGCGGAGCAAGCTCTCCTTTGATGAACTCCAAATAGCGGCGCTCGATATCCTGAGGCAGCTGCTCGCGCCTGATTGACTGTTCGAGCACGTACATGAGATGGACCGGATCGGCCGCAACCTCGATCGTGTCATGGTTGAACGTTGCGGACAGAACCTTGAAGGCGAAGCGAGTGGAGATACCGTCCATCCCCTCGTCGACGCCGGCCGCGTCCCTGTATTCCTGCAGGCTGCGGGCTCGTGGGTCGATCTCCCGCAGGCTCTCGCCGTCATAGACCCGCATCTTGGAATAGAAGTTCGAGTTCTCGTGTGGGCGCAGCCGCGACAGGACTGAGAAGCGCGCCAGCATCTCAAGCGTGGCGGGAGCGCAGGGCGCATCCGCCAGTTCCGAACCACGGATCAACTTCTCGTAGATTTTCTGCTCCTCGGTCACGCGGAGGCAATACGGCACCTTGATCACGTATATGCGATCGATGAAGGCCTCGTTGTTCTTGTTCGACTTGAAGCTCTGCCACTCTGCTTCGTTCGAATGAGCCAGAATGATGCCATTGAACGGAATGGAGCCGATATTCTCGGTGCCCACATAATTGCCCTCCTGCGTCGCCGTCAGGAGAGGGTGAAGCATCTTGATCGGCGCCTTGAACATCTCGACGAACTCGAGAATGCCCTGATTGGCCCGGTTGAGCCCACCGGAATAGCTGTAGGCGTCAGGATCGGCCTGAGAGAGGGTTTCGAGCTTCCGGATATCCACCTTGCCGACAAGGGATGAAATGTCCTGGTTGTTCTCGTCACCGGGCTCCGTCTTGGCGATTGCGATCTGCCGCAGCCGGGAGGGATTGATTCTCACGACGCGGAACTTGGAGACGTCGCCACGAAACTCGTCTAGCCGCTTGATGGCCCAGGGGCTCAACAGGTTGGTCAGGCGCCGCCGGGGAATCCCATAGCGCTCTTCAAGCTGCGCGCCCATCTGCTCCGAGTCGAACAGTCCCAGCGGGCTTTCGAACACGGGGCTGATCTCGTCACCGGCCTTGAGCACGTAGATGGGGTGAACCTCCATCAGAGCTTTCAGACGCTCGGCAAGAGAGGATTTGCCGCCGCCGACGGGGCCGAGGAGATAGAGAATCTGCTTTCGCTCCTCCAGGCCTTGGGCAGCGTGGCGGAAGAAGCTCACGATCATCTCGATCGTTTCTTCCATGCCGTAAAATTCGGAGAAGGCGGGGTAGACCCGGATCGTGCGGTTCATGAAGATGCGCCCAAGCCGCGCATCCTTCGAGGTATCGACAAGCTCCGGCTCTCCGATCGCCGCCAGGATGCGCTCCGGAGCACTGGCATACATCATGGGATTGTCGCGGCACCCCTCCAGGTATTCCGCGAGGGACATCTCCGCCTCACGGCGGTTTTCGTAGGACTTCTGGAAACTCGAGAACAGGTCGTCGGAATGATGCATGGCGCCACCGAAATCAGATCCCTCTCAGAGATAACGATTCTGCACCGCTAAGGTTGCCCAGACCATGCGGCGCGATGTCGAGTCAGAACGTGCCTATGGCAGCTTCCCCTTCTTCATGCGGCCTATGCGATCACGATGCTTGGATCTGTGAATGAGCATCATTGATGCGAGCGATGCCGTCTTTCCTACCTAGCCTCGCGGATTGCTGCTGGCACGGCAAGTTAAAGTTTGTCTCAGGCACCGAAATCCGGTGTGCCGCTTCGCCACCCGGACAGAGGCGCAGCAAGCGCGCCGGTACGGGCTTCAGTACCTTCTAAAGGAAGTAGTTCTTGAGGCGTCGAAAACCAGAACCAGAAGGCAATAAATTACTGTTATATTGTAGCGGATAACCTTGTCGCCCTGGGACAGCGGGCGTGCGAGGCAGCAGGCAGCACCGATTGACGATCCTGCCGCCTAACCTATCGTCTCCTGACGCAAGCCTGCCGCATGCCGCGCCCTTCCATCCCTGCCATGGAGACTCCCGTGATCGACGTTTTGGACCATGCCGTCCGGCTGCCGCCACGCCGCTTTCAGCTCCGGCGCCGCACGAAAAGGATGTCCACATCCACCTTCTCTGCCGCGTGCGGGATGACCCCGGCTTGGCGGATCAACGAGGCTCATGAGCGGATGGCGCGGAGCGACGTCTAATCCCGCTTCGCCTTCGACTTGGCTTCGCTCCGACCGGAGGCTGCCTGAAGCGACACATGCGGGGATGACCTTTCGATGCTGGTATACGGGGACCGAGAGTCCAGGGAAACGGTGGGGGACAAGAGGAGATCAATCGGGACACGTCTCGATGCGCTTGTCTTGCTGCCGCCCGGTCATGGGCGGCATGCGGCCCTGATCACGGCCTTCATTGCGACGAGCGAGCTCATCCAGGGCCTCATCGACGCCGATTTCGAGGCGCGAGGGTTCGATGCTCTCTCGCCAATTCATATCGATGGGATGGAGTGCCTGCAGGTCCTGGCGCAGAGCGTCGTACAATCCTGGCGGAACGGGCTGTCTGCACCCCTTGTCCCGGAGACGTTCCGGGAATGGCTCCAGAATTTCGATCCTGATCTGACCATCCGCACCAGGCAGGCGGAAGGATATGCCTTCTACGCGCTCTATCCGGAAAGCTATGTGGAGGCCGCCCTTCGTTCGGGCCTCGGCCCCACCACGCGCGTCATCGGCATCCGCAGCATCGGCGCAGGCTTGAGTTCTCTCGTCGCAGCCGCTCTCGGTGCCGCGCTTCCCTTTACCGTCCGCCCTGTCGGGCATCCGTTCGAGCGGGAGGTGAACGTCGATCGTGCCGTCACCGCCGCTCTGACGCAGGATCCCGAGGCCCCTTTCGCCGTCGTGGATGAGGGACCCGGCCTTTCCGGAAGCTCCTTCGGGGCCGTTGCGGATTGGCTGGAGAAGGCGGGAGTCGCGCGCGAGCGGATCCATTTCTTCCCGAGCCACCCCAGCCATTTGGGCCCTCAGGCGAACTCCAGACACCGCGAGCGTTGGAGCCGAGCATCGCGCCACTCGGTCCACATGGATACCCTGCTGCTCGATGGCGGGAATGGCCCATTGAAGCACTGGGTGGAAGGCCTGACGGGTCCCCTGCAAGGCGGGCTGGAGGACATCTCCGGCGGGGCGTGGCGCCGGTTCCGGTACGAGAGGTCGGAGCTGTGGCCGGCTGCGAACATTCAGCAGGAGCGCCGGAAATTCCTGGCGCGCACGGAGCACTCAACCTGGCTCGTCAAGTTCGCCGGCCTCGGCGAAAGCGGGCATCGCAAGGAAGCGCAGGCGCGGCAATTGCACGAGGCGGGCTTTACACCTGAGATCGCAGGCCTTCGCCACGGCTTCCTCGTGGAGCGATGGTATGAGGGTGCGCCGTCGCTCGATCACTCCCCTGTCGCGCGCGACGAACTCGTCAGCCGTCTCGGTGCATATCTGGCGTTCAGGGCGCGGAGCTTCCCCGCATCGCCCCACGCCGCCGCGTCCTTGGACGCGCTTCGCGAGATGGCCTGCTACAATACGATGCGTGGCTTGGGTGAAGAGGCGGCCGCGGCACTCGATCAGGTTCTTCCAAGCGCTAGTTCCTTCGCCAAGGCCGTTCGCCCCGTCTTCACGGACAACCGGCTTCATCCCTGGGAGTGGCTCGTCGTGGGCCAGCGCCTCCTCAAGGCCGATGCGCTCGATCACAGCGCCGCCCACGATCTCGTCGGGTGTCAGGACATCACCTGGGATATTGCCGGAGCGGCGGTCGAATTCCGCCTGTCTGACGACGACGTCCGAGCTCTCGCCGGCCTCGTGGAGAGGGAGAGCGGCCACCCGGTCTTCACGGATCTGCTCTCATTCATGACACCCTGCTATCTGGCATTCCAGTTCGGATCCCATGTCATGGCCGCGGATGCACTCCATGGCAGCGAGGAGGAATCCCGTCTGCGCTCGGCCGCCGAGAGATACGGCGCTCTTCTTCGAACCTGTCTTTGCCGGCCGGCCCAGTTCGATTTCAGCAAGGAACAAGACAAGACTCCTGCCGGTTGAACTGCCAAGGCAACCGCTACAACCGCCCGCTCCGCCGGCCGAGGGAGACGGCGCAGGCATGCTTTCCGAAACCGTGCGCCTCTTGAAGGCTGCTTTCGAGGAATGGTGGAACGATCGCGCCATGAGTCTTGGGGCCGCGATCGCGTTCTTCACCGTTTTCTCCCTCGCTCCCATGCTGCTTGCGGCCATTGCCGTCGCAGGCCTGGCCTTCGGCCGCGATGCGGCTCAGGGCGCCATCGTCAGGGAACTCGGCGGCATGATCGGCGGGAACGAGGCCTCGGCACTTGAGGCGATGATCGCCAGCGCCAGCAATGTCGGGTCGGGCATCGTCGGGACGACCGTCGGCACGATCACCTTCCTGCTGCTGGTGACGGGCGCGGTGGTTGAATTGCAGGATGACCTCAACATCATCTGGAAAGCAAAGCCCCCCGAAGGATCGGGCCTTCTCAACTTCTTCCGAACGCGACTGATCAGTTTCACCATGGTGCTGGGAATCGGGTTTCTGCTGCTGGTGTCGCTGATCGTCGATGCCGGTCTGTCGGCCCTGAGCGCCTATATCGAGCCCCGGTTTTCCGGCGCGACGCTGATCCTGCGCTTCCTCAACAGCCTTGTCGCCTTCGCCATTGCCGTCCTGCTCTTCGCCATGATCTTCAAGCTCCTGCCGAATGTGGACATCACCTGGGGCGACGTCTGGACGGGATCGCTGGTGACGGCGCTCCTGTTCACCATCGGCAAGTTCCTGATCGGCTCCTATCTCGGCAGCAGCAACATTGCCTCGAGCTATGGCGCAGCCGCCTCCATCATCACGATCCTGCTATGGATCTACTACTCGTCTCTCATCCTGCTTTTCGGCGCGGAGTTCACGAAGGTCTATGCCGAGCATCGCGGCAGCAAGAGCGGCGCGAAGGAAGGCGCCGCCTGAGAGAGACGGCCCGCGGTATTCGGGCCGCCTCCGCTTTCAAGAGAACCTTACTCCGCCGCTTGGCGCGTCGCCGGCGTCGTCGGCACGTTCCACATGCCGCTTAGGACCTCCTCGGCGGAAGCCTTGTAGTTCTTCACGGAGCTGGTCCATTGACCCCAGACGGTCGGGTCGATCGTGTCACCGTTCCGGCCCAGATTCTGCAGGCGGCGCTGCTCGTCCTCCGTCAGGACCTGCTTCGGCAGCGGCGGAAGATTCCGGACGTCGTCGGCCGTCATTCCGAGCATCTGCCCGACCCGGCTGCCGTAATCGTCATGAACCATGAAGAAGTGCCAGAGCATTCGTTCCTGCACATCGCGTTCGCATTGCCCGAGCAGGGTGCCCATGTTCAGCACGAGATCGTCCCGTTCCCAGTCCATCATCGTACAATAGCGCCCGCGGGCATGGATGTAGTCGTTGCGCCGTTCGATCACGCTGCGGGTGAGGCGCCCCCGGATCTCGGGCGGATTGTTGGGCTCTTCCCGAGCCGACTCGTGCAGACCGTTGTGAATCGAGGGCTCAAAGTTCACATGCGGATTCTGCCCAGGCGCCAGGTCGCGACGATACGACATCTGCCCACCGTTCAGATTGGTCGACACCTTGGCGTTCTTCGCCTGGTTCACAGGAAGCTGGAGGTAGTTGGTTCCGACGCGGTAACGCTGGGTGTCGGAATAGGAGAAGGTGCGCCCCACCAGCATCTTGTCGTCCGAGAAGTCGAGCCCATCCACGAGCACGCCCGTTCCCATGGCGATCTGCTCGTTCTCGTTGAAGTGATCCTGGACATTCCGGTTGAGCGTCATCACGCCGACATGGCGGAGGGGAAAGTCCTTCTCCGGCCAGATCTTTGTATCGTCCAGCGGATCCCAGTCGAGTTCCGGATGATCATGATCCTCCATGATCTGCACATACATGTCCCATTGCGGATACTCGCCCCGCTCGATGGTCTCGTAGAGGTCCTTGGAGGCGGAACCCAGGTCCTGCCCCTGCACCTTGGCCGCCTCTTCCGCCGTCAGGCTGGCAAGGCCGCAGCGCGGATGGAAATGGTACTTGACCAGCACCGTATCGCCCTGGGCATTGACCATCTTGTAGGTATTCACCCCGAAGCCTTCCATGTGCCGGTAGCTCGCCGGAATCCCGCGCGGGCTGAACAGGTGCGTCAGCATATGCATGGATTCCGGCGTCTGGCTCATGAAGTCGAAGATGCGGTTCGGATCCTGGCGGAAGGTGACCGGATCGGGCTTCAGCGCGTGGATCACATCCGGGAACTTGATGGCATCGCGGATGAAGAAGATCGCAAGATTGTTGCCGACCAGATCCCAATTGCCGTCTTCCGTATAGAACTTCACCGCGAAGCCGCGGGGGTCTCGCGCCACTTCCGAGGAATCGCGGCCACCGATCACGGTGGAGAAGCGGATGGCGAGCGGCGTCTTCTTCCCGGCCTGCTGGAAGAGCTTGGCCCGGGTGTATTTGGAAGCCGGCTCGTCGCCGATCTTGCCCGTCGCCTCGAACTCACCATAGCAAACGAAGCCCCGGGCATGGACCACGCGCTCCGGAATGCGTTCGCGATCGAAATGGGTGATCTTCTCGAGGAACTGATAGTTCTCCAGCGTCGCAGGCCCCCGGGCCCCGACGGTACGCTGGGACTGGTTGTTCGTGATGGGATGACCTTGGCGGTTGGTCAGAACCTGATCCGACGATCCCGGCGACGAGGATTGGCCCGACTTGGGCTCCTTGGGTGTGTTTGCCATATGGGGCTCCCTTGCTGATGCGGCTGATGTCCGGTTCCGAGCCAACACGCAGCACGGTCCCGGGTTTCGCCAGCCTCGCCAAATGTCGCGAAGGGATGACCTGTTGCAGAAGATGCAGAAGGGAATGGAGTGTTATGTCGCGGCGACGGTCCGCCTTCAGTCAAAGATGCGCTCGCCCTGCTCGTCGATGATCTGCTTCGCTTTCATGATTGCGAAGGCCTCTGCATCGGCCTTGCTGGCATGCGTTTCGGCCCGAACGAAGCGGTGCTCCTTCAAACCGGCTTCCGAGTCTTTCTCGATGACTCCCGCCGTCTGATACTGCCCTTTGGAGGGATAGGGGGCTGGCCGGATCCGGAATCCCTTATACTCGATCGCCTCCGCCGCCGGTTCACTGGGATGCTCGCTCTCTCCGCCAGCAAGGCGGGCCCAGAGATTTTTGAAAAAGGAGGCCATGACATCCCCGAAATAGCGCTGGTCTTTGCCGAGCAACGTATCCGCCGTGGAGAGCAACAGGTCAATCCGCGCGCATACAATCACAAGCTGATGATCCGGATAGCAACCGTAGCCTCAAGCCTTGACCGGTCCAGCCGCCCTGTCAAACTTTGAATTGAGAACAGCTCGATCGAGGCTGGACCACACAGGGAGCCGCGCATGAAGCATCCTCTGTTCGTCCTGTGCCTGTCGGGGACATTCCTGACAGGCGGCGTTGCGTTTGCCCACCATGGCTGGGGCAGCTATGACGCCTCCAAGCAGCTTTCCATAGCGAGCGCCGTCCAAAGCACGGACTGGCAGAACCCGCATGTGATGATCGTGGTGACCCACGAGAACCGGAATTGGGACGTCGTCCTGGCGCCTCCCTTCCGCATGAATGCCCGCGGCCTGAATCCGGATATGCTCAAGCCCGGCACTCGGGTGACGCTGGTCGGCTATCCGTCGACCCGGGTCGAGAACGAGCTGAGAGCAGAACGGATCACGGTCAGCGGCAAGACCTTCGAACTGCGTTGATCGATGTATCCGGAGCTCCTCACCGCGCTCGAAGCATCCTGGCTCGGTCATATCGGCCGGCATTCGGCATGGCTCTATATGGCCGCCAATCTCACCCATGTGCTCGGGGCGGCCTTCGTCGTCGGAGGCATCGCCGTCTTCGACCTCAAGGTCCTGGCAGAGCACGGGAAGAATGCGTATCAGGTTGGCCGCTATGCCATCCCTCTGGCGGCGCTCGGACTGGCTCTGCAGGTGCCTACGGGGCTCCTTCTTCTCGCGGTCGAGGCACGTGCTCTCGGCGTCAACCCCGCCTTCTACGTCAAGCTGGTTTTCATCGCGATCGGCCTGGCCAATGTCCTATTGTTCCACACGCGTTTCAATTCCGCCCTGCGGGCAGGTGCCTTACCTCCGGAGGCGCGTGCCTATGCCCTCGCTTCCCTCATCGCTTGGATCATCGTCCTCTTGGCAGGGAGGATGATCGCCTATCTCTAACGTTGCTTTTCCCTCATCCCTCCTTTCTCGGAATCTGAGACCCCTATGCGTGGCTGGCCGGCACTTCTCTGCGGTGTCCTCCTCTTCGCCCCTGCTGGCGCCTCGCAGGGCCATTCCGGCGAGACGGTCGGACAGGCCCTGTGCCGTCTCATCGAGGAGGCGGCGCAAACGCACGCTGTGCCGCGCGATTTTCTCACGAGGCTGATCTGGCGGGAAAGCTCCTTCCGGACGGGTGTCGTGAGCCCTGCCGGCGCACAGGGCGTCGCGCAGTTCATGCCGGAGACAGCAAAGGAGCGTGGATTGAACGATCCATTCGATCCCGAGCAGGCCATCCCAAAGGCCGCCGAGCTGATCGCGGATCTGTCCAGGGAATTCGGAAACCTGGGCCTTGCGGCCGCCGCGTATAACGGCGGCCCGACACGCGTCCGATCCTGGCTGGAGGGCCGCGGCGGCCTGCCGGCTGAAACCAGGAGCTACGTCGTCAACATCACGGGTCGGGCTGCGGAGGATTGGGCCAGCGACATGAGGGAGGCGTCCCGACAGGAAGCCGCCAAGGCGGCAGATGAACCGGAAAGCTGCCTGCAGATCGTCGCCGCCCTGCGCATGCCGAGGCAGGGCACCGATGACGAGGCGCCCTTCGCCCCCTGGGGCGTTCAGCTGGCCGGCAACTTTTCGAAGGCGCAGGCCCTCGCGTCCTACAGGCGTGCGAGTCAGGCCTATGCGTCCCTGCTGAAGGACGTGCGCCCCATGATCATCGGCACGCGCCTGCGCTACCGTGGATCGCGGCGGTTCTATCGGGTGCGGGTCCCAGCCGAGTCCCGCAAAAGCGCGGAAGAGCTCTGCCGGAAGATCCGGTCTCTGCGCGGAAGCTGCGTCGTACTGCCGAGCTGATGAAAAAAGCCCGGATCCTGCGATCCGGGCTCCGCGGAGACTTCAGCGCCGCTGCGGCCGCAGGGAGCGTGCCAGCTCGCGGATCACATTGTCCTCGATGCTGAGATTGAGGTCGTTGCTCTCATCCTCGGCGAGTTCGACGTCGGTCGAGGCCGGCTGCGCCGGCTGAACGGGAGGGCGCCCCTTCGCGGCCGCCTGAGCCCGCTCGACGGCAGGAGCGCTGACGCTCTCAACGAGCCCGACTTCGGCGGAGTTCCGCGTCTGCGGAACATAGGAGCGTGCAGTGCTGTAGCGGTTTTCGAGCGTGTCGAGCAGACTGTTGAGCGCTGCGTTCGAAAGCGGAACCTCCGGCACCTGCGGTGGGCCGTTGAGCGCGATCGCGCTATTCTGATAGGTCGGCTCCTGCGTCACGTCCGGACCAAACCACGACAGCGGACGGAAATCCCGCGCCTCCTCCTCGCTCTCGAACGAGACGGAGATCATGTCGAGAGGTCCGGGCGTAACGAAACGGGCGATCTGGATGTCACGGGTGCCGACGGTCAGATTCGTGAGCAGATAGTCGAGCTTGCCGGGCGTCACGTCGAGCAGCGCTTCCGCATGGGCGCGAGGCACGTCGGTCCGCTCTTCGATCGGACCGTTGGGGCCGGCATGGACCAGCACGAGGCTGCCCTTGTCACCATCCACGATCACGAAGGAGCTTCGGTCAGCCTGGTTCGGGAAGTGGCCTTCCGTGACGCGGTTGCCGCCTCGCTCCTTCCGGATCAAACGCGCAAGGGAGGAGGCAATAAGATAACGTCTATAAGCAACCATTTTAAGCTCTCTGATGCAATGCGCAGAATTCGTCGCTGGCCTTTAGAAGCCACGGCTCCAACGTTCAATAGAATGAAGTTTCAATTCATGTCCCTCATGCTGAACAAGCATGACCGACATGTGACATCATTCTGAAGTGAGAGAGCAGTTCGTTCAGCCCAGCAACTCTTTGTGATCGCTTATGATGGCGTTCGAAAGGCAAACTTCAATGGAATGCCCAGAAAGCTTCTTATGATTGGTTAACGAGGTTAATTTCGGTCGCCGGAAACGCCTCGTATGCCGGGAAGCGGACTGTATTCTCAGCCCGCTTCCTGCTTGATGATCAGCGAGCGTTCAGAAGCCCGCGCGATGCCAAGTTCGTCATCAGGGCGCGCAGGCCAAAGGTCCACGGCTCGCATTCGGAACTGGGTTTCATGCGGTTCACGAGCTTTCCGAGTTTTGGCGCGGCGATCGTGACGATATCGCCTGTCTTGTGCGTGAAGCCCATTCCCGGCTCATCGCGATCCTGGGTTGGTGCGAACATCGTGCCGAGAAACAGCACGAAGCCATCGGGATATTGATGATGCGGGCCCAGCGTCTGCGCGACGAGATCCTCCGGATCGCGGCTGATCTTGGTGATGGACGACGAGCCTTCGAGCTTGAAGCCGTCCTCGCCTTCCACGGCCAACGTAACATTGGTCCCACGCACGTCGTCGAGGGAAAATGATTCATCGAAGAAGCGCACGAGGGGGCCTACGGCACAGGAAGCATTGTTGTCCTTGGCCTTCGAGAGAAGCAGGGCAGAACGCCCTTCGAAATCGCGCAGGTTCACATCGTTGCCCAAGGCGGCTCCGACGATCCTTCCCTCGGCCGTCACGACGACCACCACTTCTGGCTCGGGGTTGCTCCAGGTTGATTTGGGATGCAGTCCCGCGTCCATGAGCGCGCCGACGGCCGACAGCGTGGGCGCCTTCGTAAAGACCTCCGCATCGGGGCCGATGCCGACTTCGAGGTACTGGCTCCAGGCGCCCTGAGAGACGAGCACCTCTTTCAAGGCCATCGCCTCGGACGAACCCGGCTTGAGGCGGCTGAGATCGTCGCCCACGAGGCGCAGCACTTCCGCGCGGATGGCTGCGGCGGCGCTCGCATCGCCCCTGGCCCGCTCCTCGATGACCCGCTCCAGCATCGAGACCGCGAAGGTCACACCGGCGGCCTTGATCACCTGAAGATCGATCGGGGCCAGAAGCCACGGTTTGGACGGGTCGCGCATATCGGAGGGCGTATTGGCCAGAAGCTCCTCGAGCGAAGAGATTCTTTCCCCCTGCGCCGTTTTCACGACCTTCGCCGGATCCTCGCTTGCCGCGAGTTCGCTCATCGTGGCGCAGGTGCCGGAGATATCGAACACTCCTTCGTCGCGCACCGCGACCACGCAAGGGCCGACGTCAGGACGCCACACGCGCCCGGCAAGGGCACCGCTGCAGCCGTCGATGGGCAGGATATCCGTGGCTTTCAATGAGGACAGGCGGTTCACAGGTGGTCGCTCCCTTTGCTTCAAGGGCTGTCGCGCCCTCGTTCGTCGTGAATATAGCGACCTTGGCATTGGAGCCCAGAGCGAAAAATGTGGATCGGCCGCGATGTCGCGTGCTCGGAACAAAGGCCGTTTGTCCTCCGTTCCGAACCGGAGCATTGAACGAGGATCCGGTTATGTCCGACACACCCAACCCGACGCCGCCGCAGCCGGATGTCCCCAACCCGGCCCCGCAACCCGTGCATCCCGATCCTGGGCCGTCCGGAATCCCGAGCCCGGGCGAGCCCTTGGGTGTTCCGCCCGACACGCCGAGCGAGGCTCCGAGCCCGGGCGAACCCCTTGGCGTGCCGCCAGCGAACCCGCCTGAAATTCCGACAAGGCCCACGGGCTCTTAACCGCAGGCTCGAGATGTGCTTTGTGCGGGCTGGAACAACGGGAGTTCCTGCTCATGGATGAAAGAAAGCCCTCGAACGCGGCTCATCTGGCCTCGCCTTCCTATCGTCTGGCCGCCCTTGATGAAGATTTCCTGCTGGGCGATTCCATGCGCGGCGTCCGCTTCCAGCTGGAATATGCCAAGGCCGAAGAGAACCTGCGCATCTGGGGCGTCCGCTCCACGATCGTCGTCTTCGGCAGCGCCCGCGTTCGCGAGGATGGCCCGGGGCGCCATCCTTACTGGTACGGACAGGCGCGCGCCTTCGGTGCCATTGCCTCGCAACGCGGCGGGGCTTTGACCGCCAATGGCGGGGTGCGCGACAACGTCATCGCGACAGGCGGCGGGCCGGGTATCATGGAGGCGGCCAATCGCGGGGCCTATGACGTGGGCGCCCCCTCCATCGGGTTCAACATCACCCTGCCGCACGAGCAGGAGCCCAATGCCTATTCCACCCCGGATCTGACCTTCCGCTTCCATTACTTCGCCATGCGCAAGATGCATCTGGCGATGCGCGCGAACGCCCTCGTGGTCTTCCCCGGCGGGTTCGGGACGCTGGACGAGCTGTTCGAGATCCTCACCCTACGCCAGACGGGCAAGGCCCCCGCGCTGCCCATCGTTCTCTTCGACAAGGCCTACTGGCAGTCCGTCATCAAGTTCGACGCCTTGCTAGAGCACGGCATGGTGAGTGAGAAGGACCGTGAACTCGTGCACTTCGCGGAGAGCGCGGAGGAAACCTGGGCCACGCTGGTCGAGAACGGTCTTCTGGTTCCGACCGGTTAGGCCGTCACCATCGAATTGGAGCGGCATCGGCGTTGACAATTCTCTCGGCCAAGCGTGTAATGCGCGACATGGGGAACGCGATCTCCCCACGAGGCGACATGCCCAAGCATCGCATCCGCTTTTCAATTTTACGGATGCACTATGTCGTCGCTCAACTCAATCTCCATCGAAAAGCTCGCTCGTCTCATCGGCACGCCCAAGTGCCCTGCCCTCATTGACGTTTGTACGGATGAGGATTTCGCTGTGAACCCATTCATGCTGCCCGGTGCCGTCCACCGGTCCTATGCCGACGCCCCGGAATGGGCTCATGAATGGGTGGGGCAAACCGTCTTGGCGATCTGCCAGAAGGGACAGAAGCTCAGCCACGGCGTCGCCGCCTGGCTTCGCCATTCCGGCATCGTCGCGGATGCTCTTGAAGGTGGTTTCCTCGCCTGGTCCCAAGCCGGCCTTCCCGTCGTGACGAAAGCAAAGCTGCCCTCTCGCGACGCCCACGGGCACACCCTGTGGGTCACACGCTCACGACCGAAGATCGACCGTATCGCATGCCCTTGGCTCATCCGCCGCTTCATCGACGCCAATGCGGTTTTCCTCTTCGTCCCGACCTCCGAAGTGGGCGCCGTCGCCGAGCGCTTTGGAGCCACGCCCTTTGATATCGAAGGGGACGGAATCTTCTGGAGCCATCGGGGCGAACTCTGCACCTTCGACGTGATGATCCGGGAATTCGGCCTCACCACCGAGCCGCTTCTGCGGCTTGCCACCATCGTCAGGGGCGCGGATACCGCACGGCTCGATCTTGCTCCCGAGGCATCCGGCTTGCTCGCGGCATCCTTGGGCCTCTCGCGAATGTTTGCGGATGATCTGGCCCAGCTTGAAGCGGGCCTCCTTCTCTACGACGCGTTCTACCGCTGGTGCCGGGACGCGACAGACGAAACCCACAACTGGCCGGCGAAAACGGTGGGGGCCTGAGATGAGCACGACACTGCAGAGCATGAGCGAACGCAGAGCCGGTGAAACTGCGCGTCTGAGTGTTTCCTTAGCGGAAGCATTCCGCGTCTGGCTGCGCGTTGCTGCCCTGAGTTTCGGCGGCCCGGCAGGTCAGATCGCCGTGATGCATCGAATTCTCGTGGAGGAGAAGCGTTGGATCTCGGAGACGCGATTCATGCATGCCCTGAACTATTGCATGCTCCTGCCAGGCCCGGAGGCGCAGCAGTTGGCCACCTATATCGGATGGCTGATGCATCGCACCCTTGGCGGCCTCATCGCCGGCGGGTTGTTCATTCTGCCGGGGATCGTCGCCATCATGGGACTCAGCTGGGTCTATGCGCTCTATGGCAATGTCGGCTTCGTCTCCGCGCTCTTCTTCGGGTTGAAGGCCGCCGTTCTCGCGATCGTTTTGGAAGCCGTCATTCGCATCGGCAAACGAGCCTTGCGGAACAGGGTGATGATCGGCCTCGCAGCAGCAGCCTTCGTGGGAATTTTCTTTCTGGGAATCCCGTTCCCTCTCATCATCCTTGCGGCGGCGATCGTCGGCTATCTGGGAGCGCGCTCCGGCCTTCCTCCTTTCCTGGCCGCCAATGTCGATGCCGGCAACCAAGAGGGGGCTGATGATCTTTTCGGCGACGATCTTCCGGCTCATGCGCGCCCGGATGGCATGCGGACCTTGCGCGTCTCCGCCCTGTGGCTCGCGCTATGGCTTGTTCCCGTTCTCGCGCTGCTGCTGGTGCTCGGCCCGAGCGACGTCTTCATTCAATTGGCGCTGTTCTTCTCCAAGATGGCCATGGTCACCTTCGGCGGCGCCTATGCCGCCCTAGCCTATGTGGCGCAGCAGGCGGTCGAGACTTATGGGTGGCTGAAGCCCGGCGAGATGCTCGATGGCCTGGGCATGGCCGAGACGACGCCCGGCCCCCTGATCATGGTACTGCAATTCGTGGGCTTCATGGCGGCGTTTCGCGATCCGGGCGCGCTCCACCCGCTCGTGGCCGGAACGCTAGGTGGGCTTCTCACGACGTGGGTGACATTCGCGCCCTGCTTCCTGTGGATCTTTCTCGGCGCACCTTACATTGAAGCGCTGCGCGGAAACCGCTCTTTGAGCGGGGCACTCTCGGCAATCACGGCGGCCGTCGTCGGCGTCATCGTCAACCTTGCGATCTGGTTCGGCATCCACACGATCTTCCGCGAGGTTCACGCGGTCGCGTGGGGACCGTTCGATCTCGATGTTCCGGTCTGGGGAAGCGTGAATACCTGGGCGCTCCTCCTGTCGGCTGCCGCTGTCATCGCGATGTTTCGCTTCAAGCTCGGCATGGTGCCGACACTGGCGGCCACATCGATCGCAGGTATGGCGCTTTATTCGTTCGGCATCATCGCCTGAGCGAGACATCAAACCTGTAGGAGAGAGGCGGAAGGAATCCGCCTCTCCCGACACCGATTTAGGTCACGGACGAAATCTGCCCGCCGTCGACGCGCAGGATCGAGCCTGTCATGAACGAGGCCCTCTCGCTCGCGAGGAAGACAGCGGCCGCTGCGAATTCCTCGATTTCACCATAGCGGCCTGCCGGGATGCCGGCGCGCGCGGCGGCAGCCACCTCCTCCACGGAGCGCCCCGTGCGCTCGGCATTGGCGGCATCGAGCTGCTTCAGGCGATCGGTGGCGATACGGCCAGGCGCGACGGCGTTGACGGTCACCCCCGAGGCCGCCACTTCGCTCGCGAGCGTCTTGCCCCAGCCAACGAGCGCTGGGCGGATGGCATTGGAGATGGCGAGGTTGGGAATCGGCTGGATCACGCCCGAGGAGATCACCGAGATGATGCGGCCGAATTTGCGTTCGATCATGCCGGGGAGAAGGTGATCCGTGATGCGAACGAGGTTGACGAACATCGCGTCGAACGATTGCCGCCACTGATCCGAAGACACGCCCTGAGCCTTGCCGGGAGGCGGACCACCGCTGTTGAGCACGAGGATATCGACGCCGCCGAAGGCCTCCGTCACATCCTTGGCGAGAGCGTCGATCTGCTCCACCTTGCCCGTGTCGCATACGAAAGGCAGCACGTCGCGGCCGATCCTGTCGGCCGCGGCCTTCGAACCCTCCATGGTGCGGCTCGCAATGGCGACCCGCGCGCCCTCTTCCGCAAGCCCCTGCGCAATGCCGAAGCCCAAGCCCTTGCTCGCCCCGAGAACGAGCGCGCGCTTTCCTTCCAATCCCATCTTCATCCTGTCAGACTCCCTGTTATTCCGAACGCTCGATGCGCTGCATCAGCCAGTCGATCTCCGAAATGGTCTCCGGGCTCAGCTTCGGCCCGGGCTTGCGGAGCGTGTCGTGGGCGATGATGCCGCGCTTCTTCAATACGTATTTGCGCACCGCGAGGCCGACGCCCGGCTGCGTCTCGTAGCGCACCAGCGGCAGGTGGCGATCGAAGAGATCGTGCGCTTCCTTGCGCTTGCCCTGCTTGATGAGATTGACGACGCCGACCAGCATCTCCGGATAGGCATAGCCCGTCATCGCGCCGTCGGCGCCGCGCTCCATTTCGAAGGGAAGGAAAAGGCCGCCATTGCCGCAGAGGATGGAGACACGGCGCACCTCCCCCTTGTCGCTGGCGCGGCGCAGGGTCGTGATCTTGTCGAGGCCTGGCCAATCCTCGTGCTTGAGCATGACGCAGGAGGGATTCTGCTCGATGATGCGCATGATCACCTTCGGCGTCATGACCACGTTCGTCGTGAGCGGATAATCCTGGATCACGAAAGGCACATCCGCCCCGATCGCCTCCACCGCATCGACGTAGTAGGACACGATCTGGTCATCGGTTTTCAGGGTCGAGGGCGGAGCGATCATCACGCCCGCAGCCCCCGCATCCATGGCTTTCGCCGATAGAGCGGACATTGCGGCGAAGCCGGCCGCCGACACACCCACGATCACCGGCACGCGACCGGCCACCGCTTTCATGACCTGGCGAACAAAGGCCTGGGCCTCGTCGGCGGCGAGCTTGGGTGCTTCTCCCATAATGCCGAGGATCGTCAGTCCCGTCGCACCCGCCTCGAGGTATGCCTCGACCATTCGGTCGGTCGAGGCCATATCGATGCGCCCGTCACTTTCGAAAGGCGTAGGACAAATGACATAGACGCCGGCAGCGGAACTCGTGAGCAAGGCAGTCTCCTGAGATGGAATTGAGGAGGCCTTTCCTTACACGGCCTCAAGCCGCTTCTCTAGAGCTAAAGCCTTCGCGCGCACTTTGCCAGGACAGGAAGTCCGGGCCGGCTCATGAAATACTCTTGCGCGAGCGACCGCCTATTTGTGCCCGCCGCCCTTCTTGCCGCCGCCGTCCTGCTTGTTGATGGTGGCCCAGGCGCGCCGCTCCGCTTCCCTTTCCGAGACCCCGCGGCTCTCGTAGGATTCCTCGATATGCTCGGCCTTGCGCTTCTGCTTGTCGGTATAGGCCGACTTGTCACCGCGAGACATGCTGCTCTCCTCTGGCTGAACCCGTAAACATCGAAAGCCCCCATGTGGGGCCATGATGTACTGTCGTTTCAACCCGAGCGCGACAGGAGGGTTCCCGGCCGCGCGCGTCAGCCGCGGTGGTGCAGGTCCGCGGCGACGGCCCAGCGATCCGGCTCCGCGGTCTGTCCGATCAGCGCCAAGCCATAGGCAATCGACTCGAACTGATCGGCCGAGGTCAGCCGCTCCTCCCCGAAGCGCTCCACGAAGAGGCGACGGATGGCGGGAACAAAGGAGGTTCCACCGGTCAGGAACACCTTGTCGATCGCGCCCGCTGACACGCCCGAACGGGCAAGAGCCTCGTCGACGGCTCCAGCGATGCGCCGGACATCCTCGGCAATCCAGCTCTCGAAATCGGTCCGGGTGATGCGCGCCCTGATATCGACGCTCTCCCCTTTGAAGTGGAACTCGGTCTCCTCCCGGTTCGACAGGTCCACTTTTGCCGAGGAGACGGCGCGGTAGAGCGCGAAGCCGAGGTCATATTCGATGATGTCGATGAATTTTTCGAGGGGCTCGGGCTCGAGCGCCACCTTGGCGAGCTCCCGCAGCTCTTTCAGGTCGCCGCTGCCCTTCATCATCGCGAGCTGGTTCCAGCGTGCGAAATTGGCGTAGTAATGATTGGGGATCGACAGCGTCTTGCCCATGGACCGGTACAACCCGCCCTTGCCCAGCCGCGGCGAGACCACATGGTCGACGATGCGATAGTCGAAAGCATCGCCCGCGATGCCGACGCCTGAATGCCCTAATGGCTCCGCGCGCACAATCCCGGCCTCCCGCGAGAAGCGCATGACGGAGAAGTCGCTGGTGCCGCCGCCGAAATCCGCCACGAGCACGGTCGAATCATGCTCGAGCTGACGCGCATAGAAGAAGGCCGCGCCCACCGGCTCATAGACATAGCGCGCATGGTCGGCCCCGAGCTTGCCGAAGGCAGCGCGATAGCGCTCCATGGCGAGGTTGTCGTCCGGGTTGTGTCCCGCGAACTGCACGGGCCTGCCGATCACCACATTGCGCACGCCCCAGTCCAGCCGCGTGCCGCCGTGGCGCAGGAGGGTCCGCAGGAATGTGCTCAGGAGATCCTCGAAGCGATAGCGGTCGCGAAAGATCCGGGTTTCCTGAAATGTGGCGCTCGCGGCAAAGGTCTTGAACGACTGGATGAAGCGATGAGGATCGAGCCCCTCCAGGAATTGCTCGATCGCCCAGGGCCCGCCCTCGACCTTCGTGAGCAGGCCGTTGCCGTGCCGCTCGTCCCAGAAGCAGAGGGCCGTGACGAAAACCTTGAGGCTCTCTCCGCCGTGCTCGAAGGTCAGCGCCTCCACGTTTCCGTGCGAATCGGCCACGGCCACAACCGTGTTGCTAGTGCCGAAATCGATACCGATGGAAAGGTCAGGGGAGGCGGACATGGATGAACCCGGCAGACTGAGGCGGAAAAGCCGGACGGTCTATAGCTTCAAGCCTCGGGAGCCAAGCGCTTTCTGAAGGACATCGGACCTATCCTTCCCTTTGGGAACTGCGACCCCGCGGCTGGGGATAGGACATTGACCCGGGCGGTTCCCAGGCCGTAGAAGCCGCGCCATAGAGCATCGTACGGAAAAGTGGGACCCGGTTTTCCGCTCATACGGTGCTCTCAGCTTTTAAAGAGAAAGCATCGGATTGAGTCCCAAAAGTGGAATCCGCTTCTGGGTCCGATGCTGTAGCATTCTGCGGAGACGTCCATGCTTTCCATCAGCCAACGCCTTGCGAACGAACTCAACGTGCAGGAGTGGCAGGTCAAGGCTGCAGTCGAGCTGCTCGACGGCGGCGCGACCGTTCCCTTCATCGCCCGCTACCGCAAGGAAGTGACCGGAACGCTCGACGACACCCAGCTTCGCACCCTCGAGGAGCGCCTGCGCTATCTGCGTGAACTGGAAGACCGCCGCAAGACGATCCTTGACAGCATCCGCGAGCAGGGCAAGCTGACGGACGAACTGGCGCTCCAGATCAACACCGCCGACACGAAGGCGCGCCTTGAGGACCTGTATCTCCCCTACAAGCCGAAGCGCCGCACCAAGGCGCAGATTGCCAGGGAAGCCGGCCTCGAGCCGCTGGCGGATCTCATCCTCGCGGAGCCGCAGCGTGATCCCAAGACGGAGGCCGCCGCCTTCGTGACTGCCGAGAAGGGTGTGGAGACCGTCGAAGCAGCCCTGGAGGGCGCACGCGCCATCCTCGTGGAACGCTTCGCGGAGAATGCAGAACTGCTGGGTGCCCTGCGTGACATCTATTGGGAGCGAGGCACTCTCACCTCGAAGGTGCGCGACGGCAAGAAGACGGATGGCGCGAAGTTTGCCGATTATTTCGACTTCTCGGAGCTTCTGACCAAGCTCCCATCGCACCGCATCCTCGCGCTTTTCCGCGGCGAGAAGGAAGAAATCCTCGATCTGCGCATGGAAGAGGACAAGGATGCAGCCGAGCCCGGCTATGTGAGCCGCTACGAGGGACGCACGGCGCTCGCCTTCGGAATTGTCGACCAGGGCCGCCCGGGGGACAAGTGGCTTCTGGAGACCGTGCGCTGGGCGTGGCGCACGAAACTGCGCTTCTCCATCGAGCTCGACATGAAGATGAAGCTCTGGCAGATCGCTGAGGACGAGGCGGTGAAGGTCTTCGCCGGCAACCTGCGTGATCTTCTGCTGGCCGCGCCCGCCGGCACGCGCCCGACGCTGGGGCTCGATCCCGGCTATCGCACGGGCGTGAAGGTGGCCGTGGTGGACGCGACCGGCAAGGTGATCGCCACCGACACGATCTATCCGCACGAGCCGAAGCGCCAATGGGACGAATCCATCGCGACGCTCGCGCGCCTCTGCCGCGTCCACAAGGTGGAGCTTATTGCCATCGGCAACGGCACCGCATCGCGCGAGACGGACAAGCTCGCAGGCGAGCTGGTGGCCAAGCACCCTGACCTGAAGCTCACCAAGATCATGGTGTCGGAAGCGGGCGCATCCGTCTATTCCGCCTCTGCCTACGCGAGCCAGGAGTTGCCCGAGCTCGATGTATCGCTGCGTGGCGCGGTGTCCATTGCCCGTCGCCTGCAGGATCCGCTGGCGGAACTCGTCAAGATCGACCCCAAGTCGATCGGCGTCGGCCAGTACCAGCACGATCTGGCCGAGTATAAGCTCTCACGCTCCCTCGACGCCGTGGTGGAGGACTGCGTGAACGCGGTGGGCGTCGATCTCAACACCGCATCCGCACCGCTCCTCGCGCGCGTCTCGGGTCTCGGCGAGTGGGTCGCGAAGAACATCGTGGAATTCCGCAACGCGAAAGGGCCCTTCCGGACGCGCAAGGCGCTCAACGAGGTGCCCGGGCTCGGTCCCAAGACATTCGAGCAGGCAGCGGGCTTCCTGCGCATTCCGAGCGGCGACGATCCGCTCGATGCCTCAGGGGTCCACCCGGAAGCCTATCCTGTCGTGCGCCGCATCCTCGAGGCGACGAAGAGCGACATCAAGGTTCTCATCGGCAACAGCGGCGTCCTGAAGAAGCTGAACCCGCAGAGCTTCACGGACGAGAAGTTCGGCGTACCCACCGTCAAGGACATTCTCTCCGAGCTGGAGAAGCCGGGCCGCGATCCGCGCCCCGAGTTTAAGACGGCCACCTTCATGGAGGGCGTCGAGAAGATCAGCGATCTGAAGCCGGGCATGATGCTGGAAGGCGTGGTGACGAACGTTGCTGCCTTCGGCGCCTTCGTCGATGTCGGCGTTCACCAGGACGGGCTCGTGCACATCTCCGCCCTGTCCGACACCTTCGTGAAGGACCCGCGCGATGTGGTGAAACCCGGCGACATCGTGAAGGTGAAGGTGCTCGAGGTGGATATTCCCCGCAAGCGCATCTCGCTCACCATGCGCATGAGCGACCCTGTCGAAAAGCGCTCCGGCGGCAGATCCGACGACAACCGCGGCGCCTTCCAGAAGCATCGTTCGCAGGAGGCGAAAAAATCCTCTGCCCCGGCAGCGTCCGGCGGCGCCCTGGCGGATGCCCTGAGGCGCGCCTCGATGGCCTCATCCGGCAAGGACAAGAACAGCCGCCGCTGACACCGAGCATGGTTTGAGCGAACCCAAAAGTGCAAAACCACTTTTGGGTTCGATGCTTTAGAATGGTCCATCCTTATGCAGGAGGGAGTCTCATCACTCCGCCGCCGTCTCCGACGGCGTCCTAACTCTCGAAGCGGGAGAGCGTGAAAGCGGAGATGTCGATCGCGCTCCGACCGTCGACCACGCATTGCGCCGCCACCTCGCCGATCGCGGCGGAATGCTTGAAGCCATGACCCGAGCACGGAGAGACCACGAGAATCCGCTCGCTCTCAGGATGACGGTCGATCAGGAAGTTGGAATCCGGTGTCACCGTGTAAAGACAGGTGATCGCGCGGATGGCTTTTCCCTGCAACCCTTGCACTCGTCCGGAAAGATGCTCGCGGCGCATGGCAGCGGATTCGTCCGCCGTGACGGTGCGCTCGACCTCATCGGGATGGGTGAACACGTCATATTGCTCACCGGCCGTCTTGACGGCATTGCTGCCGCTCAGGGCCGGGAAACCGTAGAAGAAGTCGTTGGGGCTTGGCCCGTGGCGCCAGATGAAGACCGGGCTGTTCTCCCAGTCCTGCGCAAAATCCGGTTCCACCTCGAACCAATGCATTACCTGGCGGCTGGGCGCCAGCAGCTTCTTGAAGGGATCGCCCAGCAGATAAGGCGCCCAGGAACCGGCTGAGACGATCGCCTGCGCGGCCAGGAGCTCGCCCTGATCCGTTACGATCCGCACGCCGTCGCCGTCGGGAGAGACGGACAGGACACGTGTTCCAAGCTGGGTCCTTGCTCCCAAAGCGCGAGCGCGTTCCAATTGGGCGGCGACACACCGCTCAGGATTCAGATAGCCCCCTCCTGGCTCGAAATATCCGACCTCGTCTTCGCGCGGCGTGAATTGAGGATAGCGACGGCGGATCTCGGCGGCATCGAGCATCTCATGCGGGATGCCGTAGATCTCCGCCGCTTTCCGAGTCTGCGCCAGAAAGGCCGCTCGGACAGCGCCATGGGAGACCGAGCCGACCGTATCGATGATCAGGCAGCCGTTCTGCGTGAGAAGCCGCTCGCCGGTCTCGGCCTCGAGCTCCTTCCAGATCTCATGGGAGCGCAGCGCGAAAGGCACATACACCTCCCCCTCGCCGATGGCCTGGCGCGTGATGCGCGTCTCGCCATGGGTCGAGCCCTGGTCGTGCGGCGGTGCGAAACGGTCGATCCCTATGGCCTTCATGCCCCGCTTCGCCAGCTGGTAGAGCGCGGCCGAGCCCACGGCCCCAAGTCCGATCACGGCAATGTCACAGGTCTGAGAAGAGTTCATGGCAGGGCAGATCCAGAAAATTTCCCTTAAGCCAACCAGAATCGAAGCCCTGCCGCAAGGGCGGGGCCACCCGCGCCGCTGGACAAGACGGCCCAGCTCCCCGCCTTGTATTGCCACCCGAAGTGCTCTAGAACCGCTTCTGTCTCACGGGGAGCCCATCCGGGGCTGAGAGGCGGCATGGCCGCCGACCCGTCGAACCTGATCCGGGTCATGCCGGCGGAGGGAATGAGCATGCGACATCGCAGAAAGCGCTGCGCCCCGTGCAAATCGCACCGCCAACCCGGCTTGCATCATGCATGGGAGCAATCTTGATGTTACGCCGTCTTCTTCTCACCTTCGCTTCTCTGTGTCTGGCGACGAGTGCTGCGCTCGCCCAGGACAAACCTGTGCTGACGGTCTACACGTACAGCTCGTTCGCCGGGAAATACGGCCCCGGCAAAACCGTCAAGGAGCGGTTTGAAGAGACCTGCGGCTGCGAACTCACCTGGGTCATCGCGGAGGATGCGGGCAGCCTCCTCGGGCGTCTGCGCCTCGAAGGCGCGGACACCAAGGCGGATGTCGTGCTCGGGCTGGATGTCAATCTTGCCGCCGAGGCCAGGGCCCTCAACGCTTTCGCGCCGCATGGCGTGGAGACGACGGACCTGGCGCTCCCGACACCGTGGACCGACGACACCTTCATCCCCGTCGACTGGGGCTACTATGCCTTCGTCTATGATTCCACGAAGCTCCCCAATCCGCCGAAGAGCCTGAAGGAGCTCGTCGAGAATCCCGATGGCCCGAAGGTGGTGCTGCAGGACCCGCGCACCAGCGCGCCGGGACTCGGCCTGCTGCTGTGGATGCAGAAGGTCTATGGCGACAACGCCGGCGAGGCCTGGACGAAACTCAAGCCGCGCATCGTGACCTTCACGAAGGGGTGGTCGGAAGCCTATGGCCTCTTCATGAAAGGCGAGGCGGACATGGTCATGTCCTACACCACGTCCCCGGCTTATCACATCAGCGTGGAGAAGAAGGACAACTACAAGGCCGCCCTGTTCTCCGAAGGCCATTACATGCAGGTGGAAATCGCCGGCATGACCCGCACCACGAAGCAGCCGGAACTTGCCAGGAAATTCATGGCCTTCGTGCTCAGCGAGCCGTTCCAGTCCCTGATGCCCGAGGGCAATTGGATGATGCCTGCCAAGATGCCGTCCTCCGGACTGCCCGAATCCTTCAAGAATCTCTCGCAGCCAGAGAAGGCGCTGCTCTACACGCCTGAGGAAGTGCAGCAGAACCGCCGTGCTTTCATCGATACCTGGCTCAACGCGGCGGCGCGCTGACGCGTTCGTCATGGCGAGGAAGCTGCTCCATCCCGGAAGCCTCGTGGCTCTTGTCATCGTGGGACTGGTTGCGAGCGGCTTCATCGCATTGGCCGCAGCCGGAGGAGGAAGGCCGACGCTTTTCTCCATCGGCCCCTATCTCTGGCGCGTTCTGGCCTTTTCGTTCATCCAGGCCGCTCTCTCGAGTATTCTGTCGCTTGCTCTCGGCACCGCGCTAGCATTGGCTCTGGCACGCCGCCACTTTCCCGGCCGCGACATGGTTCTCGCTGCTCTGAGCACCACGATGGTGATCCCCACCATCGTGGCCGTATTCGCGGTCTTTGCCGTTTATGGACGAAGCGGCTGGATGGCCAACACCCTGTCCTTCCTCGGATGGAATGGAAGCTTCAGCATTTTCGGGTATCCCGGAATCCTCATCGCGCACGTTTTCCTGAATGCGCCCTTCGCCGCACGCATTCTTCTCGACTCCATCAGCCTCGTGCCGGCGGAGCACTGGCGCCTGGCATCTGCGCTTGGCTTCTCGCCCGCTCAGATCTTCCGCCATCTCGACTGGCCCGTGCTTCGCGCGGAGCTGCCCGGTCTTGCCGGGCTCATCTTCCTGCTCTGCTTCAAGAGCTTTGCCATCGTGCTGGCGCTCGGCGGCGGCCCGAGCCGGTCCACGCTCGAAGTCGCGATCTACGAAGCTCTCAAGATCGATCTCGATTTCAGCCGCGCCGCATGGCTTTCCCTGATCCAGCTGGTCATCTGCCTGACGCTCACCGCCGTTCTCAACTGGGCCCTGACGCGGCCGCCGACGGCTCACACCATTCGGGGCCTGATCCAGCGCCCCGATGCCGGCAACAGACGCCTGAAGCTGTTCGATTGTCTCGTGCTCGCCTTCGGTGCGCTCTTCATCGCGCCATTGGCGCTCAGCCTGCTGAGCGGCCTGGGCAACTTCGCCGACATCTGGGATACGGATCTGTTGCGCGCCTTCATCACGAGCATCGTCATCGCGACGCTGGCCGCAACGATTGCCTGCACGCTGGCGCTCGCCCTCGCCTCGGCGGCGCGACGATGGCGTATCGTCCTGCGCTCGCCCCGCATCGCGGCATTCTATGACTTTCTCCCCAGCACGATGCTCGCGATCCCTCCCTTTGCCCTCACAGCGGGCCTGTTCATCATGATCCGCCGCATCGTCGATCCCGCATCGGCGGGTCTCATCCTTCTGCCGCTCATCAATGGCCTGGCGGCGATTCCCTTCGCCTATCGGTCACTTGCCCCCCGCCTGTTGACCACGGAAGAACGCTACGGACGTGTCGCCGCGTCCCTCGGCATCACCGGTCTGAACAAGATCAGCATCATGGACTGGCCGGTGCTCAAGCGTCCGTTCGGGGCGGCCTTTGCCCTGTCCATGGCGCTCTCTTTCGGCGATTTCGGCATCATCGCGCTGTTCGGCGGACCGGAACTCGTGACCCTGCCCTATCTTCTCTTCCAGAATCTCGGGGCGTACCGGCTCGATGAGGCATCGGCCATCGGCCTCTTCATCGTTCTCATTGCCTTTCTCCTCGCTCATGTGTCAGGTCGGTTGTCCCATGCTGGTGATTGAAAATTGCCGTCTCACCTGGCCCGACTTTTCGGCCGACTACACGATGAGCGTGAGGACCGGATCCCTCTGCGCCGTCATCGGCCCCTCGGGCGGCGGCAAGACCACGTTGCTGCACATGATCGCGGGCTTCGAAAAACCGGAGAGCGGGACGCTGACCTTCAACGGCCAGAACCTCCTCCCGCTCGAGCCGGCCAAGCGGCCCGTAGCGATCGTATTTCAGGACCACAACCTCTTCCCGCACCTTACCGCCATGCAGAACGTCGCTTTGGGCATCCGGCCGTCCCTGCGCATGTCCGGCGAGGACAAAGCCCTGATCGAGGAGACGCTCGACGCGGTGGATCTGCGAGGCCTGAGCGATCGAAGACCCGGCGAGATGTCGGGCGGGCAGCGTCAGCGCGTGGCCCTGGCGCGTGCGCTTGTTTCGGGAAGGCCGCTGATTCTGCTCGACGAACCGTTCAGCAGCCTCGATCCCGGCCTTAGGCGGGACATGGTCCAGCTCGTCGATGAGCTGCGCCGCAGACGCCCTGTCACGATCCTCATGACGATCCATACGCCCGAGGACGTGGCCGATCTCGCCGATCAGATGGTATTCGTGGCCGACGGGAGGGTCGTCGCGTCCGACGTGCCCGCCGCCATTCTCGGCGGATCGCTCGCTCGACAGATCGCGGCTGCGGTCTCCGACACCTGAACTCAAGTCAAGTGACCTCATAGTGGTATCGCAATCCAGCTGGACGGGAACAACTGGTCGCATTCTGCTGCCTGTGAGGCATGCCGGCCCCGCCCGATCTCGGAAAGCCTGGGTATGCCTTTGTCCGCCCCTTCCCGAACTGGATATTAAGTGGCATCATACCGGTCTGGTATCGCAGCTCCGAGACTTTCCTTCCCATGAGCAAGCCCCTTTTCCTCGGCATCGACGGCGGTGGCACGAAATGCCGTGCCCGGCTGCGCGATGCCGACGGTGCCCTTCTGGGGGAAGGTACGGGAGGACCGTCGAACCTCCGCCTCGACCCGGATCTCGTCTGGACCTCCATCCTCGCCGCATGCCGTGAGGCTCTGTCGCAGGCGGGACTTCAGGAAAGCGCTCTGGGAACCATTGCTGCAGGCATGGGGGCGGCCGGCGCAGGCCAGGCCAGCGCGGTGGAAAAGCTGCTGTCGCGCCCGCACCCCTTCGCGTCCTTCGCCATCCAGACCGACGCGCATACCGCCTGGCTCGGCGCTTTCAATGGCGGCGACGGTGCCATCCTGATCCTCGGCACGGGCTCCTGCGGCTACGGCGGCGTCCATGGCCAATGCCGCTACGTAGGCGGCTGGGGCTTCGAGATCTCAGACGAGGGCAGCGGAGCCTTCATGGGGCGCGAGCTGCTGCGCCGATGCGTCTGGGCGCAAGACGGGCGTGCGCCGATGACGCCGCTCGCGGAAACCGTCTTGGCCGAGTTCAACGATAACCTGGAAATCCTGGTCGATTGGGTCGGCACGGCGCGGCCAGGCGACTACGCGCGATATGCCCCTCTCGTGACAGAGCATGCAAACCGGCGTGATCCCCTAGGCATCGCCCTGATGCAGGATGCCGCCGCCGACGCCGCTCGTATCGCAACGCGCCTGCTCGAACTCGGCGCACCGGCGCTCTGCCTGTTCGGCGGGCTGTCGGAGCCTCTTAAACCCTGGCTGCCGCCGCCGATTCAGCAGACCATCGTCCCGCCCAAGGCCGACGCTCTCGACGGCGCCATTCTTCTAGGCCGCAGCGCCGCGTCGCGGGGGCAGTCATGAGCGAATCCGCGATTGCGCTTGCCCTTCCCCTGGACGAGACCAATCCCACACCGCTCTATCTGCAGCTTCAGCAGGCGATCGAAGAGGCCGTTCGCAAGGGCACCCTGAAGGCGGACGACGCCCTCCCCGGCGAGCGCGACCTTGCCAGACAGCTTGGAATTTCCCGCGTCACCGTGCGCAAGGCGATTACGGGCCTCGTCAGGAAGGGCGTCCTCGTCCAGCGCTGGGGCTCTGGCACCTTCATCGCGCCGCAGATGCGGCTCGAGCAGCCGCTCTCGCGCCTGTCGAGCTTCACCGACGACATGCTGGCGCGGGGCCTGCAATCCTCCGCGGTTTTCCTGAGCCGCTCGACCGGCCAGGCTTCGCCCGACGAATTGATGGCGTTGGGCCTGTCTCCCGGGGAGACCGTCAGCCGCGTCAACCGCCTGCGCATGGCCAATGAAATTCCCATGGCCATCGAGCATGCGGTGATTCCATCGAGGTTCCTGCCCGATCCTTCTCTGGTGAAGCAGTCGCTTTACGCCGCCCTGCACGAGCAGGGCTATGTCCCGACGCGCGCCCTGCAGCGGCTCCACGCGGTTCTGCTCAACGAGGAACAGGCGGCGCTGCTCCACGTTCAGCCTCAGAGTCCTGCCCTCTATATCGAGCGCCGCTCGTTTACGGCGGCGGGCGAGGTTGTCGAGTTCACCTCGTCCTATTATCGGGGCGATGCCTATGATTTCGTGGCTGAACTGACGATCAGCCCACCCGAGCGGATATTGCATGACGATGCCTGATTCGAATTCTGCCATGACTGCCATGCTGAGCGAGGCCCGCGAGGCGCCGCAGGTGGTCGCACGTCTCCTCGCCGACAATGCCGCCCTGTGCCGCGACCTCGGCGAGCGCCTGCGCGCCTCGCCGCCGCCTTTCGCCGTCACCTGCGCCCGCGGCAGCTCGGACAATGCGGCGACCTTCGTCAAATACCTGCTCGAGATTCACTCCGGGCTCGTCACCGCCTCCGTCGGTCCGTCCGTCACCTCTGTCTACGACGCCCGTCCGCGCATGCGGGACGCCCTGTTCCTCGCGGTCTCGCAATCGGGCCGCAGCCCCGACATCCTTCATCTCGCGCAGGCCGGACGCGACGACGGCGCGCTGACGGTAGCGCTCGTCAACGACACTTCTTCGCCGCTCGCCTCCACCTGCGAAGTCGTGCTGCCGCTTCATGCGGGATCAGAGAAGAGCGTCGCTGCCACGAAATCCTTCATCGCGGCTTTGGCGGCAGGCTTCCAGTTGGTCGCGCATTGGTCGCAGGATCAGGAATTGCTGACGGCGCTCGAAACCTTGCCGGAGGCTCTGGAAAAGGCCGCGGCCCTCGACTGGTCGGCCGCGCTCCCCGAACTCTCTCAGGCCAACAATCTCTTCGTCGTCGGTCGTGGCGTCGGCTTCGCCGTCGCTCAGGAAGCGGCCCTCAAGCTGAAGGAAACCTCGGGCGTTCATGCGGAAGCCATGAGCGCCGCCGAGCTGATGCACGGCCCCTGGACCCTGGCGGGAGAGCATTTCCCCATTTTCGTGATCAGCCAGCGGGATGAAACCTTGAGCGGCGTGAACGATCTCGTGACGAAGCTCCGTCAGCAGGACGTCCCCGTTGTCGTGGCTGGCGCAGCGGAAGGCCCGGCAAGCGTCATGCTGCCCTCGGTGGAGCAGGTTCATCCCTATCTCGCCCCCATCGCCATGATCCAGAGCTTCTATCCTCTGGTGAACGCCATTGCCCTGGCGCGCGGACGGAACCCGGACAGCCCCCCGCGTCTGCGCAAGGTGACGGAGACGGTGTGATGCCATTTGCACTGACGGGCGCACGGGTTTTCGACGGCACGCATATGCTCGAAGGACGGGCCGTCGTCGTTCAGGACGGCCGCATCGTCGCCCTGCCCTCCGAGCGCGACCTCGGCGCCGGCATCAAGCGGCGCGCCGTCACGGGCCTGCTCGCTCCCGGATTCATCGACGTTCAGGTGAATGGCGGCGGCGGAATCATGTTCAACGATGTGCGCAGCGTCGAAGGCCTCGCGACCATTGCCGCGGCACATCGCAAATATGGAACCACGGGTCTTCTGCCCACTTTCATCACCGATACGCGCGAGAAGATGACGGAGGCCGTCGAGGCGATGCGCGCGGCGCTCGGCATGCGCGTCCCCGGCATTCTCGGTATCCACATTGAAGGGCCGTTTATCAATCCGGAGCGCAAGGGCGTCCACAATCTGTCCTTCATTCGTCCGATGGAGGAAGAGGACCTGGATATCCTCCGCTCGCTCAAGGAAGGCCGGACCCTCGTGACGCTGGCGCCGGAACGCAACAGCATGGACGCCGTCGCCAGGCTCGCGGCCACCGGCGTTCTCGTCTGCGCCGGGCATACGGCCAGCGACTACGACACGGTGATGGAGGCCATCCGTTACGGTCTCAGGGGCTTCACGCATCTCTACAATGCCATGCCGCCGCTCGCCGGGCGCGATCCGGGGCCGGTCGGTGCGGCCCTCGACAACCGCGACACCTGGTGCGGCATCATCGTTGACGGCCATCACGTGAGCGATGCTGCCCTGCGCCTCGCCGTTGCCGCGAAAGGCACGGAGCGCATGATGCTCGTGACGGATGCGATGGCGGTCACCGGAACCGACATGAAGACCTTCGAGCTTCATGGCCGCACGATCTACCGCCGGGACGGCAAGCTCTCGACGGAGGACGGCACTCTTGCCGGCTCCGATCTCGACATGGCGACGGCGGTCCGCAACGGCGTGGAACGCCTCGGCCTTGCCCTGCCGGATGTGCTGCGGATGGCCTCCCTCGCCCCGGCCACCTTCCTGCGGCTCGACCACACCTTGGGGCGAATTGCCCCCGGCTATCGGGCGGATCTCGTCCTGCTCGATGAGAGCCTGCACGTGCAGGATACCTGGATCGGCGGCGAGACGCAGGCTTAATCGGCCCTGCACTTCTCATAGAGGACGAAGGTGCGCTTGCGGCCAGCGAATTCCCGCTCGTATTCGCGCGCGACGCGCCAGCCATGGCGCTCGTAGAAGCGGCGCGCACCGTGATCGTCGCGAAAACATTCGAGGCTTCTTGCGCCTAAGGCCTCCGCCTCTTTGAGCAATGCTGAACCACCGCCCTGCCCGCTCACGGCGGGGTCCATGAACAGCATGTCGATATGGCCGTCCGTCATCAGCAGGAACCCTGCGATGTCTCCCGCGCGCTCTGCGACGAGCATGCGCTCCCAGGATGATGCGAAACGCTCGGCGAAGAACGCGGCATTCCGGCTCGCGAGTACATCCTCTTCGAGAATTCCCATGAAGGCGCTGCGATAGGACCGCGCTACAATCTCGGCCAGAGCGGGAAGATCCCGGATTTCCGCCGTCCGAACGATCAAGGCTGTCCCCTCAGGCGCGGATCGAGCGTATCGCGCAAGGCATCGCCCAAAAGGTTGAAACCGAACGACAGGAACAGGATCGCGAAGCCCGCGAAGATCGCGCTCCAGGGCGAGAGCATCAGGAAGTTGCGGCCCTCCGAAAGCATCAGGCCGAGAGAAGGCGTCGGCGGCTGCGTGCCGAGCCCCAGGAACGAGAGCGACGCCTCCACCAGGATGGCCGCCGAGAGCAGCAGGCTCGTCTGCACGAGGATGACGGAGGCAAGGTTCGGCAGGATGTGCAGGAAGATGATGCGCGCGTCCGATGCGCCGATTGCTTTCGCGCCCGCCACGAACTCGCTCTCGCAGAGAACCAGCGCCGGCCCGCGCAGGAGCCGCGCGAAGATCGGCGTATAGACCACGGCGATGGCGGCGGCCGCGCTGTATGTGTGGGGCCCGAGAACGGCGATGATGCCGATCGCCAGCAGCATCACGGGGAAGGCGAAGAGCACATCCATGATGCGCATGATGATGCGGTCGAGCCAGCCCCGGTAATAGGCAGCGATCAGGCCGAGCGCCCCGCCCGCAAGCAGCGCGATCCCGACGGCGAGAACGCAGGCGATCAGAGATGTGCGATAGCCGTAGAGAATGCGGGTCAGCACATCGCGACCGAGTTGGTCGGTTCCCAGCCAGTTGAGTTCCGTGGGGCCTCTCAGGCGGCGCGCCACACTCTGCGCCATCGGGTCATAAGGGGCGAAGAGAGGCGCGCCGAGGGCGAGCACGATCTGAATCGCTACGAGCAGGACGGCAAAGGCAAGGAGCTTGTTCCTGGCGAGGTACTTCACGGCTTTAGGCCCTCACCCGCGGATCGACGAGGATGTAGAGGAGGTCGACCAGGAAATTCACGATCACGAAGCCTGCGGTCACCACGAGGATCGTCGCCTGGATCAGCGGGTAGTTGCGCTCGGCGATGGCCCCGAGAATCAGGCGCCCGAGGCCCGGAATGGCAAAGACCTGCTCCACGACGATGGCGCCGCCGAGGAGATAACCGGTCATGATGCCCACACTCGTGAGAAACGGGATCAGCGCATTGCGCAGCGCATGCTTGTAGACGACGCTCCGCTCGGGCAGCCCCTTGGCGCGCGCCGTGCGGATGTAATCCTGCCCCAAGGCGTCGAGCATGGCGGAGCGGACGAGGCGGGAGAGATTGGCGAGGATGGGAAGCGCTAATGCGATTGAGGGCAGCAGCATGCGCTGCAGATTGCCGAGAGGATCCTCGGAGAACGGCACATAGCCCAATGACGCAAAGCTTGGCGCCCAGGCCGAGAGCAGGAGGATCATGACGATGCCGAGCCAGAAGGACGGGATCGTGAGCCCTGCGATGGCCCCGATGCGCATGGTGACATCCGCCGCGTTGCCGCGCATCTGGGCCATCAGGCAGCCGACGGGAACGGCCAATACGGCCCCCAAGAGCAGCGACAGGAACGTGAGTTCCAATGTGGGCCAGAGATGAATGAGGATCTCGGTGGCGACAGGCCGGCCGGTCCAGAGCGAAGTGCCGAAATCGCCGCGAAGGGCAGAGCCGGCCCACAGCAGGTACTGATCGATGATGGGACGGTCGAGACCGACCCGCCGGTTGAGTTCCGCCATGCGCTCCGGTGTGATCTCGGTATTCGCGCCCAGCATGATCGCCACCGCATCGCCCGGGATCAGGCGGATCATCAGGAACACGATGATCGACACGCCGAAGAGAACGAGGACGAGATCAATCAAGCGCGCGAGCAGGACTCGGTTCATCAGGAACAACTCTTGCCGGACAAAAAGCACCGGCGCGAACAGGAATGCCGCGCCGGTACGGGAGAGCGATCAGTAGGACGCGCTGCGCAGCATCATGAGCGAGCGGTTCGGCATGACATCATAGCCCTTGAGCTTGTCGTTCATGGCCGAGAACAGCGTGCCGTAGGTCAGATGCGCGACCGGACCGGTGCAGGCGAGCTTCTTCTGCACCGCGTCATAGGCGGCCTTGCGCTGTGCCTGGTCCGTCTGGCTGCGCGCCTTGTCGAGTAGGCCGTCGATCTCCGCATCCGAATACTTGTACACGTTGGTCGATCCGCCCGTGCGGAACGTGCGGTAGAAATACTCATCCGGATCGGGCTGGCCCGCATTGAGGGAGGCGAACATGTCAAAGTTGCTGTTGCGCCAATCCTGAATGAACTGGCCCTGCTCCTGGTTGATGAGCTCGACCTTGAAGCCTGCCTTGTTCATCTGCTCCTGTACGATTTGGGCAATGTCCTTGATGTCCTGACGCGGCAGAACCTTCAACGTCACGGACACCGGCGTCGCGACTCCCGCCTCCTTCAGAAGGGCCTGAGCTTTTGCAGGATCATGCGCGTAGCAGCCGAACTCCTTCACATCGAGCGCCCAGGACTTGAGCGCCGGCGAAAGCGGGCCGCCGGGAACGCCGGCACCGAAGAGGGCCGCTTCCACGATCTCTTCGCGATTGATGGCGTAATTCACCGCCTCGCGCACCTTCGGATTGTCGAAGGGCGGCTTCGATACATTCATGCCGATGAGCGTGTAGGCGAGATCCATGGTCTCGGCGAGCTTCACATTCGGCTTGCCCTTGAGCTGCAGGGCCGTCGCCGCATCGATATTCGGCAGGAGAGCGTACTGGCCGTTGGTCAGACCCACCTGGCGGGTCGCCGATTCCGGCACGATGTTGAACTTCAGCCCTGAGAGCTTCGGCAGGCCCTTCTCCCAATAGGCTTCGTTCTTGGTCAGCAGGATGTAGCCGTTCGGCTGCCATTCCTGGAACTTGAACGGCCCCGTGCCGACGGGCGCCTTCTGCAACGCATCCTTGTTCGCCTCCATGGAGCGCGGCACGATGGCGATGGTGGCGAGCGAGCTGAGAAGCGCGGCCGATGCTTCCTTCAGCTTCAGCTCGACCGTCTGCGCGTCGATGGCATTGGCGCTCTCCACCGCCGAGAGACGGCTGGCGAGAGGCGAGGCGATGTCCTTGCTGAGCAGGCGCTTCACCGAGGCCACCACGTCCGCCGCTTCCATGGGCGACCCGTCGTGGAATGTCACGCCCGAGCGCAGCTTGAACGTATAGGTCTTGCCGTCTTCCGAAACGGTCCAGGATTCGGCGAGGCTCGGGATGACCTTGAGGTCCTTGTCGATCGCGGTGAGGCCCTCGTAGATGTTGCCGTTCACCACCATGAAGCTCGGAAAGGCGGTGATGAGATGCGGGTCGAGGCCGGTAGGGCCGCTATCCGCGCCGATCTCCAGAACCTGAGCCGAAGCCGTGGCCATCGCGGCCACCATGATACCCGCGCTCACCGTGCTGCGCAGTGCTGACCTGAACATGCGTCTTTTCTCCCTTGGAAGCCGCCAGGAATTTATAGAGCAGGCTCCGGAGCCTGTCATGGTCCAATCTCATACCACTCTGGACCACCCCTGAGCCTGTGCTATGGTCCGGGCATCGCGCAGTTCGGAGATACAGATGTCCCATCGCCCGCCCGTCCAAGCCATCGGCGTGATCAGCGGAACGTCCATGGACGGCATCGACGTCTCCATCGTCGAGACGGACGGCGAGGCCTTCGTCAGGCCTGGCCCGGGGCGTACCTTTTCATATCCGGCCGATCTGAGGAAAACTCTTCAGGAGCTGATCGCCACGCCGCAGCGTGCGCAGAACGAACCGCTGGAGGATCTCGAGCGGGCAGTGACGCAGGCGCATATCGAAGCCATCCGCCGCTTCATGGAAGAGACGGGCATTGCGGCGCGGGATGTGAGCCTCGTCGGCTTCCACGGCCAGACGGTCTATCACCGGCCGGAAATCCGCTTCACGCGCCAGCTCGGGCTCGGCGACATGGTGGCGAAGGAGCTCGGCATCGACACGGTTTGCCGCTTCCGCCATGCCGATGTGGCCTCGGGCGGCGAAGGCGCGCCGTTCGTGCCGCTCTATCACCGCGCCCTGGCCAGTTCGCTGCCGCAGCCGATCATAATCCTCAATCTCGGCGGCGTCGGCAACGTGACCTTTATCGACGGCGAGACGGTGATCGCGTTCGACACGGGGCCGGCGAGCGCGCTGCTCGATGATTTCGTCCTGCGCCGGCGCGGCCTGAGCTTCGACGAGAACGGGAAGCTCGCAGCCTCCGGCACGGTCCATGAGACGCTCGTCGCGGAATTCATGGCAAACCCGTTCTTCGACCGCCCCGCCCCCAAATCCCTGGATCGCCAGGACTTTCACGCCCGCGCCCGAAGTGTGGAAGCGCTCTCGGACGAGGACGGCGCGGCGACCCTTGCCGCCTTCACGATCGAGTCCGTCGTCGCGGCACTCCGGCATGTCCCGCGCGCGCCGCGGCGCTGGCTGGTCACCGGCGGCGGGCGCCTCAACGCGCATTTCATGCGCCGCCTGCATGAAAGGCTTGGCGTCCCAGTCGATCCGGTCGAGGCGGTGGGCTGGAACGGCGATTTCCTCGAGGCGCAGGCCTTCGGCTATCTCGCGGTGCGCTCGACCCTCGGATTGCCGTTGAGCCTTCCCACCACGACCGGCGTGCCCCATCCCATGCCGGGCGGCGAACTGCATCGCGCGGCCTGAGCCATGTCTCTCGACGCCCTCATCGACGAAGCCTTCGCGCCCGCCGCCTCCTCGGTCGCCCGGGGCGACATTCCCGGCGCGGTACTCGGCCTCGTCACCGCCGATGGAGACCGCGCCGTTCGCTGGCAGGGTTTTGCGCAGATCGAGCCCCACGAGGCGCCCCTGTCCCGTGAGACCTGGTTCGACCTCGCCTCGCTGACAAAGGTGATCTTCACCACGACGGCGATCCTGAAGCTCGTCGAGGCAGGCCGCATCGCCTTGGACGACCCGCTGATCACGGCGATCCCGGATCTTCGCCAATACGACATGAACGCCGCCGAGCGGCGCCTTACCTTCCGGCAATGCCTGGGCCACCAGACCCATCTCCCTGCGGTCGAGCCGCTCTATACCTACGGCCAGGATCCGGACACGCTCAGGGCCTTCATTCTCCAGCGCGTCTGGCAGAGCGGCCCGCCGGTCTATTCCGACATCAACTTCATGCTGCTCGGCATCGCCATCGAGCGGATCACGGGCAGACCCCTGATCGAGCAGCCCCTGCCCGGGCCTTTCTCCTTCCGGCCCGACCCGAGCCTTTGCGCCGCCACGGAGCGCTGCACATGGCGCGGCCGCGTGATCCGCGGCGAGGTGCATGACGAGAACTCCTTCGCCCTCGGCGGCGCCTCCGGCCATGCGGGCCTGTTCGGCCCCGTCGATGCGGTCCTGGACTTCGCCCTGGGGCTCCTCGACGGCTCGGGCCTGTCGGCGGCCTCGCTCGCGGCCATCCGCACCCGCGTGTCGGAGAAGCGCACCATCGGCTGGGAAGGCTTCTATCCGGGCTGGCATGGCGGCGATTCCTGCGCACCCACGACGATCGGGCACACGGGCTTTACCGGCACGGGGCTCTGGATCGATTTCGAGCGCGGGCTTGCCTGGTCGCTGCTTACGAACCGGGTCCACCCCTCCCGCCACAGGGACAGCGGAATCGTGAGCCTGCGCCGTGCAACGGGCGAACGGGTGATCGCGTTGTTCGACGGCCAGACCCGGCTTTAAGGATGCCCGCAAAAAGGTGGTGACGCGCGCGTCCGGCGCGCCGCCCCTCGATTGCTGGAGCCGCCAACTGGTCCTATATTGGTCTGGAAGAAAGTTGGCAGAATGGCGACAGAACATTTCAGTCCTCGCTTCCAGGATCTCGACACCTGGCCCAGTCTCGACATCCTCTCCGCATTCTACGAGGGACAGCTCTCGGCGGTGGCGGCCGTCCGGCCCGCCCTGCCCGCGATTGCCGCGGCGGCCGAGGAGGCGGCGGGGCGCCTGCGCCGGGGCGGACGGCTCGTCTATGTGGGCGCGGGAACGTCCGGCCGGATCGGCGTGCAGGACGGCACCGAACTGCCGCCGACCTTCAACTGGCCCGACGACAGGCTCGTCTATCTCATCGCCGGCGGCGACCGCGCCATCATGAAGGCGGTGGAAAACGCCGAGGACTCGGTCGAGGAAGGCACGGCCGGCATCCGCAACAACGATATCGGCCCGAACGACGTGGTGATCGGCGTCGCCGCGAGCGGCACGACGCCCTATACGATCGCGGCCCTGAAGGAGGCGGCCGCGCGCGGCGCGCAGACCATCGGGATCTCCAACAACCCGCAGGCGCCGATTCTCGAATCCTGCTCGCATCCCATCCTCGCCGACACGGGCGAGGAGGTGATCGCGGGCTCCACGCGCATGAAGGCCGGCACGGCGCAGAAGGTGATCCTCAACCTTCTCTCGTCGCTCATCATGGTGCGCATGGGCCGCGTCTATCGCGGGCTCATGGTGAACATGCGGGCGACGAACGCGAAACTGCGCCGCCGCAGCGAGATCATGGTGATGCAGATCACCGATTGCAGCGAGGCCACGGCGGCCGACGCCATCCGGCAGGCCGGCGGCGATCTGAAGACCGCCGTTCTCATCGCCATGGGCGCGAGCGCGGGCGAAGCTCACGGCGCGCTCGAACGGAACGATGGCAATTTGCGCCGAGCCCTGGCAGACTTCGCGCGACTCGAAAAATAGGCGCCGCCGAAAGCTTGCGGCATGAGGGGCTAGACACGCGTCATGGCACTGGGGCTTGGGATCGACGCAGGTGGAACCGCGACGCGCTGGCGGCTGTCCGACGATCAGGGACAATGCGTCGGTCATGGCTCGGCCGAGCCGCTGACGGGCCACCTCTTCTCCGCCGCCGCCGAGGAGCGCGCGCGCCAGATCGTTCTCGATATGGCGCAGGACGTGATGCGGCAGGGCAAGCCGCTCGGCATCGTCGCCGGCATCACGGGACTCACCCGCGACACGCCGGCCGAGGCGAAGATGCGCTCGCTGTTCGCCGACATGTTTTCGCTGCCCTCCGACAAGGTCTTCGTCGCCGAGGACATGTGGATCGCCTACCTGTCCTATTTCGCCTTGGGCGAAGGCATCCTCGTCTACAGCGGCACGGGCTCCATCGGCTATTATCTCTCCGAGACCAAGGAGGTGATCCGGGTCGGCGGACGCGGCAACCTGATCGACGATGGCGGCTCCGGCTTCTGGATCGCGCGGGAGGCGCTGAAGTCGGTCCTGCGCAGGGAGGAGGAAAGCCCCGGCTCGGGCTGGGCGACGCCTCTCGGGCAATCGCTCGCGAAGGCGCTGGGCGGCACCGACTGGAACCTCGTGCGCTCCTATGTCTATGGCGGCGACCGCGGCAAGATCGGATCGCTGGCGCGCGCCGTCGGCGAGGCCGCGAACGCCGACGACAGGACCGCCCTGCGGATCCTGCGCGAGGCCGGCGAGGAGCTGGCGCGCCTCGCCAATTGCCTGACCCGGCGCGTGGGCCCCCGCCCCGTGGCCCTGGCGGGCGGCAGCTCGCGCCTCCATCCCATCGTCGCCAATTCGTTCCGGCAGGAACTGATCGCGCCTGTCGAGTTCATCACCACCGACCTCGACGCCGCGATGACGGCGGCGCGCCTCGCTGCGACCTTAAGCAGGGCATGAGCCCGTCAGGCGAGGCTTGCCTATTGGCCCCGCCTCGTCCAAGACTCTCTCGCCCATTCGCCCTGAAACTGTGTTCAAGCCATGCAAGCTCTTTTCGTAGGCCAGACCTATATCGACGTCACCTTCCTGGCGGACGAGCTCCCCACGGGGGACGACAAGACCGTCGCGCGCGACTATGCCATCTCCTTCGGCGGCAATGCGGTGACGGCCGCCTTCGCCTGCGCCAAGCTCGGCATTGCACCCGACCTTCTGACCTCGATCGCCGACGACTGGCTGGGCCGCATGTTCATCGACATGGCAGCGAAATACGGCATCTCGGTCCATCACCGGAAAGTGAAGGAATCCTCGCTCTCCTTCATCATGCCGCGCGGCGGCAAGCGCGCCATCGTGCGCTGCCGCGACGACCATTACCTGCATCCGGTGCCGCCGCTGAACCTGCAGGGCTGCCGCGCCCTGCACCTCGACGGCCACCAGGCCGACGCCGCGATGCATTACGCCAAGGCCTGCCGCGAGGCCGGCATTCTCACCTCCCTCGACGGCGGCGGCCTGCGCTCCAACACACATGAACTCCTCGAATTCATCGACGTGGCCATCGTGGCCGAGCGCCTGTGCGAGCAGATGCACATGAGCCCGGGCGAGATGCTCACCTATCTCAAGAGCCGCGGCTGCAGGATCGGCGGCGTCACCATGGGCGAGCGCGGCATGCTGTGGTACGACGAGAACGGCACCGAGAGCGTGCTGCCGGCGCTCGACGTTCCGCCTTCGGCGGTGGTGGACACGAACGGTGCCGGCGACATCTTCCACGGCGCCTACGTCTATTCCGCCATGGCGCGGCCCGAGCTGCCCTGGCGCGAGCATTTCGTTTTCGCCCGCGCGGCCTCCGCTCATGCGATCCAGCATCTCGGCAACGAGGCAAGCCTGCCGAGCCTGAGCGACGTGGAAGCGACGCAGGCCCGCTTCGCGGAACGCAAGCTCGCTGCCTAGGACTGACGGGTGCGAGGCGCCTCCTTCCGAGTGTCTGGCCAGCAAGTCGCTTCCCTTGCGGGAAAGGGCTGAGGGTAGGGTCGCAAAGTCAGAGCGCTGCGAGAATTCCAGAGCGCATTGCAGCCCATACCGTCATGGCCGGGCTCGTCCCGGCCATCCCGATTGTGACGAGCGTTGCGCTTCACAGATCGGGATCACCGGCACAAGGCCGGTGATGACATGGGGGTGATGGCATGGGGAAGCCTGAAAGTCATGTCCGGCCCCGCGCGCGGAGGGCAGCGGGCGGCGCCTGCCGGTCTCTCTTGTTCTTCACCGGCACATAATGCTACTTTATTGCATCGTGGATCGGCGGCCTCCCCTGAGCAGCGTCTCAGGAGGGGCGGCTCCGCAGCCGGGGGGGTTTTGCGGCCGTGAGCTCCTTCCGAAGTTGGACTCATAGTCTTAACCAGATCCGTTTCGGACCAGGAGCGGCAGGGTTGAGCCGCGATTTCCTGTGCAGCGTTCTGGAGCATATTCCGCTCGCCATCTGCATGACCTTCGGCCCTGAGCATCGCTACGCCTTCGCGAACAGGATCTTCCGGTCCGCTCTTGCAATCTCCGGCGACGATCTCGACGGGAAAAGGCTCCGCGAGGCTCTCGGCGATCGATACACCGAGCAGACCCTGATCCCCCGGCAGTTCGTCTTTGAAACGGGGCAGCCTACTCAGATCACCAACGTGGCCTGTGGCTCTGATACAGGAGAGGATCTGTCCTTTTGGGATATCACGTTCCTTCCCTTGCGGGACACGGACGATCAGGTCATCGGCATCCTCTCACTCGGCATCGACGTCACCTTGCGCGTCACCGTCGCTCAGGAGGCGGATCGGCACGCGCAGGAAGGGGCCATCAACAGCAAGCGTCTTGCTCTCGCCGTCGAAGCGACGGAACTGGGATTGTGGGAATGGATCGCGGATACGGGTGCGATCTACTGGTCGGACCGGCAAAGGGAAATCTTCGGCATTTCCGCGGATGAGCCACTCACGCACGAACTCTGGGTCTCATCCATTCATCCCGACGATCGCGACTGGGTCGTCGAGACAGTCGAATCGCTCATGAATCCTGCTTCGGATGGCAAGCTCCAGGCCGAATACCGCATCGTCCGCCCCGACGGAGAAATCCGCTGGATCAGCAGCAGAGGACGGATGCTCTACGAAAAGGTGGAGGGCCGACGGCAGGCCTCCCGGTTGCTCGGCACCATCCTCGACATCACCGAGCGCCGGACAAACGAGGAGATCCGCCGGCTTCTCGCGAAGGAACTCGACCACAGGGTGAAGAACCTGTTCGCCATGGCCAGCGCCATGGTGACGATGACGGCAAGAACCGCGGAAAGCCCCGCCGACATGGCAACCGCCCTGCACGGGCGCCTGCAGGCGCTGGCGAAGGCGCATGAGCTCATTCACCCGGCGATTGCCGAAGAGAGCCCGCACGAGGGCCACACCACGATCGCGGCCATCGTGGAAACGATCCTGGCGCCGCATCGGGATCTAGGGCTGCGCGACAGGGTTCTGATCGATTGCGCGCCGATTGCGATTGGAGCGCAATCGGCCACGAGCCTGACTCTCGCGCTGCACGAGCTTGCGACGAATGCATCCAAATACGGAGCGCTGTCCGTCGGCCAGGGGCATCTCGTCATCGCGTGCTGGCAGGACGCGGGAACGGTGTCCCTGGTCTGGAAGGAGCAGGGCGGCCCCGTGATCGAGACGCCGCCCGCCTCGAAAGGCTTCGGCTCGAGCCTGGTTCACAAGAGCGTCGTGGATCAGCTGGAAGGCGAGATCGCCTATGACTGGCAGCGCGAGGGCTTGCGCGTCGAGCTGCGTCTTCCCCTCGCGCAGCTCTCGCGCTGACGCCGGGGTTCCTAGTGAAGTGAAAGCCCGCGCGAGAGGGAACCCGGTTTTCCCACGTCATCACCGGCCCTGTGCCGGTGATCCCGACAGCGTGAGGCGCGCCGCCGCACGTTATCGGGATGGCCGGGACAAGCCCGGCCATGACGTTTGCAGGACTGGTGTTGTGGTTCCTGGATGATCCTCAGCGTGCCGTTGACGCGCGCGGTTCCAAAGGACTCATAACCGTTCGGCGCGTGTCTCACGCGGCCTTCTTTTGATAATCCTTCACGTCCGAGAACTGGATCGCCTTGTAGCGGTCCATCTCGTACTGAAGGTTGAACATGTTCGCCGCCATGAAGACCGGCGCGTCGTCGAGATCGCGCGCCATGGCGGAGAGATGGCTCTCGACGAACTTGTCGAGCTCCTTCGGATCCTCCGCCGTGATCCAGCGGCAGATCGAGAAGCGCGTCGGCTCGTAATCGATGGGCAAGCCATACTCGGCGCTGAGGCGCTCTTTGAGCACGTCGAGCTGCAGCGCGCCGACCACGCCGACGATGGCGCCCGATCCGTCCATGGGCACGAAGAGCTGGACGACGCCCTCCTCCGCCATCTGCTGCAGCGCCTCGCGCAGCTTCTTCGCCTTCATCGCATCCTGCAGCTTGATGCGGCGCAGGATTTCCGGCGCGAAGCTCGGCACGCCGCGGAACACGATGTCCTCGCCCTCGGTCAGCGTATCGCCGATGCGCAGCGTTCCGTGGTTGGGAATGCCCACCACGTCGCCGGCCCAGGCCTCGTCCGCGATGGCGCGGTCCTGCGCGAAGAAGAATTGCGGCGTGTTGAGGCTCATCGGCTTGCCCGTGCGCACGAGCTTCACCTTCATGCCGCGCTGGAGCTTGCCGGAGCAGATGCGCATGAAGGCGATGCGGTCGCGGTGGTTCGGATCCATGTTGGCCTGGATCTTGAACACGAAGCCGGTCATGCGGCTCTCGCCCGCCTGGACGAGGCGCTTGTCCGCCTCCTGCCCACGCGGCGGCGGCGCATGTTCGGCCAGCGCATCGATGAGATCGCGCACGCCGAAATTGCGCAGGGCGCTGCCGAAGAACACGGGCGTGAGATGCCCCTCGCAGAAAGCCGTCAGGTCGAAGGGCTTGCAGGCCTCCTGCGCGAGCATCACCTCTTCCTGCCAAGCCTCGACCTCTTCCGGCGGCAGCAGGCCCAGGAGCTTCGGGTCGTCGGGGCCGGAAACGGGCATCAGCTCGTCATCCGTGTCGATGCGGCGGACCAGGTTGCGGCGCAGGTCGAAGGTGCCGGCGAAGCTCTTGCCCTGGCTGATCGGCCAGGTGATCGGCGCGGTATCGAGGGCCAGCGTCTTCTCGATCTCGTCGAGCAGGTCGAAGGGGCTGCGCGCCTCGCGGTCCAGCTTGTTGATGAAGGTGACGATGGGAATGTCGCGCATGCGGCAGACCTCGAAGAGCTTGCGCGTGCGCGCCTCGATGCCCTTCGCGGCGTCGATCACCATGATGGCCGAATCCACCGCCGTGAGCGTGCGGTAGGTGTCCTCCGAGAAGTCCTCGTGGCCCGGCGTGTCGAGGAGGTTGAAGACGCAGCCGCCATATTCGAAGGTCATGACCGAGGTCACGACCGAGATGCCGCGCTCCTTCTCGATGCCCATCCAGTCGGACCGGGTCGAGACGCGGTTCTTCTTGGCCTTCACCTCGCCCGCGAGCTGGATCGCGCCTCCGAACAGCAGCAGCTTCTCGGTGAGCGTGGTCTTACCGGCATCCGGGTGGGAGATGATGGCAAAGGTTCGGCGGCGGCCCACGGGGGCCGGAAGGTCGGTCATGGCGGCTAAATAATCTCTCGGAACGAAGACGAGGGCGGCACGCTGCAGCGCCCGCCCCTCTCGCTGGTTTCTTCTCACCCCATATGGGGGCTGCCCGTCAACTGTGAAAGACGGCGGTCTGGTGCCGCGCCGGGGGAAGAGATCCCTTTTCGTCGAAATGCCGCCCTCGTCCGCCCCATGCCCATGCGACAGCCCGCCACGGCACGCCTTCCGTTGAACGATCCCGGATCGGGCTTACATTGAGATCTCCCGTCAACAAGCGAAAGGAGGTGATCCAGTGTCTCATTGTCACTGCCGTCGCCTCGCCGTGGTCGCCCGCTAAGTCATTGATTTAGCATTGGCTTTGTGGAGACGCCCGCGGCGTTCTACACGGCGAGATAATGCTGGGACCCACAGGGGATACCAATCCTCTGTGGGTCCTTTTTCATGTCTGCACCTCCGGTGGCCCTGGCGCGTTCCTGAAAAGGATCATCACCAGCCGCTCCGGACGAGATCAGTCGAAGACCACCACCTGACGGATGGCCTTGCCCTGATCGAGAAGGTCGAAGCCCTCGTTGATCTGGTCGAGGGTCAGCACGCCGGTCAGGAGCTTGTCGACCGGCAGCTTGCCTGCACGATAGAGTGCGATGAAGCGCGGGATGTCGCGCTGCGGCACGCAGGAGCCCATATAGCTGCCCTTCACGGTACGCTCGTCGGCCACGAGGTTCACGGCCGGGATCGGGAAGGCGGAGGTGGGCGAGGCAAGCCCCGCGGTGACGGTCTGGCCGCCGCGCCTTGTGATCTTGTAGGCGGTTTCGAAAGCCGGAACGGCACCGGCCAGCTCCACGGCGTGATCGACGCCGCCGCCGGTCACGTCGCGCACCTTCTGGACCACATCGGGATCCGAGGCGAGGAAGGTGTGCGTCGCGCCCAGTTCACGGGCTACCTTGAGCTTCTCTTCGGAAAGATCGATCGCGACAATCGGGATGGCGCCCGAAGCCACCGCACCCAGAAGGGCGGCAAGTCCCACGCCACCCAAGCCAACGATCGCCACGCTTTGACCGGCCTGGACCTTGCAGGTGTTCATCACGGCGCCGACGCCCGTCTGGACGGCGCAGCCGAAAAGCGCGAGTTCGGCGAAGGGAATGCCCGGCTCGACCCTGACGATCGAATGGCGCGAGATCACGGCATATTCGGCATAACCGGAAACGCCGCAATGATGGTAGATGTCGTGATGATCGTCGCAATCATGAATGCGAATCTGGCCTGACATCAGCACGCCCTTGCCGTTGGCCTCCGCGCCCGGAATGCAGAGGGCGGCACGACCTTCCGCGCATGGCAGGCAACAGCCGCAAGAAGGCTGGAAAGCCATGACGACGATGTCGCCTTCCTTCAGATCGCGAATGTTCGATCCCACCTTGACGACGGTGCCTGCGGCCTCATGGCCCAGCACCATCGGGGTCGGACGCGGACGGTGGCCATTGATCACCGAAAGGTCGGAATGGCAGAGCCCCGCGGCGCCGATCTTGACGAGCACTTCCTCGGGACCGGGATCGTCCAGCTCGACCTCTTCGATGACCAGCGGACGGCTCTCGGCGTAAGGTGCCTTGGCAGGCGAGTGTTTCAGGACTGCAGCGCGGATTTTCATGGATTGTCTCGTTCAAACGGTAACCGGGCCCTTTCGGGCCCGGTCGCGGTTCTGGATTCAGGTCAGATCGTACGGCCGCCATCGACCGGCAGCAGAACGCCGGTGATGAAGTTGGCGTCATCCGAGGCCAGATAGAGGGTGGCGCGGGCGATGTCGTCAGGACGGGACATGCGGCCCATCGGGATCGTCGCCACGAACTTTGCGCGGTTCTCCGGCGTGTCGGGCAGACCCATGAAGGCCTCCAGAAGACCCGTCTCGCCCATCACCGGGCAGATCGCGTTCACCCGGATATTGTCGGGGGCGAGCTCCACGGCCATGGATTGCGACAGGATGTTCACCGCGCCTTTGGTCGAGTTGTACCAGGTCAGGCCGGGACGGGGACGGATGCCCGCCACGGAGCCGATATTGACGATGGAGCCCTTCCCCTTCTGACGCATCAACGGGACGATGATGTTGGAGATGTGGAAGATCGACTTCACGTTGATGGCGTAGACGCGGTCGAACTCCTCCTCGCTCACTTCGAGCATGGGCTTGTTGCGATGGGTCCAGCCGGCATTGTTCACCCAGATGTCGGGAATGCCGAAAACATCCACCACCTTGGCGACGGCGGCGTCCATCTGCTCGCGCGAGGTGACATCCGCGGCGAGAGCCACCGCGTTGGCGCCGATCTCGGCGGCCACGCGCTCGGCAGCATCCGCACGCAGATCGAGCACGCCCACTTTCGCGCCTTCCTCGGCGAAGAGCTTCGCAATGCCCTCGCCAAATCCGCCGCCTGCACCAGTCACGACGGCGATCTTACCCTCAAGGCGACCTGCCCCCTTGCTCATTCGCGTAGCTCCTTCAATCATGCTTCATGACAATCGTTTTGAGTGCGGAGAATTCGTAGAGCGCTTCAAAGCCCTTCTCGCGGCCGTGACCGGACTTCTTCACGCCGCCGAAGGGCAGCTCGATTCCGCCACCAGCACCATAGGCGTTGATATAGACCTGACCCGCGCGCACCTTGCGGGCCAGACGGACAGCGCGCTTGGTGTCGGT
>Ga0180217_1000143_pt1 | contig 147733 bp, 96 predicted proteins | sample eDN3rd37CBELigOP_FD_128521 | JGI IMG/M metagenome (GOLD analysis project Ga0180217, IMG submission 128521) | Enriched Organic Plus compost microbial communities from Emeryville, California, USA - eDNA 3rd pass 37_C BE-Lig OP (version 2) (version 2) ... | reverse complement strand
CTCCTGCAGGAAGTCTATGCCTGGGCGGAGACCCACCCTACGTTCTATTCGCAGACACACACGTTCCGAAAGCTCTATCGACTCGCTTCCTAGCGCTACGCTTGGCGGGTGGAGCTATTTAGTGCCGGCAGAGGCTCCGCCGGGATTCAAGGAAGGCGAAGCAGGCGATGAGTTCGACACATTCAGGCGTCGTATCCGCGTCTCATCTACTCGACCTCAGGTGAGCTTCTAGAGATTGGGAGCGGCAGGAATTTCCTCTGCAGGGGTTCCTGAATTGCGTCCCGACCCGGCAGGCCCGCCGAAGAGCCGCCCGATAAATCCCAGCTGCCCGTTATGGACGAGGATCAGGAATGCGGGGACGAGCACCGGACGCACGACGAACGTGTCGAGCAGCACGCCGAACGCGAGCGCGAAACCAAGCTGCTGCATGCCGGCGAGAGTGCCGCCGAAGAGCAGCGACGAAAAGGTCCCCGCCATGATGATGCCGCAGCTCGAAATAATGCGTCCCGTCCGGGTCAGTGCGACATGAATCGCATCGAGCGGCGGAAGCTGTTCACGCTCTTCCTCGATACGACTGACCAGAAAGATGTTGTAATCGGCTCCGACAGCAACGAGCACGGTGAACAGAAACGTCGGCACGGTCCAGTACAGGCCGGGGAAATCACTTCCCCCCAGCATCCGGAAGACGACATATGTCATCCCCAGAGTTGCCAGGTAGCTGAAGACTACGCTGAAGATCAGGAACGAGGATGTGCCGATGTTCCGCAGGAGCAGCACGAGTACCGAAAAGACTGCGAGCACGACGAGTACGTAGATTTTCGTCCGGTCCTGATCCGCGACCGATTTCAGATCACGCAGGCCGGCGGTCGGGCCGAGGAGAGACACTTCTGCATGAGCAGCAAGCTCAGCCGGCAAAGCGCGTTTCACCCCTTCTTCAATCGCAGCCAGGCGCTGAATGCTGTCGCGCGAGAGGGGATCGGCTTCCAGCACAAGATCCATGCGGGTGACGTGCCCGTAGTGTTCAGGAGTGTGGCTGACGTAATGTTCAACCGATCGCTTCTCGACCACCGACTTCCCGACGTTCTGAATCAGCAGATAGACCATCTGGCGAACCAGTGGATCATCGAGCGAGGCCCCCAGGAAAGCGCTGCGGCCGAGTGGCTGGGAGACACTGCGAATATCGGCGAGCTGCAGTTCACCCCGTCGCATGTAGAGTCGATTGGTGAACTCTTCCGCCAGTTTGCGGCCTTCCGATGTGGTGAAATCGACCTGTTCATTTCGAATCAGGACCGTCATCGGACCGATGGCCCCGCCGGGGAAATGCCGTTCGAGGGTTGCCGTTCCCGCTACACTGGGTGCCGAGGTCGGAAGCTGGCTCAGCAATCCGTAGCTCAGGTCGTTCGCAAAGAGTAATGCAATTGCGGCGAACGGGAGCATGAGCGAGAGGGACGCGAAGACTGCACTGGTGGGCTCGGAGCGGAGCTCCCGGCTGAGTCTGTCCCACGGATCGCAGGTCAACAGGCGGAGCAACCATGGTTGCCTGAAGCTGATCCATTCGATGAACCTCAATCGGCGGGACGATGACGCTGGGGAGATGGACCAGGGCCAGAATGCCCAGCGGCCGGCAAGACACAGCAAAGCCGGAGTGAAGGTCAGCGACGCGCAGAGCACAATCGCCAGCGCCAGCGGAATGCCGATCCCCGCGAGATGGAACTTCCCGAACGCGGCGAACGTCAACATGCCGATCCCGATAATCTGCGTCCCGGCGCTGGCGGCGAGCGGCGCGCCGACTTTCCCGATCGCCTGGGCAATCGCCTGCGACGGGCTCAGATGCGATTCCAGCCCTTCGCGATAACGGGCCGTGAGAAACAGCGCGAAATCGACTCCCGCACCGTAGGTGATCACGGTGATATAACTCTGGAGCCCTTCGAAGACGCGGATCAGTTCGGCACCGGCCAGAATTGAGAGCAGCTTCAGCGAGATCTCCGTGGCAATGAATACCGTGATCAGCGGAATCGCGGCCAGGAACGGCGAGCGATAGATCACCAGCAGCAGCCCAATGACGAGCGCCACCGTCCAGGCTTCGGTTGACGAGGCACTCTCGCGCATGGCCTCGCGCATGTCGCGTCCCACGACGGCGCTGCCGCTCAGGGAGAGAGTCGTTCCTTGAGGGATCACTCCCTCCTGGCGGAGATCCTCAAGCAGCTTCTCGACTTTCGCGACAATTCCATTGTTCTGCTTGTCGAGAAACTCGGTGGTCAGCTCGACCAGCGCGAGGCAGGCCTGCCGATCTTCACTGAGGAGAAGCTGTCCGGTGACCGGCTGATTGATCGTCCAGACCCGGGAGACAATCGGATCAGTGGAGACTTCGTCGGCGGAATCATCGCCAGCAGATGTTGCGTCGTCACCTGAGGGGTCAACCCGGGTGTCTGCGAGGGAAGCCTGGCGTGGCGGGTTTTCCGCAGCCCCTTTTCGCCGCAGCATGCCCCTTCGCGGACGGATGCCGGCGACTTCCTTCAGGCGCGGAAGAAGGGTGTTGCGAACGAACTGCCGGTCTTCCCGCCGCAGCTTCTGATTCTGCCCCTCCCGGGCCACGACGACGACGACATTGCTCGATCGATCGTCTTCAGGAAAAGCTTCCTGCCGCAACCGATCGGCCCGAAACGTAGGCGAGTCCGCCGGGAGAAAGGACAACTCACCGGTTTCGGCAATGGACTCCCACGCCGGGGCCTGCTTCCACACTCCAACCGCTATGCCGATCCAGGCGACAAGAAAAAGTGGCCAGGCGCGAACAACTCCATTCCCCAGGTATTGAAACATGCCGACTCCGGCGTCGAACGGGCGCCCTCAGCCTCCCTGACCTCGAACTTCTTCCCTGACACTGTTGAGACCTTCCCTGTCTCCGCCAGCGGAGCAGAGCAAACGTCGAGCCGAAGTCCGGGAGAAGATCGTGTGCCGAGGTGCAGGTGCGGCGAGATGCGGGAGTTGTGTTGAGCTTGCCGGCTCACTGCTCTCGGCATTGAGAGCGGTAAATCGCCGCTGTGCCCGGTGATTTCGTTACAGATTCACCCCGAGCACGAGCATCGCGTTGCTGCGACATCGCGATCAACGCGATACGCCCAACAAGAAATTGCGGCCCCGTCCGTCGGCAGGGCCGCTCAGGACAGGTGATCGTCAGAGGGGACAGAGAGAGATGACCCCCTCGCAGATTGCGGCAGGTGGCAACCGCCGGCTAACCAATCTCCGATTTTCGATGCCGAAAGTGGTTGAAGTCCGTTCAGTTCTTTTCGAGTCGCTGGTCGTTCAGCGACCAGTCCCGTGACGCTGAGACAGACGCAGTCCGGGAAGCAAGGCTGCTTCGGACAATCTCCAGCAACTCATTGAAACTGAAGGGCTTGGAGAGAATGTGAGTCACGCTTAGCTCCGCAAGCTGAGTTTCGTCGATATCGAACTCCCGGGCGGTCAGAAAGATGACGGGCATTTCGCCGAGCCGTTGGTCCGAACGCAACCGGCGGCAGAGTTGAACTCCGTCCATCTCCGGCATGATGTAGTCGCTGATCACCATGTGGAAGGTTTCACGCTGCAGGCTCTCCCAGGCCTGAAAGCCGTCCGCCACGACTGCCACTTCGTACCCCGCCCGCTCCAGGCTGCGACGCAGGAGCGAGGACATGGTTTCATTGTCTTCCGCGATCAGGATTCGATTCTGCAGCATCGGTCATTCCGCCTCGGGGAGAGAATTTCTGAAGTTCGACGCTCTTCGACCGGTGTCGTGGCTATGAGCGGGCTGCACCAGGAGACCTGGACACCTCGAACTATCGACGCGCGACGGCCCCCCCTCAGCACGAATTGCGACCGCTCCTTACAGGCAGGAGGTAAATCACTGCCCTTGGGTTTGCCCTCGGGGTTTTCCTTAAGGAGCTTCCCGGGGGCACAGCTGTGGCTGAGACACTTTCGCCTCCGCAGCGGGGGAGACGGAGATCGGCTTCGCAACGGGGCCGGCAGGACGCCGGGCGGCTGCCATGCGGTTCCGGTAGGCCCAGACCGATTCCACCGAATAGAGGGCCACGGCCGCCCAGATCAGGGCGAAGCTGACAACCTGGGTGCCGGAGAACGGTTCGCGGAAAATCACCACCGCCAGCAGGAACTGTAAAGTCGGGGCGAGATACTGCAGAAAGCCGAGCGTTGCCATCGGCAGGCGGCGGGCGCCGGCGGCGAACAGCAGCAGCGGAATCGTGGTCGCCACGCCACTGAGAGCCAGCCACAGATCGAGTGTGGAGGACTGCCCGAGAGCTCCGGTTCCGGTCATCTGCCGATAGGCGATGTAACCGCCGCAGAGGGGCAGGAGCAGCAGCGTCTCCACGAGCAGGCCGAGCAGTCCATCCGCATCAACCGTCTTTCGCAACAGGGCATACACGGCAAACGAAAAGGCGAGGATGAGCGCAATCCACGGAATCGAGTTGCCCAGCAATGCGAGGTTCACCACTCCCGCACCGGCGAGGACCAGTGCCGCCACCTGAAAGCGGCGCAGCCGCTCCCGCAGTACGACGACCCCCAGCAGGACGTTCATCAGCGGGTTGATGAAATAGCCGAGGCTCGACTGCAGCACCTGGCCGCTGGAGACCGCGTAAATGTAAGTGAACCAGTTGAGCGCGATCAGTGTCGTGCTGACCGTGAGCGTCAGCATGACCCGCGGCCGGCGAATCGTCGCGGCGACGCGCTGCCAGTCGCCCCGGGCGGTCACGATCAGAATCAGGAGTACGACAGACCAGACGACGCGGTGCGCCAGCACTTCCAGCGTCGGCACTTCCGCCAGCAGCTTGAAATACAGGGGAATCAGTCCCCATAACACATACGCGCCCGTCGCGAAAATCAAACCGTCCCGCGTTCGCCGTTCGTCCACGATTCCGTCTGACACCGGTATCCTGCCCTTCCGATTGTTCGACCCTGCAGCCACATGATTCGGAATCCTAGACGGTTGGTCAATTCCGGACAACTCAATGGTCGTGTGCAGCCGCCGCGGGTTTTTCGCCGATCTGGACACACACGAATGCCGTTTGGTTCACCGGTGGCGACTCGGTTGCCGTTCCTCCCAAAGGCTCGAATAATGTCACGTTCTCACAGGTTCCCGAGGGAGGCAGCCGAGATCCGCAAGATCAGGAATGCGGGGGCCATGCCGGCATCGACGGCATGGCTCTCCAGCGGGATGAGCGATTGCCCGGGAACGCCGGGTGAGACAGGAAACTGGCCCACAGCCCGGGGATGTCGTCCCTCCGGATTCCTGCCGCGTGTCTGATCCGATTGCGTTTTGTCTTTGAAATCCTCACTGATGCTACCAGGCTCTCTGACCGAACTCCGGACGCTCGAAACACAGATCGACTGTTGCATGCAGAGCGACCGGCACCGGCTGCGCCGACTGTTGCGGTCGATCCGCGAGGCGAGCACGGCGGGCAAACCGTTCGATCGAAATCTCTCGCGTCTCCGCCAGGAGCTCGAACAGTCGACGGCACTGCGACAGCAGCGTCAGGAGGGAGTGCCTGCTGTCACCTTTGACGAATCGCTGCCAATCTCCGCCCGTCGCGACGAGATTGCCGCGGCAATTCGAGAGCATCAGGTCATCATCGTCTCGGGCGAGACCGGTTCGGGAAAATCGACCCAGTTGCCGAAGATCTGTCTCGCGGAGGGCCGCGGGATCGACGGTGTCATCGGCCACACTCAACCGCGGCGGATCGCTGCCCGCTCGGTCGCCGCCCGCGTCGCTGAAGAGCTCGCGGTGCCGCTCGGCCGCGACGTCGGTTTCAAGATTCGCTTCACCGATACGACGAGTCCGCGGACGTACGTGAAACTGATGACCGACGGTATCCTGCTTGCCGAATCGCAGCAGGACCGCTTTCTGAACCAGTACGATACGATCATTCTCGACGAGGCCCACGAACGTTCGCTGAACATCGATTTTCTGATCGGGTATCTGAAGCGGCTGCTGCCCCGCCGTCCCGACCTGAAGCTGATCATCACTTCGGCGACAATCGATGCCGAGCGATTCGCGGAGCACTTTGCGTCGACTGCCGGCCCCGCCCCGGTCATTGAAGTTTCGGGCCGCACCTATCCGGTCGAAGTTCGCTGGCGGCCTCCGGCGGAGGACGAGGATGAAGACGATCCCGACTGGCAGCAACGCGTGCTGGCCGCCGTGGATGAGGTTGCCTCGATCGACAACGGCGACATTCTCATATTCATGCCCACCGAGCGGGACATCCACGAGACCGCCAAGTTGCTGCGGGCACGAACGCTTCCCGGAGACTACCCCGGACAGACGACGGAGATCCTGCCGCTTTACGCGCGGCTCTCCTCTGGCGACCAGAACCGTGTCTTCCAGCCGAGTTCGCATCGGCGAATTGTGATCGCGACGAACGTCGCCGAGTCCTCGCTGACCGTCCCCGGCATCCGCTATGTCATCGATCCGGGAACGGCAAGGATCAGCCGCTACTCGGCCCGCTCAAAGATGCAGCGGTTGCCGATCGAAGCCGTTTCACAGGCCTCTGCCGACCAGCGGAAAGGCCGTTGCGGCCGTGTGGGGCCGGGAATCTGCATCCGCCTCTACAGCGAGCAGGATTACCTGAGCCGGGAGAAGTTCACGCCCCCCGAGATCCAGCGGACGAACCTGGCCTCGGTCATTCTGCAGACGAAGCTGCTCGGGCTCGGCGAGATCGATGAGTTTCCCTTCCTCGATCCCCCCAAACCCGAAGCGATTCGCGACGGTTACAAGACGCTGTTCGAACTCGGGGCGATTGACGAGAAGCACACGCTCACTCCGCTGGGGCAGAAGCTCGGCAGGATCCCGGTCGATCCCCGCATCGGACGGATCATTCTCGCCGGTCACGATGAGGGCTGCCTGAACGAAGTGCTGATCATTGCCTCGGCCCTTGAGCTTCAGGACCCGCGCGAACGCCCGCTCGACAAGCAGCAGGCCGCCGACGAGGCACATGCCCAGTTCGCCAATCCGGAATCGGATTTCCTGAGCTATCTCAAGCTCTGGGATTTCTATCACGAGTTAAAGGAGAAGCTCTCGACGAATCAGCTCCGCAAGGCGTGCCGGCAGAATTTCCTGTCTTACAACCGCATGCGGGAATGGGTGGACCTGCATCGACAACTGCGGGATGTCGTCGAACGCAGCGGATTCAAACAGCAGGACCGTCGCGACGATTACAACGCGATTCACCGTGCCCTGCTGACGGGGCTGTTATCGAGTGTCGGCTTCCGCGGCGAAACGAACGAGTACACGGTTGCCGGTGGGAGCAAGGTCTTCCTCTGGCCCGGTTCGGCGACGTTTGAGAAAAAGCCTAAATGGATCGTCGCCGCCGAGCTTGTCGAGACGACCCGGCGATATGTCCGCACGGTTGCCCGGATCGATCCGGGATGGATCGAACGGCTCGCGCCGCACCTGGTCACTCGCTCGTACAGCGAGCCTCATTGGGAGCCCGAACGGGCCGGGGCGGTCGCCTATGAGAAGGTCTCGCTGTTCGGCCTTGTGATCGTTCCCCGTCGCCGGGTGAATTACGGTTCGATCGACCCCGCCAGGGCCCGCGAGCTCTTCATCGAGCACGGACTCGTCGAAGGTACGTACGTCTCGAAAGGAGCGTTCCAGAAACACAATCAGGAACTGCTCGCGGAGATTGAAACGCAACTCAAGAAGACGCGCCAGCCCGGTCTGTTGCTCGGAGACGAGACCCGTTATGAGTTCTTCGACCACCGGATTCCCGCGGATGTTTACGATGGACCGCGTTTCGAGAAGTGGCGACGGGAGGCTGAACAAGCTACGCCGCGTCTGCTCTACATGAGCAAGGCGGATCTGGTCGAAGAGCAGGCCGAGGAACCGGCGTCCGCCGACTTTCCCTCGACGGTCGCCGTGCGACAGATGCAGCTGCCGCTCGATTATCGCTTCGAACCGGGCGCGGAACAGGATGGCGTCACGCTGACGGTGCCGATGGAAGCGCTGAATCAACTCGATCCGCAACGGCTCGGCTGGCTGGTGCCCGGGCTCCTGGAAGAAAAGGTGGTCGCGCTCATCAAGTCGCTGCCGAAGATGTTCCGCCGGCAGTTTGTTCCCGCTCCCGAAACGGCCCGCGAAGTCGTGAAGGAATTGCGTTTCGGCGAAGGTTCACTGACCGCGGCAGTCGCGGCGATCCTCAGCCGGATGTCGGGCGAGCAGATCCCGGCGACCGCCTTTCAGGAGAGTGAGCTGCCGCCGCACCTGCGGATGAATATTCAGGTCGTCGATACGACCGGCAAACCGCTCGCGACCGGGCGGGATCTTGCGGAACTCCGGCAGCAACTCGGTGCGGAAGCGTCGGAGTCCTTCTCGGCCATCGCCGACAGCACATGGAATCGGGACGGATTGACCAGCTGGGATCTCGAAGAGCTGCCGAAATCGGTCGATCTCGACCGGAACGGCGTCGTTCTCAAGGGGTACCCTGCCCTGCTCGATCAGGGGGAATCGGTCGCATTGCGGTTGCTCGATTTCGCCGAACAGGCGCTGCTTGCAACGCGAGGCGGTCTGCGGCGGCTGTTTGTGATCGCCGCGAAACGGGAACTGAAAGCCCAGGTCGACTGGCTCCCGAACATCGATCAACTCCAGCTGTTCGCCGCCACACTGCCCGAGCCACGCCGGTTCAAGCCCGACCTGATAGAGCTGGTTGCCGACCGGGCGTTCTTCGATCGCGAAGCCATCCCGCGAACAAGGGCGGAGTTCACGCAGCGAATGAAAGCGGCTCACGCGCGGATCGGTATTGCCGTTCAGGACGTGACGCAACTCATCGGGCCGTTGATGCAGGCGTATCAGGAGGCACGTGTCGCCGTCGAGCGGATCTCGATGCCGCAATGGAAGTTTGCCGCCGAGGACATCAGGCAGCAGATTGCCGAACTGGTCCAACCGGGTTTTCTGTCCTCGACGCCGTGGAGCTGGTTGTTGCAGTATCCGCGTTATTTCCGGGGGATTCCGCTGCGGTTGCAGAAGCTCGGCGGCGGAGGGCTGGAGCGGGACCGCCGCAATCTGTCGCTCGTCCAGCCGCGGTGGCAAGCCTACGTGCAGCGGGCGGCCCAGCATCGCGAACTTGGAATTGTTGATCCTGAGCTTGTGTATTATCGCTGGATGCTCGAAGAGTTCCGGATCTCGCTCTTTTCCCAGGAACTGGGGACCGCGATCACTGTCTCCGAGAAGCGGCTCGACCGCCAGTGGGAGAAAGTCCGCCGCGGCACCTGATGCAGTTCGCCGACCTGATTCCAGCCTCGCGACTCCGGCCCCCCGCTTATGTCCTCTGATTGGCTTCAACACGAACTCGCGCAGCTCGAAGCAGCCGGATTGCGGCGGCGGCGACGATGCGTGACTCCCCTGGCGGACGGCTGGTGCGAAATCGAGGGGCGGCGGCTGCGAAACTTCGCCGGCAACGATTACCTCAACCTCTCTCACGATCCGCGAGTCATGGCGGCTGCGTGCGAGGCGGCCCGGCAGGGAGGCGCCGGCGTGACGGCCAGTGCGCTCGTCACGGGCCGCAGTCGTTGGCATGTCCAGCTCGAGGCGACGATCGCCGAATTCCTTCAGCAGCCTGCCGCGATTCTGTTTCCCACCGGATATGCAGCGAATGTGGGGACAATCACCGCGCTCGCAGGTCCCAAGGACGTGATCTTCTGCGAGCGGTTGAACCACGCCAGCCTTGTCGACGGTTGCCGTCTCAGCGGAGCAAGGCTTCGTGTCTTTCGGCACACCGAACTCGCGAAGCTCGAACGGTCACTGGAGCGCGACGGCAACTCGGCGCGACGGCGGCTGATCGTCACCGACAGTCTCTTCAGCATGGATGGCGTTGCTGCCCCGCTGGATGAACTCGCTTCCCTAGCGGAAAGGCATGATGCACTTCTGGTTGTCGACGAAGCGCACGCCTTCGGCGTTCTCGGTGAGAACGGCTGCGGTTTGGTATCCGCCGAAATTCTGAAGTCAGCCCGTGTCGTGCGGATCGCGACTTTGAGCAAAGCGGTCGGCTCTCTGGGAGGATTCGTCGCGGGTGAACGGGACCTGATTGACTGGCTCTGGAATCGCGCCCGACCGCAGATGTTCTCGACAACGCTCCCGCCGTCCGCCTGTGCGGCAGCGGAGACGGCGTTGCGGCTGATTCAACAGGAGCCCTGGCGGCGCGAAGCCGTGCTGTCCCGCGCAGCGGAATTGCGAGCCGGGTTAAAGGAACTCGGGCAGAACGCGGAAGGCATCGGTCCTATCGTTCCCATTATGGTGCGGGACGCGCGTCGGGCGGTTGAACTGGCGGGGACGCTGGAGGACGCCGGGTTCGTGGTCGCCGCGATTCGGCCGCCGACCGTGCCGCAGGAGACGTCCCGCTTGCGGATCACCCTGAGTGCCGCCCATTCGGCGGATGCTGTCGGGGAGCTCCTGCGGGTGCTGCGCACGCTGCTTTGAGAGCGGCCAGGTGCCGGTCTCAAAGGTCCCGAGGAGTTTCAGATTTGAGGGATGACCAGCGGGAGTTTCCGCGGACGCTCGACAAGGGCAAAGCGTCTCGCTACGGTTGGCGTGTCGCGGTGCGCAACTGAGCCCAGGTTTTCTGTTCCTGCCGAGAGTTTCCGTGTCTGCCGATCTGTCTGCTCCCTCCCGACGGGGCTTTGAAGCCGAGTATCCGTTCGCGTCCCACTACCTGGATCTCGAGGGTGTGCGCTATCACTACGTCGATGAGGGGGCAGGCGATACGCTGCTTATGGTGCACGGCAATCCGACCTGGAGCTTTGCCTGGCGACACCTCATCAAGGATCTGGCCCGCGACTATCGCGTGATTGCAGTCGACCACATCGGCTGTGGGTTCTCGGAAAAGCCGCAGGATTATCCTTATCGGCTCGCGCAGCATATCGCGAATCTGAAGCAGGTGATCGAGAGGCTCGACCTGCGGAAGATAACGTTGATCGCCCACGACTGGGGAGGCGCGATCGGGATGGGGGCGGCGGTCGAACTGCCGGACCGCTTTCGGCGCTTCGTGCTCTGCAATACGGCCGCGTTTCGCTCGAAGCGGATTCCCCTGCGGATTGCTGTCTGCCGGATTCCACTTTTCGGGGCGCTCGGAGTGCGGGGGCTGAATCTGTTCTCCCGAGCCGCGCTGTCGATGGCGGTCAGCCGCCCCGAGCGGATGACGACCGCGGTCAAAGCCGGCTATCTCGCTCCGTATCGCAACTGGGCCGATCGCGTGGCAGTACTGCGTTTCGTGCAGGACATCCCGCTCGACGAGCGGCATCCCAGTTACTCGACGCTGCAGTCCATCGAAGAGCGTTTGCCCCTCTTCCGCGAGTCACCGATGCTGCTCGCCTGGGGGGAGCGGGACTGGTGCTTTACGCCGCACTTTCTCGATGAGTTCGTAAAACGGTTTCCGCAGGCCGAAGTGAGCCGTTTCCCGGACGCGGGGCACTACCTCTTCGAAGATGCACCGGAGCTACTGATCCCGCGGATTCGCGAATTCCTCGGAGCGAATGCTCTGGGATAGCAGGCGGCGGACGGCAGTCTCCAGCGCTCGCAAGGCGCGCAAAAAAAGACTGAGCCGGCATGGCTCAGTCTCTCCTGCATTCAATTTCCGAGTGGCGGTCAAATCGCTCGTGAGACGCGCCGTCCGGAGGCACCCGGGCGTCCGCCGCGGGAACGGTCACCAAATCGCCCGCTGTGAGGCGACGGCGGGGCGGCCTGGGGAGCATCGGGGCTTCCCTTCGGCCGGGCTGCCTCGAAATTGGCGATCTGATAGCTGTCGAGCAGCGCGTCGATCCGCTTCTCGATGTTGGTCAGCTGGTTCCCCTCATCGCGCGTGACGAAGGTGAACGCCGATCCGCGAACTCCCGACATTCGCCCGGTCCGGCCGATCCGGTGCACATAATCGTCGCTGTACTCGGGGATGTCGTAGTTGATGATGTGCGAGATGCTGCTGACGTCAATCCCGCGTCCCATGACATCCGTGGCGATCAGCAGGCGAATCTCGCCGTCGCGGAACTTCCGCATCACCCGGTCGCGGGTCGACTGCGGCAGGTCGCCATGAATGACGGCAACCTTCGGAAGCCGGGTGGCGAGCTTGCGGTAAAGCGAGTCGGCCCCCCGCTTGGTCCGGGTGAAAACGATTACCTGCTGCGGACGCTCGTGCACGAGGAGTCGCGTGAGCAGGGCGAACTTCCGATCCCGGTCGACGGTGATGTAGTACTGCTTGACCGTGTCGGTAACGACGCGGTCTTCAGACATGTCGACCCGTTGCGGGTCTCGCATGTAGCGCTTGGCCAGGCGTTCGACCGGCGGCGCCATCGTCGCGGAGAGGAGCAGGGTTTGCCGCTCGGTGGGACAGCGGCGAAGAATCTTCTCGATGTCGGGGCGGAAGCCGATGTCGAGCATCCGGTCGGCTTCGTCGAGCACCACGATCTTGAGGCGGTCGAGCTTGAGAACGCCCCGGGAGATCAGGTCGATGACTCGACCGGGGGTGCCGATCACGATCTGGGCGCCTCGTTTGAGGGCGTCGATCTGCTTGCGGATCTGCCGTCCGCCGACGCAGCAGACCGTGTGACAATTGCGGCCTTTTGAGAGCCGTAAGGCTTCCTCGGAGACCTGCTCGCTCAGCTCTCGCGTGGGCGTGAGCACGAGTGCCTGCGTATCCAGGCTCTCAAAGTCGATCTGTTCGAGGATGGGAATGGTGAAGGCGGCGGTCTTGCCCGTTCCGGTGCGTGCCTGCCCCGTACAATCGACACCGGTCAATGCGACCGGGATGAACGCGGCTTGAATCGGGCTGGGATTTTGATAGTTGACCGCTTCCAGCGCTTTCAGCATGGGGACGCTGAGCCCCAGGTCCTGGAACCCCGATTTGGGTTCCTCTGCCAGTTTCAGCAAGAAACATTCTCCTTCTGGTGCCGGCCATTACTTCCGGCTTCGTGCGGTGTCGATCACCCCGTACAAACGACAAACTTCCACGGGCATTCGATCAACAAGCGTTAATTTGTTGGTGCAGTATAGGTTCCGGCCACCTGCGCGTCAACTTCCGATCAGTCAGGTCTCCCCGTCTGAGCGAACATTTTCGCATAAATGACGTTTGAGCCGTGTGGCGCGATCGTTCAGTTGGCGTCCCGGCCGGCAATCGCACGCCGCAGCGGCTTCTGCGGACGCACCCCCAGAATCTCCGTAATTTCTTCCTGGGAAATCACTTCGCGCTCCAGGAGGGTCTGCGCCAGCCGGTCGAGCTGATCGCGGTGCTCGGTGAGGATCTGGGTTGCGCGATTGGCGGCGTCGGTCAGGAACCGCTGTACTTCCTGATCGATGATGCGGGCCGTTTCCTCGCTGAATTCCCGCATTTCGTGCATCTCTTTGCCGAGGAAGGGATGCTCTTCTCCCTGCCGGAACGCAACCGGGCCGATGACTTCGCTCATCCCCCAGTGTCCGACCATGCGGCGGGCAATCTGTGTGGCCCGCTTCAGGTCGTCTTCCGCCCCGGCGGTGTACTCGTTGAAGACCAGCTTCTCGGCGGCGCGGCCCCCCATGATGAACGCCAGCTGGGAATGCAGCCGACGCTCGCCGATGCTGAAGTGCTCCTCATCGGGGAGCAGCTGCGTCACGCCAAGCGCCCGGCCGCGGGGGATGATCGTCACTTTATGCAGCGGATCGACCTCGGGGAGCAGCCAGGCGAGCAGCGCGTGTCCCGCCTCGTGATAGGCGGTCATTTCCTTCTCGTGTTCGGTCAGGACTTCTTCGCGCTTCGGGCCCATCAGAATCTTGTCGCGGGCCTGCTCGAAGTCCTCGAACTCGACCACTTCCTTCCCTGCGCGCGTCGCGTTCAGCGCCGCCTCGTTCACCAGATTCCGCAGGTCGGCTCCTGAAAAGCCGATCGTGCTCCCGGCCAGCCGGTCGAGATCGACATCGTCTGCGAGCGGAACCTTGCGCGAGTGGACCTTGAGCACGGCGGCCCGCCCCGCCCGTGTCGGACGGTCGACCGTGACGTGCCGATCGAAACGCCCCGGCCGCAGCAGTGCCGGATCGAGAACATCCGGCCGGTTCGTGGCGGCGATGACGATCACCGCTTCGTTCTGCTGGAACCCGTCCATTTCGCTGAGGATCTGGTTGAGCGTCTGCTCGCGCTCGTCGTGTCCGCCTCCGACGCCGGCACCGCGAATCCGCCCGACGGCATCGATCTCATCGATGAAGATCAGACAGGGCGCGACATCCTTGGCGGTCCGGAAAAGGTCGCGGACGCGGCTCGCACCCACCCCCACGAACATCTGGATGAATTCCGAACCGTTAATCGAGAAGAACGCGACTCCCGCTTCCCCAGCGGTCGCGCGGGCCAGCAGCGTCTTTCCGGTTCCCGGCGGCCCCATCAGCAGGATGCCCTTGGGAATCGTTGCCCCGAGCCGCTGAAACTTCGCCGGATTCTTCAGGAACTCGACGACTTCCTGCAGCTCGCCCTTCGCGTTGTCCATGTCCGCCACGTCATCAAACGTGATGCTCTGGGCGCTCGGAGTGAAGCGCTTGGCCGGGCTGCGGCCGAAGTTCCCGAACATCCCGCCGCTCGACATTGGATCGCTGGTGCGGCGGAGCATGATGAACAGAAACGCGAGCAGCATCAGCGGGCCAAGCAGGTAGATCAGGAGTGCTGTCCCCTGCCCCCAGGTGGTCCGCTCCGACTGATATTCAACATTCGATGCTTCGAGCAGATCGATCAGCGCCCGGTCTTCGACGGGCGGGATGACCGTGGTGAATTCGTCCCGGAGCTTTTTCTGTTGCGTCGATCGCGGATCATCGGGGGCCGATCGCCACTTGCCTGTGAGAATCTCGCCGTTGAAATCGACTTCCGCGACGTTCCCCTGCTTCAGTTGTTCGAGAAAGAAGCTGTAGGGGACCTGCGAGCGGGGAGAGTTGAGCTGATTGAGCAGCAGTCCGACAAAGAGCACCAGGATCAGGAGCATCATGGCGATCCAGAGTCCCGATCCGGCCGGACGGACCGCCTGCTCTCCCGAGGGCTTCGAGGAGTTCCCACCGGGGCCAGTGCGACGTTGCTCCGAAGACGGTGAATCCATGCTTGCTTTCTATCGAAGCCTCTTGGCGTGAGGGAGACGATCTGCCGTCGTCGCGGGGCAGTGCCAGACGCCACCGCCACGCACCGGCCCTGCACACTCTCACGAGGCAGTCCAAAATCAATGTAGACGATACTTCGGAATTCGCCAAACGCAAGGCACAAGCCGAATTCCGTGGACGACACGGCCCTCTGCGCGGCCCGCGTTCGACGCTCGCGGCAACGCGCATGTGCCCGGCGGTCACGAAGCGCTCCCGCGGGGAATCAGTCCGCCAGCCCGTAGCGCACGATGCACCAGAGCGCCTTCAGTCCGTCGCGCCAACCGATCTTCTTCCCCTGGTCATACGTCCGGCCCGAGTAACTGATGGCGAGCTCGTAGACACGGCATCGCCGTCGCGCCACCTTGGCGGTCACCTCCGGTTCGAAGCCGAAGCGGTTCTGCTTCAGCGTCGGGGCGATATCCTGAATCACCGGGCGACGGAAGACCTTGTAGCAGGTTTCCATGTCGGTCAGGTTCAGGTTCGTGAAACAGTTCGAGAGGGTCGTCAGGAACTTGTTTCCAAGGTAATGCCAGTAGTACAGCACGCGGTGGGAGTAGTCCCCGAGGAACCGCGATCCGTAGACGACATCGGCTTTCCCCTCGATGATCGGCTGCAGCAGCCGCGGGTACTCCGCCGGATCGTATTCGAGATCGGCATCCTGGATAATGACGATGTCGCCGCGGGCGGCCTCGAAGCCGGTCCGCAGGGCACGCCCTTTTCCCTGGTTCCGCTCGTGAAACAGCACGCGGAACTCATTCTTCTCATCGTTCGGAGGTTGCTCCTCCAGGTCGTGCAGCAGGTCGCGCGTCCCGTCGGTGCTGCCGTCGTCGATCAGCAGGATCTCTTTCCGGATCGGCACGGCCCGCACCCGGTCGATGAGGTCCATGAGCGTTGCCCGCTCGTTGTAGACGGGAATGACGACTGACAGGAGCAGGTCGGACGGAATCGGATAATACCCCAGCCGTCGGCAGACTCCTTCTCCCAGCCGTCGTTTCAACGACTCATACCACGCCTCCGAATAAGGCGCTTCGGTAAACTCTTCGACTTCGTCTCGAAATTGCATCGGGGCAGTTTCTACGTGCACTCGTCCGGAGCGGCAGCTCTCACAGCGAAAGGCAGTCCGTTGCCGGTGAAATCCTGCCTCCTTTATCGCATTTTCCTGCTCACGCGCAAAGGCTGGTCACGGGAATCCTGCCGTCATCGGATGTTTCCATGTGCTCGATGACCACTCGGCGACCGGAGCATTCCCACGCGGAGGAGCCGCAGTCTGGTGGAAATGCATCACCCGTCCCTTTAGAATCCGGGCGAAGCGGTCGCCGCGGGGGCGAAATCAAAAACTGCATTTGCCTCAAGATCACGAGCGTCACTCCCATGTCGGAAAAAATCTGGGTGATCACGGATGTCGCGCAGGGACGTTGGCTGCCGGAGTTTCTCTGGCCGCAGGGACCGGAAAGCGGTCCATCACCGGATTCCAATGGGCAGGGGAATGCCTCGGTTCGGCGGAGAACGCTTCGCGGCGGCCCCTCCGAGGGAGTCGATGTCATCGAAATCGACAACGGACGGTTGTCCGTCAGCGTCCTGCCCAGTCGCGGGATGGGGATCTGGCGCGGCTCATTCGAAGGCATTCCGCTGGGCTGGGCCTCTCCGGTATCGATGCCGGTCCATCCGAGTCTTGTCAATCTCACTGAGCGCGGCGGGCTCGGCTGGTTGAGCGGCTTTAACGAGCTGCTCTGCCGCTGCGGACTCGAATCGAACGGCCCCCCCGGTGTGGATATCATCCCCAACAACCAGGGGACGCCGACTCAAACTGCGCTTACCCTTCATGGCCGGATTGCCAACATCCCCGCGCACTATGTCGAAGTACGGATCGACAGTGAGGAACCGGGAAAGATTGCCGTCACCGGCATCGTCGACGAGACGCTGCTCTTCGGGCCGCGGCTGCGGCTGCGTTCGACCGTGGAGACCACGGTTGGATCGAATCAACTGACGGTGATCGATGAGATCACGAATCTCCGTGCCAGCCCGGCGGAGTTTCAACTGCTCTATCACACGAACTTTGGTCCGCCGTTCCTCGAACAGGATGCGCGGTTCGTGGCTCCGATCATCGAAGTGGCTCCCCGCGACGGCGAAGCCGTCAAGGGAATTGACGAATTCGCGCGGTTTCGCGCCCCGACGACGGGATTCGTCGAGCAGGTGTACTTCTTCGATCTTGCTGCCGATGCTCAGGGAGAGACTCTCGCCCTGCTGCGCAATGCCGCGGGAGACAAGGGAGTCAGCCTGCACTTCAACAAGCAGCAGCTTCCCTGCTTCTCGCTGTGGAAAAATGAGCAGGCCGAGGCGGACGGCTATGTGACCGGACTCGAACCTGCGACCAACTTTCCCAACCTGAAGACATTCGAACGCCAGCAGGGGCGGGTTGTCACACTGCAGCCGGGCGAAACTTATCAGACCCGCCTGGAGTTGCAGGTCCATCACACCGCAGAGGCGGTCAAGCGGATCGAATCACAGATCGGTACGCTTCAACAGTCGCACACGCCGACCGTGCACTGCGAGCCCCAGTCAAAGTACTCGGGCTGATCACCCGCCTGAAACAGCTTGTTGCGGCACAATGGGGCGCGGGATTCGGTCTCTTGGAGCGGTAACGATCAACGCCGACTGCTATTCGTCGTTCCACAATGCCGTGATGTGCTGTACCGGCACGCGAAACAGCTCGATCCACTGCTTGTTGCGCGAGAAGGCAATCAGCAGTTGCTCCTCGCGTTCAATCGCGTGCGGGTATTGCAGCGTTGAAGGACGTTGCGAAGGGATATCCAGGAGCGCCATGCGGCGGAACGTCTTTCCGTCCCGGCTGAGCGACAGGTGAAGTTCCCGCCGTCCGAGTTTCGGGTTGGCGTTGGAGATCAACACGCGGTCGCCATTACTCAGCACCAGCGAAAAGAGCTTGCTCGTCGAGTTGGGAAAGTTTGTTCGCCGGGGCGGCGACCACGTCTCGCCGGAATCGGTAGAGACCGAATGGAAGATCCGCTGCGATCCGCCGTTGTCGCGGTAAAGCGCGATCAGTTCACCATCGGGCTGGCTCCACCAGATCGGCTCGTCGGGAATGAATCCCGGAAACTGCTGTCGCTTCACGACCGGCACCGACCGCCAGTCGTCGAACGCTGCCACGCCCCCCTTCAGCATGAAGACATTGAAGCGGCTGTCGCGGCGGGTCAGCATCCACTCGCCGCTCGCAACCTTCTGCGGAGGGAAGTTATTGATTGCGTTTTCGAACAGCGTGCCGTGGAACTCCCAGCGATCGGCCTGCGGATTCCAGGCAAACGCCTGCAGCTTGAGCTCCTTGTCGACCCCGAATGCTCCCTTTCCTTTGTAGTGAGCCGCGAGCGCGAGCAGTTGTCCCTCTCGCAGCCAGAAGCCGCGGGCGATGTAGGCATTGCCCGCCTGCGGAACATCAGTCAGCATACGGGACTCGCTCCAGTTGAGGCCGTCCTCGCTCGTCGCGAAGCGCACGTGCTGCGAGGGAACATCCTCGACGACCGGTCCATGACTCCACATGCACCAGAATCGTCCGTCGTGATGAGTCAGGTAATTGTGCAGCCGGAATTTCCATGCGTCATCGGGCGGACTGATGACAACGTGCTCGCCGGCAAGACGTGGCAAAGCTGCTGAGTCGATCCGCTCCGGATCGGTCCCACTCCCCGGCAGGTCGAGCAGAACGACCGGCGCTGCGGCGGTCTCCTTCTCTTCCGACGGAGAATCCGCCGCCCCCGCGTCAGCAGCGAGTCCAGTCGGGAGAACGAGGGCTCCTAAGATCAACAACAGGCCAGAAAGCAGATCGTGGCGTGACATGCAGACCTCCCCGGAAGCAGGCGACGATGCTCTGTCAGCCTAACCGGAGTTCGTACTACGGGCCATGAAAAACCGAGGCTCATGCCAAAGGGCGGGCGATTCGCGGGATGAGTCACAGCACGGCGATTATGGGATGTCGTTGGCTGTTCAAGTTCCCTGTTACGGCGCACTTTCTGGTTGCCGTCCCGTCGAAATCACCGGAGAATCACGGGTGACCTGGTGCGAACCACAAAGTTCTCGTGCGGCCGACATTTCCAGGCATTCAAAGTCCGTGGCTATTCACCGGCTCCTCTCTGACCACATGACCTTTCGTCAATCTGCGAAGATCTGCGTCATCTGTGGATGTAGCCTTTCTGGCTGTGCAAGTCCGCTGATTTCGCGGATGGAACGCAGAGGACAAACAAACGAGGTGAACGAGCGAGACAGTAGGCTTCTATGATCCCCAGGACGAAGCGCAACTGGCAGAGATTCTTCAACGCGATCGACTGAGGACAACTCTCCATGTCATCGCAAAGCCTGGGCAGCTCCTCTGGAGAAACAGTCATGACATTTCCATTCGGGCAGGGATGGAGCGTGGCCGCAATCGTGCTTTGTCTTGGATCGACTCTTCTGGCGGACGTTCCGAAGCAGACCAATGACAAGGTGTCGTTCGCACTCTCCGGCATGCGGCACAACGTCGAACGGCTTCGCAGCGGGATCTATTCAGCGCGTGGGCATGTGAAAGAGAATGAACGGGGAACGAGCCGATCCCGCGAGGTCGAATTCTGGTCCGCGTTTGACTACGAAAGCGGCTGTGTGCGGATCGACCGGACTGACCGGGAACAGCCCCGGGCTGATGACGAGAACGCGCCCGCGGCCGAACCGAAGGAGATGACCTTTCGATTTGCAAATACCCCGAAACACAGCTTGCGATGGTTTACCGGGCGGTCGAACGCCAGCGTCCATCCCCCGGTGACCGACTATCGGCAGCTCGATTCGGCATTTCGCCCCATCCTCGATGTCCGGGCACTGGGGTTTGTCTACAAAGAGAATCTCAGCACTCCGTTCGAGGACGCGATCACGTTCCTGGCTCCCGAGGTCATTGATGAGTCCGCCCTGGAGACCCCCGATGTCGTCCGGCTGACCCGAATCTTTCCCGACGACGGCTTGAAGTATGCGGGTATGTCCCGATCCGCATGGAACTGCGGCGGCGTCAGGTCAGGGCGGCGAGCGGCGAAGTCACGTGGTCCGAGCCGCAATGGAGAGCGAGACGAGCTGGATCCAGATGGACGATGTGTGGCTGCCCCGGGCGTATCGGCCGGAAGACCGCATGCGGAAATCGAGTCGCACGACCTGGTCTCTCGAATTCGAATGGGAATCAGTCAATCACTCAATCGATCTCGAGACGTTCTCCTGGAACGGGATGGCGCTCCCGCGCGGATCCCGGGTGCGCGACTACCGGTTGCAGAAGGGGCGACCGGTCACTGTGGCGACCATCGGCCCCGAAAAGACCACGCGGATCGAACCGGACCCGCTGGCTGCGAATCCGCAGGTTCGCTGGCGGGTCGTCGTCGGGACTGTCTTGCTGGCTGCGATCATCCTGCTGGTCCTGCTGCGTCGACGCTGATGGTCTCGGACTTTGTTCCACCCTGGTCATGACTTGCGGCAATTGCTTCTCCGTCCAGCAGCATTGGAGTTGACACCAGCACGCGGCCCCGGTACTCAGCGGCCGGTGAACCCGGTACCCACTCGGGGAGGCACATTGCCTCACGAGAGTTTCCCCGGGGGCGCGGCGCGGTTTATTCCGGCCTGATTGTTTCGGTGAAATTGAACTTTCGATAGACTTGCAACCGAACCATCAAAGTATGTTATTATGTGAACCGCTGGTCTCCGGAACAGGGATGGAGTCGGCGTGTACCTGCGGGGAATTTAATCGAGCAGACCTGCATGCATGGGAGAGATGATGCTGCGGTTCTATGCGGATAATGCGCGGCTTTGTGATGGGCTGACCCGGCGGGAATGGTTGCGCGTCGGAGGAATCGGGCTGGGGGGATTGTCGCTTCCCGGCCTCTTCCAGGCGCGGGCTCGCGCAGAAAGCTCCGGGACCGGGAAAGCCAAGTCGGTCATCGTCCTGTTCAACGGGGGCGGAATCCCTCATCACGAATCCTGGGACCCCAAGCCCGAGGCACCGGTCGAAGTCCGCGGAGACTTCGGCACGATTGCCACGCGCACGCCGGGCCTGTTCGTCGGAGAGCTGATGCCGAAAACCGCGATGCTCACCGACAAGATCGCTGTGATCCGGACGATGGTTACCGGCGACAACGCGCACTCGACGAGCGGCTATCAGATGCTGACCGGGATGCCGCACATTCCCCTCAACCGCGAGAATGCAGCGCCGGGAAAACCGAACGACTGGCCCTCGTATAACGCAATCGTCCGCGCGCTGCGACCCTCCCGGGGAGGCTTGCCTTCTTCAATCTCGCTGCCGCGGCGACTGGCGAATAACGGCGGTCAGGATCCGTGGCCCGGGACCGATGCAGGTTTCCTCGGCCGTCGCTACGATCCCTGGATGCTGGAATGCGATCCAGCCGATCCGGAATTCGCGGCTCCGGGCTGCCGCCTCCCGCAGGAAGTCCCCACCACGCGTCTCGACCGGCGGCTCTCCCTGCTGCAGCAATTCGATGAGCAGGCGAACGCGCTGCGGCAGACCGCGGCGACTGAAAGCTACGGAATGTATCAGAGCCAGGCGATTGAGCTCATCGCCGGTGGCCAGGCACGCACCGCTTTCGACCTGCGGCAGGAGCGGGACGAAGTCCGGGATCGTTACGGACGCACGACGTACGGGCAGAGTGTTCTGCTCGCGCGGCGACTGGTCGAAGCGGGTGTCTCGCTCGTGCAGGTCCAGTGGATGCCGGTCGACCGGAAGAAGCCGAACGGCGGCGGTTGGGACACTCATGAGAAGCACAGCGAGAGCGTGAAGGGCTGGCTCATGCCCGTGATGGATCAGGTCTATTCGACGCTGATTCAGGATCTCGAGGATCGGGGGCTGCTGGACGAGACGCTCGTCTGCTGGGTCGCCGAATTCGGCCACACGCCGCGTTTCAACGCACGCCAGGGACGGGACCACTGGGGACGTGTCTTTTCGATCGCGTTGGCTGGAGGCGGAATCCGGGGTGGCGCTGTGCACGGCGTGTCGGACAGCCGCGCTGCCGAGCCGCTCAGCGATATCGTCCGTCCGTGCGATTATCTCGCAACGGTGTTTCACTGCCTGGGCTATTCGCCCCACACGATGGTGGAGACGGTCGAAGGTCGCCCGCTGCCGATCAGTCAGGGGCGCGTCATCGAATCCATTCTGGCCTGAGCCCGAAGTTCCCCCTGTTGCGATACACTTCCCTCGACGGTGCGGTCGCGCGGCGGCCGCGCCCGTCGGTATCGCTGCGCCCGGCCGCGACAGCGTCGCCGGGACACTCACGGTGCGCTTCCCTCACCTGCTCCTCCCCGAAGGCCGGAACGCGCACAGATTCCAGCGGCGCGTGCGGGAGTCGGCGTGACACGCCCGGCAAGGTTTTCAGGTGCCGCGCGCGAGAAGTCGAGTCACTACTCCGGGCTCCCGCTGCGGATACTTCTCTGCGAGTGGAACGTAAAGTTTCTGCTCGATTGCCGGCCGCAGCTTTTCCCATCGGCCACCCGGTCCGAACTGGCTGACAGGCTGAGCTTCAGGAGTCGCTGTCGATGTCCAGCAGCCTGAACGTTTCCCGTGCATTTCAAGGGCAATGGCGAAGACTGCGGGGAATTCCCTGTGATCGGCGGGACCCGGGAACGGATTTTGCCAAAAGGAGTCGAAGGTCCACCGAGGAGCTTCGCAGCTTTCGGGGGGGCACTGGCTCCCGTGACCGGGATGTTCAGCGACGAGATCGTAAGGAACTGCATCGGGAACTCCGTGGCCGATTCTTTCGGGATTGGGAGCGATCAGCGGCCCTTATCGTGGCGGTCATCAGCTGGAATGTCCGCGGCAAAGTGACCAACTTCATTTGCCAGGCGTTCGCCTCGCAATCACAGCAAAGCTGCCTGTGAGTACCGAATTCGGGGGCAGTGAAATCCGTTGCTATCGGTAACGGAAGCGTGGACCGTCCTCAGGGGGGAGCGGTTCGCTACGGATGTGTTCCGCTCCGGAGAATGGCGGACACAATCGCGGAGTGTCCAGTCGAAATGGACTCACGTAGAAGGGCTGCCGGCGGCGGGAGTACCGTCGGGAGAGCGGTTTTGTCCGGAAAAGAGGGATATCCAATCCGGTAATCATGGCAGTCAGAAATTTTCCGGGAGTCGACTTTCCATGCGAAAGGAGGAAACGTAATATGCTAGCATGCGAATCATTAGCACCCTAATGATTCGCGGAAGAGGGTGTGGAATGCTTGCGTATGACTTTCAATCCAGTGTCGGCTATTGGATCCACTGTGCATGGCAGGCGTACAACCGCGCCATCACCGAGGAGCTCCAGCCGCAAGGGATCACCTTTCGCCAATGTCAGGTGCTCTGCTGGCTGGCCGAGCGGGGAGCGATGTCGCAGATCGAGCTGGCCGAGGAGATGAGTATCGAGCCGGCGACACTCGTGGGCGTGCTTGATCGGATGCAGCGCGACGGCCTGATCGTCCGTGAGGACGACCGGCAGGACCGCCGCCGCAAGATCATCAGACCCCAGCCGAAAGCCGAGGCCGTATGGAAAAAGATTGTCGCGAGTGCCGAGCGTGCCCGAATGCGGGCTTCGCAGGGATTGACGGAGGAGCAGTTGGCAACTCTCCGTGAGTTGCTCGGAACAGTGACCGTGAACCTGGGGGCCGGGTGTCCGACCTCGACCCCCACTGCCGAACCCGGCAAGCGCGATGGTTAAGTCAGGATTAAGGTTGCTGCGCAGGTGAATTGCGGCGCGAGCCTGAGCGGGACAGGGAGTGTCCTGCTGCCGTGGAAGAATGCGTCGTGATGCCTTACAGGAATTTGCCAGTCAGGAACAGTTCAGAGATGGCAGAGTTCAATTCGGGAAAATTCGTCGGGGCGGGAGTCGGCTTGTTGCTTCTGGCCACGGTGCTCACCGGTTGCGAGCAGGCGAACACTTTTGTTCCGCCGCCACCGCCGAATGTCACCGTGGCGCAGCCCGTCGTGCAGGATGTGGTCGACTATGTTGAGTTTACCGGCACGACGAAAGCCACCGCGACCGTGAATCTCAAGGCCCGCGTCAACGGCTATCTTGAGCGGATTGCCTTTGAGGACGGGGCGAACGTACAGCAGGGTGATCTGCTGTTCGTCATTGAGCAGGCACCGTTTCTCGCGGCCCTGGAAGCGGCAGAGGCCGAACTGCAGAAGACCCGCGCGGCGCAGGCACTGGCCGAAGCGAACTTCAATCGCATCGGCGAGCTCTTCCGGCAGAAGGTCGCCACGCGGCAGGATTATGACATTCAACAGGCTGAACTGGCGATCGCGAAAGCAAATGTGAAGACCGCTGAGGCGGCCGTTACCCAGGCCAAACTGAATCTCAGCTATACCGAGATTCACGCGCCCATCTCGGGGCGGATCGGTCGGCATCTCGTGGATATCGGGAACCTGGTCACCGCCGAGTCCACATCGCTCGCGACGATCGAGAGCCTGCGTCCGATCTATGCCTACTTTTACCTGAGTGAAACCGATCTGCTGCGGTTCATGGACATGTTGCGGGCGAATCAGCTGCCCGACCCCGAACAACATCCTCCGAAGCTGTACATGCAACTGGCGAATGAACGCGATTTTCCGCACGAGGGGCATCTCGACTTCCGGGAATTTGGCGTCGATCCGAATACAGGCACCGCTTTGCGGAGAGCTGTCTTTCCGAACGAGGACGGCACGCTGATTCCCGGGCTCTTCGTTCGGTTGCGGGCGGCGGTGGGAAGCCCGAAACCGCAGCTCACGGTCGAGGAACGGGCCATCGCCGCCGATCAGCGGGGGGATTACCTGCTCGTCGTGAATAACGAAAATGTTGTCGAATACCGCCGGGTGAAGCTCGGGATTTCCATCGACGGCCGCCGCGTGGTGGAAGAGGGAATCACGAGCAGCGACTGGGTGATCGTTAACGGTCTGCAACGGGCCCGTCCCGGAGCCAAGGTGACACCCGTCAGACCGGAGGGCGTTGCTGAAGCGGAGCCGGACCCAAAGGCGGAAACAGCCTCAGCCAGCGCTGCTGACGCCGGGCAGGAACCGCAGGCGGATTCGGGCCCCGCCGAAGCGCCCGTCGCCGCCGAGCCTGCCCGGAGTGTACCGACTGACGGCAGCAGCGGAACATGAATTGATTTCTCGGGGAGGTCAGACCGTACAGGACGGTAACTCCCTGCCTCGCGGAACGCGCGGCTGCAACACCGCATCCAGGGTTTCGCGTGGGCTCGACCACACAGGGCATCGAGGTGACAGCGGACTTGCCGCCCGCGATTGGTGCGGCTCGAACTCCACTCACGAATCGTGAGGGCCACTTTTAACCGAGCGACCGGCGGACGCCCCTTCGAAGACTGGAAGCGGTTACTCCGGGATCAGGATCTTTCAGACGATGTTCTCCCGTTTCTTCATCGAACGACCGATCTTCGCGAACGTGATCGCGATCATCACTGTCCTCGTGGGGGTGGTCGCCCTCTGGCGGTTGCCGATCGAGCAATACCCGGAGATCACCCCGCCGACGGTTCGCGTGAGTGCGGTCTATCCCGGTGCGAATGCCGAGGTGCTGGCGAACACTGTCGCGGCTCCGATTGAACAGCAGGTGAACGGCGTCGAAAACATGCTCTACATGTCTTCGACCTCGTCCAGCGACGGCTCGTATTCGCTGACGGTCACCTTCGAGATCGGCACCGATCTCGACGAGGCGCAGGTTCTCGTGCAGAACCGCGTTGCCGTGGCCGAAGCGTCGCTGCCCGAAGAGGTGAAGCGGCAAGGGGTCACCGTCAAGAAGCAGTCGACGAACATCATCCTCGTTATTTCGCTGACTTCGCCCAGCGGCGAGTATGACAGTCTCTTCCTCTCGAACTACGCCAACCTGCGGCTGCGCGACGAGTTGAGCCGGGTCGCGGGGGTCGGTGAAGTCACCGTCTTCGGGACCGGCAACTACAGCATGCGGGTGTGGCTCGATCCGGAGAAGCTGAAGGCCCGGGGCCTGACGACCGAGGATGTGCTGGACGCCATCCGCGAGCAGAACGTCCAGGTGGCCGCCGGGCAGATCGGCCAGCCGCCGACCGACGATGACCTCGCCTTCCAGTACACGGTTTCAGTCCTCGGGCGTCTGAGCGAAGTCTCGCAGTTCGAGAACATTATCATCAAGACAGGCGAAGGAGGGCGGATCACCTATCTGAAGGATGTCGCCCGCATTGAACTGGGAAGCCAGTCCTACGATCAGTTCACGTTCAAGCGGGGCGACCCGAACGCCAACATCGGCATCTATCAGCTGCCGGGAGCCAATGCGCTCCAGGTCGCTAAAGATGCGCGGGCTGCGATGGAGCGATTGAAGACGGCCTTTCCCGAGGGAATGCAATACGAAATCTCGCTCGACACGACGAAGTTTGTCGACGCCTCCATCCACGAGGTTTACAAGACGCTCATCGAAGCCGGCGTGCTGGTGCTCATCGTGATCCTCGTCTTCCTGCAGGACTGGCGGGCGGTGCTCATTCCCGCCACCACGGTGCCGGTGACGTTGATCGGTGCCTTCATCGCGATGGAAGCGCTCGGCTTTACCGTCAACATGCTGACGCTGTTTGGACTGGTGCTCGCGATCGGAATTGTCGTTGACGACGCTATCGTCATCGTCGAGAACGCAGCCCATCACATCGAAGAGGGGATGCACCCGAAACCGGCCACGATCAAGGCGATGGATGAAGTGCTCGGGCCGATCATCGGCATCACGCTGGTGCTCATGTCCGTGTTCATTCCGAGCGCGTTCCTTGGAGGGATTACCGGACAGCTTTACCGGCAGTTCGCACTGACGATTGCCGCGACTGCGTTGATCAGTGCCATCAACGCCCTGACCCTCAAACCGGCACAGTGTGCGCTCTGGTTGAGGCCGCCGCGTCGCAAGAACTGGTTCTTCCGCGCGTTCAACGTCGTTTACGGGCTTTTCGAGCGGATGTACACGGCGATCATCCGGCGGCTGGTCCGGCATCCATTCCTGGTCATGGTCGTCTTCGTCGGACTGATCGGGCTCACCGGCTGGTGGTACAACCGCGTTCCGACAGGCTTTCTGCCGACCGAAGACCAGGGGTACGCGATTCTCAGTGTGCAGTTGCCCGATGCCGCCTCTCAGCAGCGGACGCGCGAGGTGATGAAGCGGGTCGACGAGATCCTGAAAGAAACGCCGGGCGTCGTGGACTGGTTCACCATCGGCGGCCTTTCGCTGCTCGACAACAGCAGTGCCCCCAATGCGGGAACGCTCTTCGTGATGTTCGACGACTGGGAGAAACGTCTCGATAAAGGAATGACGCAGGAGGTGATCCTGGGGCACATCAACCGGGAACTGGCGGGTATTCAGGAAGCGATTTCCTTCGGCTTCGCGCCCCCGGCCATTCGCGGACTCGGTGTGCGCGGCGGTTTCCAGATGCAGGTGGAAGATCGTGCTGACGTCGGCATGGCCGAGCTTCAGCAGGTCACACAGGAGATCGTCGAGAAGGCCTCGACCCAGTCCGGTTTGGCCGGCTTGAACTCGACGTTCCGCCCCGGGGTGCCGCAGCTCTTCGTGGACATCGACCGCGTGAAGGTGAAGGCTCTCGATATTCCGCTGAGTACCGTCTTCGGCACCCTGCAGGCGTATCTTGGCTCGGCATATGTGAACGACTTCAACAAGTTCGGTCGGATCTTTCAGGTCCGTGTGCAGGCGGAACACAAGTTCCGAGCGCGTCCCGATGACATCCGCCGCCTTGAAGTTCGCAACCGCCAGGGGCAGATGATCCCTCTCGGGACCGTGGTCAATGTGCGTGAGTCGTTCGGCCCGCAGGTGATCAACCGCTATAACCTGTATCCGACCGCAGCAATTACGGGCGAACCCGCACCCGGGTACAGCTCCGGGCAGGCGCTGCGGCTGATGGAGCAGATTGCAGAAACAAGTCTGCCGAGTTCGATGGGCTACGAGTGGACTGCAATGGCCTACCAGGAAAAGCGTGTCGGCAACGAAGGCGCGCTGGTCTTCCTGATGGCGGTGCTGCTCGTCTATCTCGTGCTGGCGGCGCAGTATGAAAGCTGGTTTACGCCAGCCGCCGTCATTCTTGTCGTTCCCCTCGGTTTGCTGGGCTCGGTGGCTGCCGTTGCGTATCGCGGAATGGACATCAACCTCTACACTCAAATCGGAATCGTGCTGATCATCGCACTGGCGAGCAAGAACGCGATTCTCATCGTTGAGTTTGGCCGCGACATCCGCAATCGGGGGGTGCCGATTCTGGAAGCGGCGGTCGAGGCGTCGCGGCTGCGATTCCGCCCGATTCTGATGACGTCGTTCGCGTTCATCCTCGGTGTCGTTCCACTCGTCGTCGCCGAAGGGGCGGGTGCTGCTGGTCAGCGCGCCCTCGGGACGGCGGTGTTCGGCGGCATGCTGGCGTCGACGATTCTGGCGGTGTTCTTCGTCCCCGTCTTCTTCGTGATCTTCCAGCGCATGCACGAATGGCGCAAGCCGGTTATCGTCACGGAACCGGAAGACGCCGACTTCGACAGCAACGGCCAGGCGGAAGAGCCTCATCCCCGCCAGCTCACGCTGGCGCTGGATTCAGCCGACGGCAGCTCTTCTTCCTGATTCGATTCATCGAGTTTCGGGGCTCGCCCTGTCTGTCGACCGACGGGAACAGTTTCGAGGCAACTTGCCGAACAGACTTGGAGCCCCCGGCATCGCCCGGGGGCTCTGTCTTTCCACCCGGCTCGTGTGTTCTCTTTTTCGCTGGTCAAAGCCGGTGGAAGAAGTCACAACGGCCGGACGAACCCAGAACCGGAGCCGTTTCCACCCTGCTCTGCGATTTGGATGCACCGTTTCCCGGAACGCCGCAGGCACCCACTCCGGCCTGTCGGTTGCAGCTGTTCGCCGGGGGGCGGCGCTGGCTTTCTCCGCATCTTTGGAAGCCCCGGCATTCTCCGCAATTTGCGGAAAATCACTTTCCGCGAACATGCGCGAACATGTAGGTACAGATTGTGTCGGCGGAAATTGCTTCGCTGAAAGAGCCGTTCATTCCGCATAGGGAGACCGTTGCGGTGACCTCCGCGGCAGTTGCCAACTGCGGGGAACGTGAATTTCTGAACTGACGTTCCGTGAAAGCCGAATTGAGGCGTGCGGCTGGCGAATCAATCATGTCAACGTCCTCCCCGGGCCCTCGATCGGGGTGAGCTGCGTTGCCCCTATTTCAGATGAAAATTCATGGGGGGCAGATTATCCTTGTCAGGATCAATATCTACTGAATTGTCGACTTGTTCGTGGACCGGGTTTATCAGTCCCGGTGAGAGTCAGCATCTCTTGCTGAATGAGCTTTTTTATTGCCGGCAGATCGCCGTGCGGCAGTTATTCCGTCTCTTTGCCTTTTCGAGGTGAGCTGTGATGAGCCGTTCTGCACACCGATCTCGTGCGTTCACATTGATTGAACTGCTCGTGGTCATTGCCATTATCGCGGTGTTGATTGCCTTGCTCCTGCCGGCTGTCCAGCAGGCGCGGGAAGCGGCCCGTCGGGCGCAGTGCCAGAATCAGCTCAAACAACTGGGGCTGGCGCTCCACAACTATCACAGCACCCATGAGGTCTTCCCCGCGTCGGGGTACAACCTGGGACAGTGCGGAAACGCCGGGTGGCAACCCGAGTTCATCCAGAACACCCACGGCCTGGTCATGCTGCTCCCCTACCTCGACCTGGCCCCGCTCTACAATAAAGCGAATTTCAACGCCCCCTTTGGGGCGTTCGATTACTGCGCCAGCTACGGGGGAACGGGATGCGGCCCCTTCGCGGGGGGAACGACGGCCACCGGACCGTGGCCGAACGCCGCCTTCGCCGCGACGATCGTCCCGCTCTTTCTCTGCCCCACCGAGTCGGGGAACATTCATGAGCTGCTCGATTTGTCGCCACACTACAGCCCGGGCTCGGGAAAAGGGGCGAAGTCGAGCTATGACTTCAGTGCGGTCTGGAGCACGAATACCTGCGGTCAATGGTTTACGACCAATCCGCGGCGGATGTTCGGCGACAACAGCAAGTGCCGCATGCGAGACGTGATCGACGGAACCAGCAATTCGATTGCCATGGGAGAAGTCCCGTTCTCGGTGCGTACGGGGGGCGGAGCCACGAGTGCGTGGGCGTATCGTGGCTGGTATCAGGCGGGAATGGATCTCGCGGGCGGAATTAACGTCTGGGATCCGAGCAATGTCGGGCGGAAAATCAACCGGTCGCAACTTGCCGGCAGCTACCATACTGGCGGAGCTTACTTCCTGTTCGGAGATGGGGCGGTGCGATTCCTCTCCGAAAACCTGAACTCGACCGTACGGATGAATCTGGCGAACATCAACGACGGCAATCCGGTCGGAGAGTTCTGATGAGCGTATCGAAGTCTCTGCTGCGACAGTTCGATGGATGGCGTTTGATGACACTCGCATCGAGTATGAAATTTTCACTCTTTGCCGCCTGCATCGTCTCCACCGTGTTCCTGGCCGGTTGCGGTTCATCGTCAACCGAGCTTCCGCTCGCCGAGGTGGAGGGGACGGTGACTCTTGACGGGAATCCCCTGTCTGGAGCCCTGATCCGGTTTGTGCCCGTCGTCGAAGCGGGCACGTCCGCCCCGCGGGTGGAAGAATCCCAGGCGGTTACCGATGCCCAGGGGGCATTTACGTTGCGGGGCGTGCACGGCGGCATCGGCGCGATGCCGGGAAAGCACCGGGTGACGATCAGCAAACAGGTGCTGCCCAATGGAGAGCCTGTCGATCACAACAGCGACATTCCCCCGCCCTTGGACTCGCTGAAAGAGGTCGTCCCGAAGAAGTACAGCGACCCGGAAGCGACAACGCTCACCGCCGACGTGCCGGCGGAGGGGGGAACGATTCTGTTTGAACTGCAGAGCGAGTAGTCCGGCCGTGAGGTGAGTCGCTGCGGCGGCTCAGCCTCCCCGCGACACCAGGCAGACCCCCAGCGCGATCAGCAGCATGCCTCCGGCCTGCGTGGCGGTGATCTTTTCGTTGATGCTGGGCAGGAGTGCGGCGGCCACGGTCACCAGCAGCAGACTCCCCGCCACCAGGATCGGGAACGCCACCGAGACGCGCATTTGATCGAGCGTGAGCCGATAGGCGACCAGGTTCGCGATAAACAGCAGAATCGCGACTCCCGTCGCCAGATTAAATGCGTTCCCGGCTTTGGCGTCCGCTGCCCCTTCGAGCGAAGGATTCGCCGCTCCCACCTTCATCAGCAAGTTGGCGGCAGCGTTTGTGAGCACGGCCACCACGAGGGGCAGCCACAGTCGAATCGAATCCATGTCGCGTTTCCCTCGATGCCGATGATTGACGCCTGCCTCCGCGGACCGCAGTCAGGCGGGGCGTATTCTAGCGGGACGGGGCGGCGTGTAAATGGTAAGGAATAAGGCAGCGGGAAACGGGAACCGGCCGGCGAGCATCGGGGGAAGGCCCTCACCTGGCGGGGCCGTGCGAACTCATGCCTGCGGGAGTCACACGGAACGCGGCTCGGTTGAGAACTCCTGCAGTGCGGCGGCTGCCCGACCGTGGGCCGAATCAATTTCGAGGCAGCGCTCGTACGCCTGCCGGGCGGCCTGGCTGTCGCCGCTCATCGTTCGTAGTTCACCCACGTAATACCAGGTGTTGGCCAGCTCCGGCTTGAGGCTCAACGCCTGATCGAATGCCCCCTTCGCATCCTCAAAGCGTCCGGATCTGTAGAATTCGACGCCCTGCTCGTGGAATGCGAGCGCCTGTTGTGTTTTCGCTTCCTCCGGTTTGCCCACCGCGCGGTAATAGTTGGCAAGGTTCGTGTGCAGATCGGCGTTGGGCCGCATCGCCACGACCCGCTGCCACACCTGCCAGGCTTCTTCATAGCGTTGAAGAGCGGAGAGCGCGCCTCCCTGAAGTTCGAGCATCCAGGGAGTGATGGGGCCGCGGGCAAATTGCTCCTCCAGCAGTTGCAATGCCTGCTCGGCCTGCCCGGATTTCAGGGACAATTCGATGCCGCGCACGGTCAGCATGGGGATGCGATTTTCCCACCCCTCGTTAGTTTGAAGAACTTCGCGAACAACGGCCGCCGCTTCCGCGACGCGGCCCGCGCGATCGAGCGAGTCGTACTCCCGCCGCTGCCGCGCGAGTCCATAACGCTCCCGTGCCCTTTCCAGGAACTGCTGGTTCGGATCCAGGTTCAGGAGCGCCTGGGCCGATTCCAGTCGCCGACGGGCCAGGGAGGCGGCGTTGTTGTTCCCAACTTCGCTTTCAACCTGATCGACAAGTTGAAGGACGCGGAGGTCGTTGCCGTACTCGGCCTGAATCGCATCGAGATGTGTACGCGCTTCGGAGACGCGTCCCGTGCGAAAAAGCAGCTTTGCCAGCTGATAGTGGGCAGCAGCAACATGAGGAACGCTGCGAAACGCGGCCTCGGCTTTCGCCGGGTTCTCGAGCCTCAGCCAGCATCGGCCACTATGGTAACGGGCAATCTGCGCGAGGTCGGGACGGAGAGCATTTGCGGACAACTGATCCAGCCGTTCGATCGCCTCTTCGATGCGTCCCAGCCGCTCCAGGCAGATGGCCCAGGCGTACGTCAGCTCCGGTGACTCGGGGAACTCCGCGGCTGCCTCCTTCAGGCAGACTTCCGCTGCGGGGAAATAGCCATAGGCCAGGCAGGCTTCGGCAAAGGTTGGCAAAGTCGTCGAATCGGAATCAACCTGTTGCCGGAGCGCCTCCAGGTCGCGCGCGGTCGCCGAATCGAGACGCCGCAGATCGAGCAGAGGAACGGGCCGGCGTGCGAGTCGCTGTCCGACCAGCACGGCAGCCACCGCGACTTCGAGGCACACGAGTGCCATCAGCACATTCCGGGCAATCTTTCTCAAGTTTCACTCCCAGAGTCGATTTGCCTGCGGGAAGTCCGGAAGAGTCGAAATGCAGCTGAACAGGGATCTTCATTGTATGCCGGAAGAAATTCAGTATCCCCTGCCGACGCAGGAACCGCAAGCGGGATGGCGATTTGCGCAACGGATCGCCCGTTGATCGCGGGTGGTCGCCACCGATTTCGATTCGCGAAATCTTCCCCTAGGCAAGCCTGGATCGAGTTGCTATAACCCCGCCCGAAACTTGAACACAAACCGGCGGACGATTGGCGGGAACCTTCGGTCGCTGGTGTTCGGGAATCACATCTCTCTCCAACTCACACTCGTACATCTCAATCTAGTCCTCGTTCGAGGCGGTCGCTGCGTTTGCGGCGTTGCTGCGCTGAATCGGTCCGCGTTCCGCGTGTGATCCGGTCAGGTGGCTTCGCATGTCTCCGCAAGCACAGTCTGATCGGAAAGGAGTCTGCTCAGATGGCCAAGTCTGCGCGCTTCGCGGTCCTCTGTATTGCTGGTCTGGTCCTCATGGGATCGACGGCCTGTCGCGGTCCCCATCATCAGAACCTTGTTCTTCGTCAGAGCCAGCACCGGGCGATGCAGCTTTACCAGCAGAGCCAGCAGGCCCAGGCGACGGCCGCGCAGCTCGCCGCGGAGAAAGGGCAGCTGCAGCAGCAGCTGGCTGCCGCCCAGCAGGATCGGCAGATGCTGGAACAGCGGCTCGCGAATATGCAGAACGAGCGTCAGGAGATGCAGCAGCGGTACATGAATCTCGTCAACAGCGTGAAGACGAATGGCAGTCCGCTCTCCCCGCAGGCGACCGATGCCCTCGAAGAGCTGCAGCAGAAGTATCCCGATTTCGAGTTTGATCCGCAGACCGGCGTGAGCAAGTTCCACTCCGACATCCTGTTCGAATCGGGTAGTGCGGAGATCCGGGCAAACGCCTCGCCGCTGCTCCAGGAGTTCGTCCAGATCCTGAATCGCGGCGACTCGCAGCGATTGAACATTCTCGTGGTGGGGCATACCGACGACCGCCCGGTCGGCAAGCCGGCGACTCGTGCCAAGCACTATGACAACTGGGAACTGTCGGCCCATCGTGCCGTCAGCGTCACCCGCATGCTGGCCCGCTATGGACTCAAGGAGAACCGGATGGGCGTGGCCGGTTACGGTCCGCATCAGCCGCTGGTGCCCAATACCGATGACAAGGCCCGTCAGCGGAACCGGCGGGTGGAGATCTTCGTGCTCGCACCGAATGCCGCGGTGGCCGGCTGGGATCAGGGCAGCAAGCGTTAATCCAGGCGACTACGAGCGTGACGAGTGGAGGATGAGAGAGGGTTCCCAGGGCCGCGCCGCAAGGCGCGGCCTCTTTTTATTGAGGAGGGGAAAAGTTCTCGAACCTGTCTGCCGAGAGTCTGAAGGGAGCAGTTGCCTGAGCGGGAGTTCCTCTCCAGGAGTCATACCCGTTCGGCCGACCGCTCCACCGGGAGTCGCCTTCAGGCCACGACCGTTCCTGCCTGTTGTGGAGAACTCGCGGCATTCAAACTCTGCTGCATGGGGGAATTCCTCAGAAAATCTCCGGGGGGCGAGCGGCGCTGGACAGTCTCCGCCGGATTTGGGAGAGTGGCGATGCGGCAGCGGCGGAATGCGGCGCCCTTGCACTGGTCGCGCGGCAGGCTCGCCTCCGTCGTGAGAAACCGAATCACTTCCTCGCACCCGGCACAGCGGTGCGTCAGCGACGGGAAAGACAGGGGGGAAACTGAGTGTCTGCGATCGCAAGGACAGCGACGACCGGCTACCATTACACGCTGGTGACGTCGGCAGCGCAGATCAACGCGGACGACTGGAATGCACTTCGCGAGCATTCGACCAACCCCTTCATGGACCTGCGGTTCCTGCAGGTGGTGGAGTCCACCATGGGTCCGCCCGCGAAGTACTGGTATGCGATTTTCTACGACGAAGCGCAATCGCCGGTCGCGGCAGCCTGCTTCTCGCTTTATCCGGTCGATGGGGCAATCCTCGCACCTCCGGCGTTGCAGAACGCCATGCGGTGGGGGCGGAAGCTGTATTCTCGTTTCTTCATGTTCAAGGTGATGCTGTGTGGCCTGCCCGTGACTACCGGCGACAACCAGATCATGACGGCTCCCGATGTTGACAGGAACGCGCTTGCTGCAGGCCTGGATGAAATTGCCACTCGCCTGGCGCTTGAAGAGCGGGCCGACTTCATCTCCGTCAAAGAGCTCGACGAGCAGAATGCGATGCTGCTGGAACCGCTCACCAAACATGGCTATCGCCGGGCGGACAGTGTCGTCACCTACACACTGAAGAATGAGTTCGGCTCCTTTGACGACTACTATGCGACGCGGAGCAAACGGACCCGCGCCAACATGCGGAAGTACATGAAGCGGTTCGAGGACGCCGGGCTCCGCTATGTTCACATCTCGGGCGCTGACGGGGCCGATCGATACTTCACCGACGATGTGCATCGGCTCTATCTGGATGTGTTCCAGCGTGCCGAGGTGAAGTTCGAAATCCTTCCCGTCGACTTCTTTCGGGAATTTGCCCGGCAGCTTCCCGACATCTCCCGCTTTACGTATGTCTTCGAGGGAGATCGCGTCGTCGGTTTCGTCATGGGGATCTGCGGCAGCGACATGCATTACATGCTGCTGTGCGGCGTCGACTACGTGCGGAACCCGAACTGCGATCTGTACTTCAACCTGCTCTACCGCGGGATCGAATACGGCATCCGGGATCGCGCGCCGTTAATTCGCGTCGGCGCGTCAGCCGATGAGTTCAAGCGGCGGCTGGGAACGACCGGGCAGCGACTCTACTTCTACATGAAATCGCCGCGGGCAATTCCCAACTGGATTCTCGGGAAGGTGTTTCACCTGGTCTTCCCCCCTGCCCCACCGGTTGAAGCGGTGGCAGAAGAGTGCCCTCAACCCCGCGACCCTGCCGCCGACCAGAGAGCCTCTGTGCCAGCTCCGCAAGAGTCGCTGCCGGCGCGCGAATAACTCTGGCCGTGAACGCTGGCAGGAATTCAAAGGGAACCCGTCGCCCACGCTGTTGCGGATCACGCGGTTATCCGAATTTCAGCGGATCGCGCGCAGGGCATCTCTGAATTCGCGGGGGCCAATCAGGAGCTTTCCCGAACGCTCGAACTCCGCGACTTCTTCCGCTGTCGGAAAGGTGCGGTAATCGTCGAGAGCCGCATCCGCTGGCGTGAGACGAACAACTTCCTGCGCCCCGTACGGCTGAGACATCCAGCGCGCGAGCAGTTTCGCGCCGTCTTCGACCTGCTGTCGATAAAGTCCGAACTGAGAAATGCCCGGCGGCACGGGACGCTCCTCCTGATAGAGGATCTGGCCCGTATCGAAACCTTCATCAACCAGATGCAGTGTGAGTCCGGTCAATTCCAGATTTCGCTCCAGCGTGCGAAAGATCGGATCCGGTCCGCGCAGCGCCGGCAGCAGGCTCGGGTGCAGGTTGACGCACGCCTGGTTGGGGACAGCGCGCACCTCGGGACCAATCCACTGGTTGAAGTAATACGACGCCACGTAGTCGGGCCGGAGTTCTTTCAGCCAGGCGATTGTCTTTGCCGAGTTCACGTCCCGGAGATGCCGCACGGAGACATTCCGCAAGCCGGCCGGGCGGCCGGAGAGACGCAGCCTGGTCCACGCGACATTCGCGAGGAGCGCGTTATATGCGGTATAGCGCCAGCCGGTCCTCTGGACCAGAGTGCGGACCGTCCCCACGAGCCCTTTCCCCTTGTACATCCGCGCGGTGAGGCCCACGCCGACGAGTTGAATTCCCGATTCCGCGGCGAGCTCATTGATGATGATCGCGCCAAAGAGACTCGGCGAAGTCAGGAGGGCGACACGCGGCAATTCACTCATGAGGATCCGGTCACACAAAACGCGGGCAGAACAACACGGCCAGTCTTGCGGCCGACCGGAATCCGACAGTGCTTCCGGAGTGTCTGACGCATTATTCGTCCTCGGCGGCACCGTTGCTGCCGTGCCTGGGCCGTGGCGGGAAGAGTGAGTTGAAGCCTTTTCGGATCACGAATGCCGAGAGAGCATCGACCCCCTTCACGAAGAACGACAGCGGCACCTGATAACAGCCGAGCTTGCGTTCCTTGAACGTGTCGGCACTCTGGCCGCAGAAGATGTCGGCGACTTGCTGGCGGAAGCCATAATCCACGGCGTGATAAAACAGATTGAAATACAGATCGAAATCAGCGTTTCGCTCGTAGTCGACGCCGACAAACATCTGGTGAAAGACCTGTGATGTATACAGCGAAGCGGCGAACGCGACGATCTCGTCCTGATCGTAAATAAATGTGTAGGCGGTCTGTTCCGGCAGCTGGCGGGCAATCTCGCGGAAGAATTCGGGTGATAGACGTTCCAGCTTGATTTCGGCCTTCTCCAGCACCGCTTCGTAAAGGCGATGGACACGGTCGGTGTAGATCTTGTCGACGCCGTCTCCGCCGCGCATCTGCACGACCCGCAGTCGCTTCGTGTCGAACTTCTTCTGCGACTTGCGAATCGCATAGCGCTTCCGGGAGGGGAGCTTCGAACAGAAATCCTCGAAGTCCGAGAACTCCGGTCGAGCGTGATTCATCGCCGGGCTTTCCGCCCGCAGATAACCCAGCTCCGCGAGCGGCTGGAGCGCCACGCACTCCTCGTCGCTGAACTCCTTGAACACGGCGCACTTGGCTCGTTCCTGACGGCCGATCTTCATCACCAGTTCATCGAGAGACCGAAGGATGGCGGCGGAATCGACTCCCGGCGCAAAGCGGAGACTGCTCTGCCCCGCGGACACCGGCAGACCGCAGAAGAGGACCTTGAAATGCAGGAGCCAGGGGGCGATCCGCTTGACGCCGTTGGCGATCGTCCTGGCGACGCCATCCGCCAGAAGCGTCGCGTCGACGCGGTACGAGCAGAGGCAGGCCGACGCCACCGGATCGCCTGCACCATCGCGGAACAGGACGTGCCAGAAGCGGCTGCTGTCCGCCATCGAACGCTCGACGGCACGGATGAAGCGGACATCCATGAACGGATCGTGCTCGCCGTGGCGAAGACGATTCCATTCCGCCTCGTCGACCGCGTCGATTGTTTCGTAGACGGTATAGCTGTAGCCCATGCGATCCGATTCGATCGAGTTCGCGAGCGCAGCCCGGGCGGGGCGCACGTGACGCATAGTAGTCCTCATGCCGGTTGATTCACTCCATTGGGGGCGCCCCCTGAGTGCATGGCGCCCGATGAGCACCATGTGAGACAGGAGCGGCAGTTACCGGTTGCTGCGGGAATTTCCCGGCACGACGACCGTTTCGACGACTGTTACAGTTGGGCGTTCGCGGAGGGAAAGGTTCCCGCGCCGTTTCTCTGGCTGGCGTTGTGATGGCCGATTCCGCTCTTCGCGATCATTCCGTCGAGCAGGCCGGCAGAGTAATCAATCTCGCTGCAGGTCTGTTCGAGCGCGTTCAGGAACTCGTCAATCTGTTGGGCTGTGATCGTCAACGGGGGCTGAATCCGCAGCACACGCGGGTTCGAGCGGGCAACCTGGGTGTAGATACCGTGCGCCTGCAGCAATGTCTGCATTGCATGGATCACATGGAAGCCTTCGACCAGCCGGTCGAAGTTCGGAACGAGAAAGCTGCTCATGCCGGTCTTGTCGGTCGACTTCCAGTGGGCCGCGATATTGGGCGGCAGCGGTTCGAACTCAAGACCGAGCAGCAGGCCGCGACCGCGGACCTCCCGCAGGCAGCGGAACTGTTCGCACATCGCCGCCAGTCCGCGATAGAGTTGTTCTCCCCGCGCCTGGGCGTTGCTCACCAGATTTTCATCACTGATCGCCCGCAACGCGGCCAGACCGGCCGCACAGGCGAGGCTGCCGCCGCCAAAGGTACTCGTGTGCAGGGCAAAGTTCTGCACGGTGCCGTAGGCTTTCATCCACAAGTCGCGGCGGGTCAACATCGCGCCGATCGGCATCAGGCCTCCGCCCAGCGACTTGGCAATCGCCATCACGTCGGGATCAAGCCCTTCACGCTCAGAAGCAAACAGGGTTCCGGTGCGACCGAGGCCCGTCTGTACTTCATCAACAATGAAGAGCGTTCCGGTCGTTCGGCAGATCGCCTGCGCTTCCCGCAGGTAACCGGCCGGAGGAACAAGCATTCCCCCTTCCGCCTGGATCGGTTCGACAATGAAAGCCCCGAACCGCTTGGTCGACAGCGCCTGATTCAAGGCCGAGAAATCCCCATAGGGAACGCTCTCACACCCTGGGACCAGCGGGCCGAAGGGACGCTGGTATTCGGCATTCCCCGCGACGGAGAGCGACCCCAGCGACTTCCCGTGATACGACCGTTCGCAATGCAGGAGTCCCGCCCGGCCTGTTACGATGCGGGCGAGCTTCAGGGCGGCTTCGATCGCCTCGGTGCCGCTGTTCGCGAAGAACGCCATCTCCAGTCCTGGCGGAGTGAGAGCCACGAGCTCGCGGGCCAGCTCCGCCGCATAGGGATTGACCGCCGACTGTGCAAAACCCGGGGCCTGCCGCTGCAGGGCATCCTGAAGAGCGGTGGTAACGGTCGGGTGATTGTGGCCGAGGTTGACCGACCCGAAACCGGCGACAAAGTCGAGATATCGCTTGCCGTCCGCGTCGTACAGGTAGACCCCCTCGCCCCGGACGAACGTTTTGACGAACTGGCTGGGCCCGCCCATCGCGATCAGCACGGGATTGATGTGCCGGGCGTGGAGTTTCGCCGCACGGGGGGCCAGTTCCTGCGGCGATCGCGGGGTGCTGCCCACGCGGCGCCGGGGGCGGATGCTTTCGCGCGCCTTGATAAAGCGGGAGAGGGAGGAGTCGTCCAGCGGATGCCCGAACGACGTCAGCCGCGTGAAGTCGAAGCCGTGCGTCTTCGCGACACTTCCGATCCCCTGAATCGTGTCGAGGTTCAAGGAGCGACCGAGCGACAGGCTCTCTTCGCGGTCCTCCAGAGCGAGGACCAGTGTCTCGCCGAGACAGCTGGGGATCATCCCCTGCTGGAGCCACAGAAATCGGGACTCAAGCGGCATGGTGGGGGGCAGGCGAACCAGTCCCCCGGTCAGAATCAGTACATCGCTGCGCTCGGGACCGTTCCCGCGAACATCCGTCGGCACGCCCACATCGATCACGATGCTACCCGGCTGCAGCCAGGACTGCTCGATGCAGCTTCCGGTCGAAGTGGCGGTGATGATGACCCGGGCGCGGCTCAGGGCCTGAGGAATGTCGAGCAGCAACTCGGCTCCAAGCTGATCGGCCAGCTTCCGCGCGGGGCCGGACGGCTGTCGCCCCACCAGCAGCAGGCTCGCGCATTGCGGAGCAAGCAGTGCCGCGGCTGCCGAGGCGATGCTGCCGGGAATCCCGATGACCGCCACCGTCTCTTCGCTGAGGTCCATTTCCAGTTCCGCGAGAACCTGATAGAGGCTCTGCAGGGCGGAATAGACCGTGAGGCTGTTGCCGGTAGTGACCGCGACCGGGGAGCGTTCGGCGAGATGGGTACCGCGGCCTCCGACGATCCCTGTCATGGAACCGAGCCCGACGACCCGGGCTCCCCATTCCACGGCCATTTCGACCGCCTGTTCCATGTAGGCCAGCGCGCGGTCGGGATCGTCAAGGATCGCGACCGCATCCATCGGGATTTCGTAGAGTCGTCCCTCGGCGGTAGCTCCTGCGGCGGATTTCAGGTGTCGCAGCTCGTCGACAACGCGGGGGCCGCGATTGCCGTTACTGGCGTGCCGCTGTTGCGTTTCCAGAATGGAGCGATGCAGGTCGGCGCAGACGCCCATCGCATCGACTCCCCACCGTTCCATGAGCGTTCCGCGAGGGTCGAAATCGAGGAACGCCGACATGTCATCGGTGAGAGGATGAATCAGAAACGCAAATTTCATGAAAGACCCCAGTTGCCTGTGCGATGTGGCTTGAGAGGGAGCTTTACTCGCACGCCGGCTTCAATATTCAATGGTGCGAAGCGCAGAATCGTCGTGTAGCTTACGGCAGCCAGAAGAGTTAAGTCAACTTGCAGGAGAAGAGGGAAAACTTCGGCTCACCGGATTCTGAGGCTTGAGGAAGTGCGGCAGACCATCTCCATTGTACCCATTCTACCGTGTGCGGGCGGTTTTTTCAGCACCCGTGCGAGGGGAAGGGACCGCCGTTGCAACCCGTTGGTGAACTATCGGCATCTCGTTGTGCCGGTTGCACGCAGTTGTGCATGGTATCGGGTTGTAGCGGTTGCGGTGAAGTTTCCGGGCGGAAGGTCGCGGAAAAGGCGGATTGTCGTGCAGGGGCTTTTCCCTGAAAGCCCCTCGTCGTGAGATATTGACGCGAGGGGTAAAGAACGCAGGACCGCACTTTCAGGCGCGCCTGAAGGCAGACGGTGATTGGAGAGGGACCGGATTGAAGAAATCTGACGGCAGCTTCCGGTTTAATCCATCGTGGGAAGCAGCATGTCGCTGTGCCAGAAACGCTTCAACTCGCGAACCAGTTTCAGGAACTTGTCGAGGTCGACCGGCTTGGTGATATAACCTTCGACCTGATGCAACTGGCTGCTCGCGATGTCCTCTTCCGCCGTTGAGGCGGTCATGATGACCAGCGGGATGGACTTCAGGTTCTCATCCGTCTTGATCTCGGCGAGGACTTCGCGGCCATCCTTCTTGGGGAGACCGAGGTCGAGCAGGATCAGATCCGGACGTGGCGCACGCACGAATTTCCCCTGCTGATGGAGAAATTCCATTGCCTCTTCCCCGTCGGTGAACCAGGTCATCCGGTGTTGAACCTGGCCATTTCGCAGAGCGCCCATTGTCAGACGTGCTGCTGTCAGGCTATCCTCCACAAGGAGGATCTCCATCGGTCTTCCGACCGTATCACTGTGCATGCTCGTTCTCATGCTCGCTCCAGATGTCTTCGTGCAAGGTTTGCAGGGACCCGGCGGGCAGTCCCGATGCGTTGCCCGGTTCCTGTCTCGAATTCTGGAAGTCGTTTCCTTGAGGAAACTGTTGCCCCCGGAGAACTGCTGCTCCGAGGCGGTTTCCCCGGGGCGACACTCATTTCGACCGTTTCGTTCGCGTGATGTCTGCCGAGTATCGGCACGAGAAGAAGTGTTTGCACAGAGCAGACGCAGGATCCACTTCGGGCGACCGAACATTCGTCTTTCGTAATTCTTGCTTGATCCCTTCGTCTAATCAACGTCTCTCGGACTGGAGCGGTTCTGCGTGGCGGTTCCTGTGAGGGGCTGCCGTGCTTTCGGGAAAGCAGATGCCGCAGGTTCTGAGCGAGTCCTGAGCCATGAATAACGGCGATACCGGGCCTGAAACTTCCCGTCGTGCGGTACGGCGCGGTGCGATCCATCCTTCAATCTTTCGCAGCCTGCTGCTGAAGCAGGCCGTCTTCCTCTCCCTGATGTTCGCCCTGACCGCCGGCGCGGTCGGATGGGCCGGCTATGTCATCGGCCGCGACGTGGTCGAGGAGGAAGTCCAGAACCGGTTGACCGCGGTGGCGTCACATCGGCAGGAGATGCTCCATCAACTGGTAGACCAGCAACTCTCCCGGCTCGCGGTGATCGATCGCGTGCGACGGGTCAGCGAACTGTTGCAACAACTCCAAACAGAACAGCCCCCTGCCGACCGGGGCAAAACCGAGTTGAGTGACCTGTTGCGGGACGCGCAGCTCGAAAATGACGGTTTCCTGAGAATCCTTATCGTCGACACCGACGGAAAGCCGGTCGCCGGAACGGGAAGCGTGCTCGAGGACGAATCCTTCGCCAGTCATCCGGACTACCTCCGCGGGCGGATCGAACGACATCTGGGGGAATTGCGGCACCGTGAAGGGCGTTCCGAAGCGATGCTGACCGGTCCCATCCGCGGGGCGGGAGGGCAGCTTCTCGGTGTGGCAATGGTCACCCTCGAAATGTCACCGGTGCTGACGCTGCTTCACGACCGGACGGGGCTGGGTGAGACGGGCGAGGTGCTTGTCGCGACCGAATCCGACGGGCAGATCGATTTCCTCTGCCCTCCGCGGGATCTGCCTGAACGCGTGCCGGCCTCATCAGCATCCGTGATGTTGCGGGCCATCCAGGGGGAGCAGGGATTCACACGCGGCACCTACGCCGGCCGCGAGATTCTCGCCGCCTACGTTCCCGTGCCGTATCAGCCGGATGATGTCCGCAAGTGGGGTCTGGTCGCATTGATGGATGTCGATGAGGCGCGGGCTCCCATTTATCTGTTGCGGCGGCGGCTGCTGGTCCTGGTCCTCGCGCTCCTGGTGATGGGAGTCGTCGTTGCCTTCGCGCTCACGCAACGTCTGACGCGGCCCCTCCTGAGGCTGACGCGGCTGGCTTCCGGTGTCGCGGGAACTGTCCCCGCCCCGGCGCTCCAGGGGAGGCCGGACGAGATCGGCGACCTTGCCACCGCGTTTGATCACATGACGCAGGAGTTGGAGAACACATACGCGACACTTGAGCAGCGCGTCGCGGAGCGGACTGCGGAGCTGTCGCAGGCGAACGAGCGGATGACGGTGGAGATTGCCGTCCGGACGCGCGCCGAGCAGGCGCTGCGGAACTCGGAAGCCGAGTATTCGTCCCTTGTCGAGAATGTTCCCCTCTGTGTGATTCGCAAGGATCTGTCCGGACGCTTCACTTTCGTCAATCGGGCCGTTTGTGAGCTCCTCGGCAAATCACGAGAGGAGATTATCGGCCAGACCGATCTCGACATGTTCCCTCCGGAGCTGGCCCGCAAGTATCGCCAGGATGACGAACGGGTGGTTCGTTCGGGGCAGATCTTCAGCGATGTCGAAGAGCACGAATCGGGGGATACGAAACGCTATGTGGAAGTGCTGAAAACCCCGGTGCACGATCCGCAGGGACGCGTCATCGGCATCCAGGCGATCTTCTGGGATGTGTCGGACCGCAAGCGGGCCGAGGATGCGCTTCGCGAGAGTGCCGCCCGCAAGCGGGCGATCTTTCAGGCCGCCCTCGACTGCATCGTCATCATCAACGCAAAAGGCGAGATCGTTGAATTCAACCGCGCTGCCGAGAAGACATTCGGCTGGCGAAGCGAGGAGGTCATCGGTCGCGACATGGACAAACTGCTGTTTCCGCCGCAGTTTCGCAAACGGCACCGCGACAACATCGACCGCTACAGCTCGACGCGCGAAGAAGGTTCGCTGCTCGGAAAACGGCTCGAACTGATCGCCGTGCGCAAGGGAGGCGAGGAGTTTCCCATCGAGATGGCGATGCAGCCGGTGCCGCTGGACGGGACGCCGATGATCACCCTGTTCATGCGCGACATCACGGCCCGCAAGAAAGCGGAGTCGGCCCTCAATCACGAGCGGTACCTGCTGCACACCCTGCTCGAATATCTGCCCGACAATATCTACTTCAAGGATCAGGAAAGCCGCTTCTTCCGCGTGAGTCGGGCCCTCGCCCGTCGGTTTGGTTTTGACGATCCGCAGGCGGTCGTCGGCAAGTCGGACTTCGACTTCTTCGCCGAAACGCATGCCCGCGCGACCCGCCGCGATGAGCAGGAAGTCATGAAGAGCGGTGAACCGATCGTCGATCGGGAAGAGCTCGAAACCTGGCCCGACGGCCGGCAGACCTGGGTATCGACGACGAAACTCCCTCTGCTCGATGGAGAGGGACACGTGGTCGGCACATTCGGTATCTCCCGCGATATCACCGAGCAGAAGCGGGCTGAAGAGGCGTGGGCACGCCTTGCGGCGATCGTCGAATCGTCCGAGGATGCGATCATCGGCCAGACACTCGACGGGATTATTGCCAGTTGGAACGCCGGGGCGGAAAGGCTCTACGGGTACTCCGCCGCCGAAGCGGTCGGTCAGCCGGTCCTGATGCTCGTCTCGCCCGATCGCCCCTACGAACTCCCGATTATTCTCGACAAGATCGCACGCGGCGAACGGGTCGAGCATTTCGAAACCATACGGCTGCACAAGGACGGAACGCCGATCGATGTGTCGCTGACCATCTCTCCCATCAAGGGGCAGAACGGCACGATGATCGGCATCTCGACGATTGCCCGCGACATCACCCACCGGAAGCAGGCGGAAGCGGCACTCCGCGAGGCGAAGGAAGCCGCTGAAGCCGCAAGTCGCGCGAAGAGTGATTTTCTGGCGAACATGAGCCACGAAATTCGCACGCCCCTGAACGCGATCATCGGGATGACCGAGCTGGTGCTCGACACGCAACTCACCGGCCCGCAGCAGGAGTACCTGATGATGGTCCGCGAGTCGGGCGAGTCGCTGCTCTCCGTCATCAATGACATTCTCGACTTCTCGAAGATCGAGGCCGGTAAGCTCGAACTCGATCGCATCGCATTCGCACCGCGGGAGACGCTGGGGGACACGATGAAGTCGCTCGCGCTGCGTGCCCATCGCAAGCGACTCGAGCTCGCCTGTCACTTCGCCCCGGATGTCCCGCTCGCGGTCATAGGGGACGCAGGCCGATTGCGGCAGATTGTGGTGAATCTCGTGGGGAACGCGATCAAGTTCACTGCTGCCGGAGAGGTCGTCCTCGATGTCAGTCGTGAGGAGCAGCACGAAGACGAGGTGGTTCTCCATTTCCAGGTCCGCGATACGGGCATCGGGATTCCCAAGGAGAAGATGTCGTCGATCTTCGAAGCCTTTGAGCAGGCGGATACCTCAACAACGCGGCGCTATGGCGGAACGGGGCTTGGACTGGCGATTGTCTTGCGGCTGGTCGAACTGATGGGAGGCCGCGTCTGGGTGGAGAGCGAGGTGGGACAAGGCAGTACATTCCACTTCACGGCACGCTTCGGACGAATGCAGAGCGATGCCCTCGGCCTGATCCCCGCGACCCCGAGCGATCTGCGTGGTCTGCGGGTGCTTGTCGTGGATGACAACGACACCAACCGGCTGATCCTCGAAGAGATGCTCCGCAGTTGGGACATGGAGCCGGTCATGGCCGCCGACGTCGAACAGGCAATCGCGGCGATGCACCGCTCCCAGGAGAATGGTCTGCCTGTGCGACTGGTCCTGACAGATGCGAATATGCCCGACCAGGACGGGTTCACCCTGGCCGAGCGGGTTAAACAGGACCCGAGACTCGACAGCTCGGTCGTGATGATGCTGACTTCCGGCGGGCGCCCGGGCGATATCGCCCGCTGTGAGAAACTGGGAGTCGCGGCCTACCTGATGAAGCCGATTAAACAGTGGGAACTCTTCGATGCGATTGCTGCGGCCATGGGGCTCGAACTCCCGGGCGAGGAGGTCGTGCCCAGCGGACCTCCACTGCCCCGGCGAATGCAGCGTTCGCTGCACGTTCTGCTCGCCGAGGACAGCCTGGTGAATCAGAAGCTCGCGGTTGGTCTCCTGGAGAAGTGGGGACATACGGTGAGCGTCGCCGGCAATGGACTCGAAGCGGTGACACTGTTGGAGCAGCAGGCGTTCGACATTGTGCTGATGGATGTGCAGATGCCGGAAATGGATGGCCTGGAGACCACCGCCCTCATCCGCGAGCGCGAGCGGAAAACGGGACAGCATGTGCCGATCATCGCGATGACCGCCCACGCGATGAAGGGGGATCGCGAACGCTGCCTGGCGGCGGGAATGGACGGTTACGTCGCCAAGCCCGTCCGCGCGGGAGAACTTTTCAATGCGATTGCTCAGTTCTTCGCGGAGCCGGCTGTTTCCAGCGAGACCGGCAATTCCGATTCGATAGCGCCGAGTTCCGACTCGACAGTCCCGGTCCCTGCCGTCGAGCCCCCGCTCAGCCAGATCCGCTGGGACGCAGCGCTCGAAGGGATGCAGCGCGACCGGTCACTCTTGAAGGACGTCGCGGAGGGATTTCTGATCGAGTATCCGGGGCTGTTGCAACAGATCGAACAAGCAGTCACGGCGGGCGATTCGACGATGCTGCGGCGAACGGCCCACACGCTCAAGGGAGCCTTGCAGACGTTCCGCGTCCAGACCGCCGAGTTGGCTTACGCGCTCGAACTCAAGGGGCGCGATGGAGCCGTTGATGAGGCGAACGCGATCTGGATGGAATTGAAGCCAGCGGTGGAAAGTGTCGCGCATCAACTGCGAGAGTTCGTCGAGGCCGATTCCGCCACCGAGCCTCCGGCGGAACCGACCTCTGAGACCACGGCGTAGTCGCCGCACCGATGAAAGAAAGTCCCTTCCTGAAGGAGGATTGGAAGGTGTTACGGCCACTGGACCGCTGAATCGAGCGGGTAGATCGGCCGGCGGAGCTTCTGGTAATCGAACACTGCAAAATCGGGCCGATGAATTCCCGGTGTGTCCGCATCGAAAATGTGCGAGGCGCGGGGACCGAAGTCGGCCCGGAAATGCACCGCACTCTTGACCACCAGCAGTTTGCGATGCTCGGGGGTCACGCCGACGATCCGCAGCATTTCGGAATCGAGCAGTTGCGATCGCCGTGAAGCAACGACGACTTCCACACCACCGATCACCAGCAGCGCCATCGGACCGAATTCGCCGGGGAGTCCGCGGCGCATCGGGCCGCGATGGATAAAGTGCCCGTCGCACAGCGCCCGCACATAGGCGTTTGTTTCGACCGGAGCACCGTGCAGATTGTCAGTCTTTCCGCCAATGCGTGCCGGGATGGTGCTGCCGACTCCGGCGGCGTGTGCCTGTGCCGCCGTTTCCGGATCGTAGAGAATGCCGACAACCGCCCCTTGGAAATCGGCTTCCAGGAGAGCGCGGAGAGCCACGGTTCCATCGCAGGGCGCACCGCCCCCCGGATTGTCGGAGCCGTCGGCATAGATTACCAGTCCCTCGCGGTTCTCGCCTGCAAAGCGGATCACCTCATTGACCGGCAGCAGCTCCGGCTGTAGCTCGTCACGCAATTCCCACAACCAGCCGGCAAGTTCATCGGCCTTCCGCTCGGCCAGATCGCTGTCGTTGTCCGTCGTGACAAGGACGGAAACTCCGGCATCCTGAATGTCGGCGAAGGGAAAGCCCATCGCGACCGTTGCCGTGACGATCCCCGGTTCCGATTCCAGCTGGAAGACGCGCTGCATCAGACTCTGCATTGGTTCGCGAAGCGTACATTGCTTCGGCGGCAGCGTGATCAGCGGCAACTGGCGGAACGCCTGCGTCGGCCGGACCTTGCCGCGAATCATACGCGCCAGCAGACGCGCCGCTTCGCACCCCCGCTCCTGCATGTCGACGTGCGGATAGGTATCGAAGCCGATGATGACATCCGCCAGTTCGGCCATTCGCCGGGTGATATTGGCATGAAGATCCAGCGTGACCACGATCGGGACGGAGGGGCCGACCAGTTCGCGGACGGCGGCAATAAAGGCTCCTTCCGCGTCTTCGTGCTGTTCGGTCACCATCGCGCCGTGCAGGTCGAGCAGGACGCCATCGACCGGAAGCGCCGCCGAGAGCCGGTCGAGAAACATTCGCAACAGAGTGTCAAAGGTCGCCTGCTCGACGACTCCGGAGGGCTGGGCGTGGACTGAAAGCAGGGGGAGCAGTTCGGCCTTTTCGAGCTCCGCCCCTTCGATATAGCCGCCGTGAATCGTCCCCGTATTCCGATAGAGCCCGAACAGCTTTTCGCCCCCGGCGAAGTCCGGCCCGCAGCCGCTGTCGCGGGCAAAGTCCGCCAGGGTTGTGGGAGTCTGGGAGAAGGTGTTCGTTTCGTGCTGCACACCGCCGCTGGCAATTCGCATGGGAACGTTCCTGCCGCCTGAAATGGAAACGGGAGACCGCCAGAGATACACCGTGCCGAGCGCCTCCGCAAGAGGCAAGCGAAAACGGCGCGACCCTCGCCGGTTCCGCCGGAGTTCCATGCCCCGACATTGTCGGTGGATGATTCGTTCTTCGTGAGGTCCGGGACGAGTCGCCCGTAATGAAGCCGATGCCCCGGGCAAATCGACATGCATTCCCGTGTTAAGTGGTTTTGCCGGTTGCCCGACCGTCCACCATTGACGCCCCCGGCTCGGAGACGGTATACGAAGGCGAGTGCCCCATGATGAGTCTCTCTCAAGTGCGGCGGGCCGCCCGCCATCGAGATGCATCCTTTCAGGCCGCAGATGCAAACCAGCGCGGGCCTGAACCCCTGTTCGTCGTTCGCCCAGGCGAACGGCCAATCCTGTTTTTGACGGAGCTGACGCGCAATGTCTCGGATCGTGAATTTCTCGGCCGGCCCGGCCGTTCTTCCCGTCGAAGTCCTCGAACAGGCGCGCGAGGCGCTCCTCGACCTGAACGGCACCGGAATCGGAATTCTCGAACATTCCCACCGGGGGAAGGCGTTCGTTGCCGTCTATGAGGAGACCGAAGCCCTCTGCCGTGAACTCGCGGGCATTCCCGACAACTATCGGGTGCTGTTCCTGCAGGGAGGCGCTTCCTCGCAGTTCTTCATGGTGCCGATGAACCTGCTTCCCGCCGGACAGACCGCCGACTATCTCGTCACCGGCTCGTGGTCGCAGAGTGCCGTCAAGGAAGCCAAACGCTTCGGCAACGTGCATGTCGCCTGCACGAGCGAGGACCGGAATTTCTGTTACATTCCGAAATCGACCAGCTACAGCGACCAGCCCGCGTACGTGCACTTCACCTCGAACAATACGATTTTCGGCACCCAGTTCGCCACCGAGCCGGAAGTTCCGGATGTTCCGCTGATCTGCGATGCGAGCAGCGACATCTTCAGCCGTCCGATCGACGTGCAGAAGTACGGCCTGATCTACGCCGGGGCGCAGAAGAACCTCGGCCCGAGCGGCGTGACGCTCGTGATCATCCGCGATGACCTGGTCGAGCGCGGGCCGGTGGACCTGCCGACGATGCTCCAGTACCGGACGCACGCCAGGAGCCAGTCGATGTACAACACCCCGCCGACCTTCGGAATCTTCGTAATGGGGCTCGTGTTCAAGTGGATCAAGCAGTGCGGCGGGCTCGCGGCCATTGAGCAGGCGAACCGGGCGAAAGCGAAGAAGCTGTACGACTACCTTGATCAGAGCAAGCTGTTCCGTCCGACCGCCGATCCGGACAGCCGTTCGCTGATGAACGTCACCTTCGTCACCGGCAATGCCGAACTCGATGATCAGTTCGTCAAGGCCGCGACGAAGGAAGGTCTCGACGGCCTGAAGGGGCACCGCAGTGTCGGCGGAATGCGCGCCAGCATGTACAATGCCTTCCCGACAGAGGGGGTTGACAAGCTGGTCGCGTTCATGCGCGACTTTGAAGCGAAGCATTCGTAGCTGACGACTAATCGCGGTGGTGTCCTCTCCTCGCCAGCGTTGATCGGGAACTCCGGAGCCAGCATGAGTGACGAGCAGCCGAGCGTTGACCTGGCGCATGCCGATATCGGCTTCGTGGCGGCGCTGCCGATGGAGATGGCTCCGTTTCTCGAGCGCTGCGATCGCGTGCGGAAGTACGTCGGGGGCGACTTCACCTTTCGCGGCGGGCGTTACGACGGTGTGCGAATCGCCGTGGTCGAATGCGGGATGGGGTTCCCCCTCGCCCGCCGGGCTACCCAGGCGCTGATTGATGCGCACACGCCCGACTGGGTGATTTCAGCCGGGTTCTCCGGAGCCCTGCGGCCCGAGATGAAAGTCGGCGACATTGTTGCCGCGAACTCGATCGTCGATGCGCATGGCCAGGAGCTGAAGGTCGACATGAAAATGCCCGCCGACCCGGAGCGCGGGCTTTACGTCGGCCGCATCCTGACGTCCGACCATCTGGTGCGGACTGTCGAGGAGAAGCGGCAGCTTGCGGCGGCCCATGATGCGCTGGCGGTCGATCTCGAAAGTCTCGCCGTGGCGCAGATCTGTCGCGATACGCGAACGAAGTTTCTCGCGATCCGTGTGATCAGCGACGATCTTTCGGCGGACCTGCCTCCGGAAATCCTGTCGGTTGTCGGATCGACCGGGACAATGCGGATGGGAGCGGCCCTGGGCGCGCTCTGGAAGCGCCCGTCGAGTGTGTCCGATCTCTGGAAACTCCGTGAGACAGCACACACCGCCGCCGAACGCCTCGCCACCTTTCTCGACGGTGTTGTCATTCAACTCGCCGAGGCGAAGCGCTAGAGTGTTCCTCGGCTGGCGAGGACCGTCCCCGGCAGGGACACGGTCGCGGATGATACCAGGTGGGATCAGGAGTGGTGGTGACACGCCGCGACACGGTTCGGAAAACTGGAACTTCAACTCCCCGCATTGATGGAGGCCGGCTGTGCGTCCCTGGGTGCTCGCGGAAGTGAACTACGGCTATGTGAAGGAGAATCCTTACGAGGTTGCCGTGTTGCCGATGGGGGCGACCGAGCCGCACAATCTGCATCTCCCCTACGGAACCGACACGTTCGAAGCGGAGACCATCGCCGAGCAGGTGTGCAAGGCGGCTTTCGAACGTGGGGCGCGAGTCGTGCAGTTGCCGACGATCCCTTACGGGACGGAAACCAACCTGATGGCGTTTCCCCTGGCGATGAACCTGAATCCCTCTACGCTGTCATTAGTAATTGGAGATCTGGTCGCATCGCTGGCCCAGCACGGAATTCGCAAGTTGCTCATCCTGAACAGCCACGGCGGCAACGATTTCAAACCTGTTCTGCGGGAACTTCAGGGACGCACGCCCGTTCATGTCTTCCTTTGCGACTGGTTCCGGGAGTTGACGGCCGACGTTCAGCCGCAGATTTTCGATTCTGCGGGAGATCATGCGGGCGAGATGGAGACAGCTTTCGGGCTCGCGTACTTTCCGCACCTCGTGGTCCACGACCCCGCGACGGGAAAGCTTGCCGCCGACGACGGCGCGGTCCGGTCGACTCGTTTCACAGCGGTGAACCAGGGATGGGTTTCGATCACCCGGCCCTGGCATCTGCTGACGACCAATACCGGTTCGGGCAATCCGCACGCGGCCACCGCCGAGAAAGGGCGGCAGGTCATGCAGGTGATTGTGGAACGCCTGTCGAGCTTCCTGGTGGAACTTGCCGAGTCTCCGCTCGACGGGCGATTCCCGTTTGTTGCGGGAGACGCGGAGCAGGAAAAGTGTCTGCCGTAGTTCGATTGCGACGATTCCGGCCGTCCAGCGTGGAAACCTGAAAACCGGGCAAGCATCGATGGTTTGTCGACTTGCAGAACTTGGCTGCGAGTGATAAATTTATCGCAGTGACGCGGCCATTACTGACGCGTCGCGAAAAAGTCTTCGGACGGTGGGTATAGCTCAGTTGGTTAGAGCGCCAGATTGTGGATCTGGAAGTCGCGGGTTCGAGCCCCGTTACCCACCCTGCTTTTTCTTGCCGTCATCACTCGCTCTGCCTCGCATCTTCTGCTGGATGGCTTTCGCCGGGTGAACTGCTTCGCTGACGCACCTGCTTTCTGACGCCCCTCTATAATTCTCCGGCCTTGGCCGGTTGGCGTCCACTCCCGCCCTGCAATCTGTTCTGGCGGGCGTGCCTGTTCCCTCAGCAACTCCGAAATCCCCTTTCTCGCGGGATGTTGCTCGTTTGTAGCATCCCGTGGAGGGGTTCCTCACGCAAATTGCCGCCCTTAGGGCGGGCAAGATACCGGGCCACTCATATCTGGTGTTCAGACAGCGACTTAGGCGTTACGGCCGCAGTCATGTCCGGGCAGTTCCCGGGGGGCATCACGCCTCATGAAACGCCGCTGGCGATGCGATTACCGCCATTCGGTGCCGGATTTGCTGGCTTGGAAGTGACTCACAGAAACGCTGCTGACGGCAGCGCTGGCGATGAGTCTGGCTGTGAATCTTCGGAGGAACCACTATGGTTCAACGAGTTTCCAGGGAGAGGAAACAGGCGATGTGGAAGCGTCATTCGGTTATCCGGTGGACGTTCCTCGCGGCTGTGATGGTTCCCTTGATGGCGGTCGGGGCACCTCCGCTGACGCAGTGGATGCCTCAGTTGTTCTCGCAGGCCGACTCGGATGATCCGGCGGCACTTCAGGTTCACCAGCGACACCTGGCACTCAATCAGGTCCTCTTCCGCGACCTGCAGCTCATCGACCTGCTCAAGACCAGCCGGCGGATGATTGCCGAAAATCGGCCAGCCGAAGCGTTCGCCTCTCTCCAGCGGATCTTCGATCAACCTGAAGACAGCTTTGTCTGGGATGAGGACGAAGGGCACCCGGTCAGCACCCGGCGACAGGCCGAGATCCTGCTGGGAAATCTCCCCGCGGACTGGTTGCGGCTTTACGAACAGATCTATGGCGGCGAAGCCGCACAGCTTCTTGAGACGGCACAGCAGTCCGAGGATGTGGCTCTCTACGAACGCGTCAGCCGACGCTTCTTCCATACGGCGGCGGGTTTCGAAGCGGTCGACTGGCTTGCTACGCGGCACCTCGAACGGGGAGAGTTTGGACTGGCCGCACGGACGTGGGACCGACTGCTGAACGAATCGCTCCATCAGCGGCGGCTTCAGACGAAGATGCTCGTGAAGGCGGCGCTGGCGCACCGTCAGGCGGGCCATCCGGAACGGGCGGCGGCACTGCTCGCCCGCTGCGGTGCGAAGGAAGTGTCTTTCGGTTCTCGGGCAGTCACAGCGCGTGAATGGTTCGATCACTCCGCGCGTCTCGACTTGCAGTTGAAAGGCCAGACAGGCTGGCCGATGTTCCTTGGGAACTCACAGCGGAACTCATCGGTTGATGGCAGTGTTCCGTTGCTGAAAGCCCTCTGGAGCCGTCCCATCGCTGCCGAGAATCAGCCCGCTATTATCGAGAGAATCACTACCTGGGAAACCGAGCGTTGGAACAACGGATTCTCCGCCGGTGTGGCAAATGTGCCGCTGGCACTCGACGATCTGATCATCTTCCGCGGGGCGGAAGGTATCGAAGCCCTCAATCTGGCCGACGGCGCGCCGGTCTGGCGACATCCCTGTCAGACGTCACTGGCGTCGATGCTGCCCATTCTCGATCAGCGCGAGGGGCGAAATTCGCTCACGCTGAATCAGTTGTATGTTGAGAACTCCGTGCTGGGGACGCTGGCGAGTGACGGCCGGCATGTTTACGCCGTTGATGCGCTCAGCTTCGGCGTCCGGGGAGCGGCGAGTCCGACCGATCCCTTCGGCAGCGGCGAACCGGAACCGCTGTCACGTGATACGAATCGCCTGCTGGCGCTCAATCTGACCGACGGTTCACTCGCCTGGTCCGTCGGCGGTGACGAGGGGGACATCGCAACCGAACCGCTCGCCGGTCACTTCTTCCTCGGGCCGCCACTGCCGGTGGATGGCCGCTTGTATGCCGTCACCGAGAATCGTGGTCAGCTCAGCATCGTGGCCATGCGGCCCGAAAGCGGTGAGGTCGAGTGGGTTCAGGGAATCGCCCTCGTGATTCGTTCGATTGAAGACGATCAGCGGCGCTATCATATTGCCTGCTCTCCTTCCTATTCGGATGGTGTGATTGTCTGCCCGACTGAGCTTGGATTGCTGGTGGCGGTCGATGCAGCGGAGGGACGGCTGCTGTGGACCTATCACTATGCGGCCGACGAGGCGATGAAGCTGTTTGGCGGCCGTTATCGAAATCGCTCGTCCGGAGAGTCACAGGGAGGCTTTCTGAATCTCCCGCTGATCGATGGCGAGAACGTGGTGCTGCTGCCGCGTGATGATGATGAATTGCATTGCCTCAACCTGTACACGGGAAATCTGCTGTGGAAAGCTCCGCGACAGGATGCGGAGTATGTCGCCACGATCTGGCAAGACCGGCTGCTGGTGGTCGGCAGCCGCGTCTGCCGTGCGTTGGCGATGGACGATGGACGCGAGCTCTGGTCGGCGCGGCTGGGGATTCCTGCCGGTCAGGGGGTGCGCGTGGGTGAGTGTTATCTGCTCCCGCTGGCCGAGGGGATTGTCGCCAATCTCGATCTGCGGAGCGGTTCCACGACTGGCTATACGCGTGCTGAGCCCGGTATTCGTCCGGGGAATCTGGTTCTACATCGCGATCGGGTGATCTCACTCGGGGGAACGCAACTGACCGCATTTCCGCAGGCACGAGCCCGACTGGAGCAGGTGCTGGCGAACCGCTCGGATGATCCCCAGCGTCACGCGGAAGAGTCCCTCCTGCTGGGAGAACTGCAACTGCGGCTCGGAGAACTCCCGGCAGCCCGGGCATCTCTCTCTCAGGCATTGCGGGCTTCGCTTGACGAGTCTCGACGTGCAGCCGCCGAAGATCTGATGCGCGAACTTCTTTATATCGAGCTGCGAGCACGGAATGACGGATCGGATTGCAGTGACCTTTTGCGGGAGCTTGCCGCACTGTCGCAGACTCCTTCGCAACGGGGCCAGTATCTGATGCAGCTTGCCGAGTCACAGCTTCGCGGTGGCGATGTGGAGATCGTCTTCGACGTCGGTCGCGAACTGGCCGGATTGCCTCTGGATCGTCCGCTGCCGCTACTCGAAGAGCCCTCCCGAATGGTCTCGGCGGCCGCCTGGCTCCCCGGCCTCGTCGGTCGTCTCGCGACCGACATGAACTCGGCGGAGATGGTGACGCTCCATACGAAGATTGATGAGGAGCTGCAACGTGTCCTCGATCTCGAACGCAAGGCTCCGCTGGAAGAATTCCTCACCGCTTTCTCGGAATGGCCGCAGGCGGGGGTGGCAAGGCAGAAGCTCGCGGAGCTGCTGATCGAGGATCGGGAGTTTCAACGCAGCGAACTGCTGCTGCTGGTCAACCGTGAATCAGGAGATCCGGAAATCGCCGCCAATGCGACCTGGAAGCTGGCCGAGCTGTGGGACCGGTTGAAGTTCCACAACGAGGCCGGCGCCATGCTGGCGGAACTTGAAACCCGCTTCGCCCATGTGCGGCTCGAAAACGGGCTGACCGGCCGCCAGTATGTGAGCGGGTATCCCCGCGAGCGGATTTCGTGGAGCGCGGCCCGTCGGAGGATCCGGATCGACTGGCCGGTGAAGCGGGTCGAGATCAGCACGAGCCGCGTCTTCGACGAACGGCTGCGGGACGCCTACAGCGGCTATCGCCGTCGGCTGACTCCCGCCGGGCTGGGGTCGTTCGAACTTTTGGAACGGGGACGGACCGAGCAGGGGCAGGCGGAGCAGAGTCAGCTCCTCCAGGTCGATAAAGAGACCGGCATCACAGTCGGCACGATCAGCATTCAGGGGAATTATTCGGTTCCCAACGATTCGCAGCCTCTCGTCGGTCATCTCCTGCCGATCGCGTGCGGGAACGAGCTGAAAGCCGTCTCGCTGCTGGAGAGCGGGGTCGTGTGGAGCCTTGCGGCGGAACGCCGCGGACAGGGACCGAAGTCTGGACGACCGGGCCCCATCGGCCCGACGTTCTGTGTCTTCCAGACTCCCCAGGGACTCATTGTGACACATCCGTCAAATGGCCGGGTTCTCTGGCAACGCAATGATCTCGAACCGGGTCAGGGACTCTTTGCGGATTCGGCCTCAGGAATCATTGGCGACGAAAAGGCCATTGTGGTCTTCGGGCAAGACCGCTCCAGCTATACTGTCTTCTCGACGACAAACGGTGCGGAACTGCGGCGCGGGCGTCTCGATGTGAATGTCCGCCATTCGCGGGAAGCCTACGGACGCGTGCTCCGCTACGTGACGGAAGGGCTGGTTCCCCGGTTGCGGCTGTGGGATCCGCTGACCGATCGGCTGCTGCTGGACGAAGAGCTCACTAACCGGCTGATCGCGCCGCTCGGCGACGGGCAGGAGTTTCTGCTGGTGCAGCCCGACGGTCGCGTCCGCATCATCGAGGGACGCACTGGAAAGATTCAGGTCGAGGTCTCCCTGAAGCCATCGAACCTGACCAATGTGAATTACGTCCGGGCCTTCCGCGATCGCGAGCGGTATTACTTCAGCCTGCAACGGACAACCAGCTCGCGGGATACGACTTACTTCGTGAATGATACCCTGCTGCCGACGGTGCATGTCTGTGGCGATCTCTATGCGGTGGATGCCGCCACATCGAAGATTCTCTGGAAGCAGGAAGTACCGCAGGTGACGATCCTCCATGTTCCTGAGTATCGTCTGCCGTTCCTGCTGGCGCTCAGCCGCAGTCGCAGCCGGACGCACGGCGGAGCTTCGCAGGCGATGAAGCTCGAAATCTTCGATTGCCAGACCGGCCAGATCGTTGGAAGCGAGTCGGAAATCTTCTCCGACCGGATTCTCCAGTTGAGTTACGATCGGGACGCCGGGCGGCTGGAACTGCGGGGCGCGGTCACGCAAATTAAACTGGATTTCGGACCCGAAGAACGGCAATGGGGGCCCGACGGAGTGCCCAGCGCGGGCAGCACCTTGAGCCTCCAGCGCTGACCCGTCGCTGCCGGCGAAACTCCCCGCAACAGGCTGCCGTGCGTCCGCAGCGGCGCTGATTCGGGGGCGGAGTTGCTCTGTGTGGAAGCGATTCCACGGGCATCCCCTGGCTCTCCGCCCCATCCGGGGAAGGTCGGGTTGCCCTTGACTCCGTCGGATGGTCATTTCTACGATGTGCCGGTTTTCGACGGATCTTGAGGGGCCTCGATGGGGATGCCGCGCACGCGCCTGTCTCTCCTGCTGGCAGTGCTGGCGGTCGCGCTGGGACTGCGGATCGGAGCGGCCTTTGCCGTTCAATCGCTGCTGGACCACCACCTCCACCGCGCCTTTCTGGTGCCCGGAGATGCCGAAGGCTACTGGGAACTCGGACAGCGGCTCGTCGCGGGCAAAGAGTATGCTCTCTATGAGCCCCCCCGCTATGCATTGCGGATGCCGGGCTTTCCACTTCTGCTTTCGGCCTGCATGCAGGTTCTCGGCGAGAACCCGCTCCCCTTGCGAATCGTCCTGGCGGTCATCGGGACCTTCGCGTGCGGGCTCGTCTACCGCCTCGGACGCGACTTGTGCGGCGAGGACGTCGGGATTCTGGCCGCTGCCCTTGCCGCGGTCTCGCCGATGATGGTCGGCTTCAGCGTCCTCTTTCTGAGTGAAACCTTCTTCGCTGTCGGCCTGCTGGCCAGCCTGATCGTCATTGCGGCACTGTTGCGACACCCACAGGAGCGAATGGGAGATCTCTTCGGATGGGGTCTCGCGATCCTGGGCGGACTCTCCGTCGCGGCAACGTGCTATGTGCGCCCGAGCTGGCTGCTGAGTGCTCCGCTGTTTGTGCTCATATCGGTCCTTCTTGCGACTCGCCGCAGCATTGCCGCGGCGCGCGGGGTTGTGTTTCTCGCAGCCCTCATAGTTGCGCTGGCCCCCTGGGCATTGCGGAACGAAAAAGTGACCGGACACCGGGTCTGGACGACTCTGTGGGTGGGGGCGAGCCTGTATGACGGGTTACGCCCTGGCGCTACCGGGGCCAGCGACATGCGTTTTGTCGAGGATGACGGAATCTATCATCGCATGTCGGAGTACAATGCGGACCAGTACTATCGCCGGGCCGCCTGGGAGTTCGTGCGGACGCATCCCGGCGAGACCGTGCGACTGGCATTCGTGAAACTCTGGCGGTTCTGGAAGCCCTGGCCCAGTGCCGACCAGTTCAGCAATTTCATTCTCGACGTGCTGATCGGAGGCTACTTCATCCTGGTGACGGCGTTGGCCGCGATTCCGCTCGTGATGACTCTCCGAGGCCGCAGAAGTTGCTCGTCGAGCAGGACCGAGCTGCTGCTGTTCACCTGCGGCCCCCTGCTCTATTTCAGTGCGATTCACATGGTATTTGTTGCCTCGTTGCGGTATCGTTTGCCGGCAGAGTATGCATTCTTCGTGCTTTCGGCAGTCGGGGTAAAACACCTCATCGATCGCAGGAAGCGGCGGCAAGGCACCATGCCTCTTGATGCCGATGCTCTGGCCGGCAGCTCGCCTTCGGGATGAGGGAGCCTGGCTGCGACCGCGACAGTACAATGATTTCGCTGGCGTGAAACTGGAAATGGATTTCCGTCGGGTCACTGAAGCCCGACCTGAGACGTCAATTCAGGGATGAAGAGCGTTCGCAAGATTGTTGCCTGGCTGGCGGTCATCCTGCTTGCTCTCGGAGCTGGCGGGGGTTGGTACGCCTATTCTTTGTGGACGCGCAGCGACGAAATTCTCCGCGAGAAAATTCAGGAAGCCTGCCAGGAGATTGTTCCCGACTGGAATCTCGAAGTCGGACGGGCTCGGTTTGACTTCCAGGGGCGAATTCGTGTTTACGATTTCAAGCTGCGGTATCCCGCGGACTCCCCCTTCGTTCATCTTCCTGAAACGATTGTAGTCGCCGACCGGGAAAAGTTGGTCGCGCAGAAGTTGGAGATCCAGCAGATTCAACTGCTGAATCCGCAACTCATTCTCACCCGCGACCGGCAGGGAAGATGGAACTTTGAAGGGCTTCCCGGCCCGATGATTGAAAACCCCCATCCTCCCGAGTGGATCATCGATCAGGGCACGATTCACCTGCGGATGGCCCCCCCCGGCAGCCGCACGCCGGCCGATCTCGTTCTTCGTAATGTCAACCTGAAGCTCGTCCCCGCGGGAAAGCAGCGTTACGTCCTGCAGGGCACGGTTGCTGTCGATCATGCCGGCGAAATCCGTCTTGGCGGAGAATGGGATATCGAGGCTGGTTCGTGGGCTCTCAACGGTGCTCTTCGCGGTGTGAACATCGGGACCGACCTGTTGCAGCTTGCCGGCCGGATCTCGCCGGCCGTTCGCGAACGGATCGCCCAGGCCACCGCGGGCTCGACCGCGCGGCAAACCGCGGACTACGCCGACTACCGGGGAGAGCCGGCCTTCGCCATCGACCTCAATTCCGACGTGCACTTCCGCGTCGCGCAGGCTCAGCCGGATGCCGAGTGGGAATACAAGGTCCTGCTGAAGGTCCTGACGGGGCAGCTCACGCATCCCCGGCTTCCGTTCTCCCTGCACGATCTCCAGGCCCGTCTGTACCTGGACAATCGGCAGTTTGTCGTGCGCGATCTGCAGGGACAGCACGGCCTGAGTCAGCTGAGGGTGAATGCCAGGGTGCTCCACCAGGCCGAAGAGCGACCGACCGAACTGATCGTGCAGTTGCAGGATCTCGTCGTCGATGAACGGCTGAACGAACGGCTCCCCGAAACCCTGCAGGAAGTCTACGAAACGGTTCAACCAACCGGCCGCATGGACGCCCACGTTACCGCGCGCTACGACAGCACAAACGGCTGGCAACTTGCCAGTGACCTGACCGTCAAGGATGCGACGGCCCGGCACATCAAGTTCCCCTATGAGATCGAACGGATTCGCGGTTCGATCCGGGCCGCGGGTGGAGTCTGCGAAATCGCGCTGACGGGAGCGGCAGGCGAGAGGCCCGTTCAGTTTCAGGGGCGCGTTCAGAGGCGCGGGGCCGAGTACTATCGCCTGCACGTCCAGGACCTGCCCCTCGACGAGACGTTGGTCGCGGCCGCGCCGGAACCGATGCGACGGACCTTCGAATCGCTCGGCCTGCAGGGAGTGGCAAATGTCGATTGCCATTTCGCGCGAAGCAGTCCGGATGAACCCTACAAGATGCAGCTTTACAGCGAGGTGCGCGACGGAACCGTCCGTTTCGATGACTTCCCCTATCCGCTTGCGAATGTCAGCGGAACGGTCAAATACCGCGATCATCTCTGGACCTTCACCGATCTGCGAGGTACACACGGCTCCGGAACCGTGACCGCAAAGGGAACCTTTCTCGAGAACGATGATGAGGACCTGCTGGACCTCACGATCGAATCGCAGGGGAGCGACTTCGACAATGCCCTGCGACTCGCCCTCAACCCCACGTGGCGGCGGACGTGGGATGAGTTCTCACCCACCGGAAAGTTCAACTCACAGACCCGCATCCTCTGGACTCCCGGCTCGCCCCCGCAACTGGCCATCTCGGTCGATGTTCTGAACGGGGCGTTCTCGATGAAGTCGTTCCCTTACCCGCTTCAGGATGTGACGACCACCCTGCAGATGGTCGACAAACACCTGACGATCTCCCGTTTCTCCGCGCGGCATGAAGACACCCAGGTCCGGCTCCATGGTTGGGGCGAGTTCGATGATTCGGGCGAGTGGCGGGTGCGGCTCGAAGAGCTGATCGTGGATGACCTCGAACCGAATCGGCACTTCCGCCGCGCGCTTCCCCCGGGTTTCCGGGAAGTGGTCGAGAATCTCGATCCCCGCGGTCGCCCGATCTCGTTCAGCGGAATGCTCGAATTCCGCGGGACTGGAAATCCACAGGACTATGTCACCTCGGCCTGGGATCTGGAGATTGTCCATGCCGGAGGCAAGGTGACTGCGGGCGTGGACCTCGACAACCTCTACGGCCGGGTCATCACTCGCGGTAAGTGGGATGGAGAACGGGTCATCTCCCGCGGGCAGGTGGATTTCGACTCGCTCACGATCCTCGGCTATCAGTTCACCAAAATCCGCGGACCGGTCAGCATCAACGGAAATCAACTCGTGATCGGCTCGAAGAAAGTCGCTAATCTCGCCGGCACGACGGGAGGCGCGGTCCGCGTGCCCACCGAAGAGCGGATCTCCGCCCGCGCAATTGAAGGGGTGTTCACTCTCGATGGAATTGCCGTGCTCGACGAAAGCATGTCCTACCGGGTACTCATCACCCTGAACGGAGGCAAGCTCGAACGGTACGCCCAGCTCTATATGCCGAGCCGCGCGACCCTCCAGGGAGTCATGAACGCCTGGGTTGAGCTGAGTGGCCGCGGGGCGCATCCCGAGCGGATCAAGGGGCGCGGGCAGCTTCAGATCAGCCCCGCGGCGTTGTACGAACTGCCGGTTATTGTCTCGATCTTCAACATTCTGAAGTTCCTGCCTCCGGACAAGACCGCCTTCAATCATGCCCTTGTGAACTTCGATGTGGGGGGAAGCAAGTATCACCTGCGGGAGATTGATCTTGTTGGCAATGCGATCAGCCTGCGCGGACGCGGCACGGTGGGCTTTGACGGCAAGGTGAGTCTCGACTTTTACTCGACCGTGGCGAGAAATCAGTTGGGGGGAATGCCGCTCCCGCTGGTCAAGACGCTGCTCGGCGAGGCCACGAGCGGCCTGATCGGAGTGGAGGTGCGCGGAACGACTCAGGATCCGATTGCGAAGGTTGTTCCCGTTCCCAAGCTCGAACCGATCCGCCGTTTCCTCGAAGCCTTCGAGCCCCGCCCGATTGCTCAGCCCCCTTTCCCGGCGAATCCCCGGGCTCCCGTGCGGCAATAATTCGCACGACGTCGGTGAAAGCTTCTCGCGACCAGACTCAATGGTCGAGGTCAGGACGAAAAGAAAACCCCCGCGTGAGTACGCGGGGGGCGAAGGACGCAATAAGGGCAACGCTGTTGGCTGGACGACCCGGCCTGTATGAGGTCGCACGCCGGAAGGTTCTGCCGGGCGTGTGACAGATACGTAAGCCGTTCAGGCGGCGTGCCGACGGGCGCGGGAATGCTTCTTGATCTTCCGTTCAACCTGCAGGGGAAGATACAGGAGCATCGAGTAGATGTGGTTCGCCCGCGTGACTTCGGGATGCGGGCTGGGACGCTGTTTGCGGATGGCAATCAGGCTGTCGGCCCGGCCGATGACCGCATAGTTGGGATGACTTGCCAGGAAGCGATTGACGGCGAGGAACACGCCCTTGTGCTGCCAGGTGTAATCGTGCAGGCAGACGATGCCGCCAACGTTGAGCAGCCGGGTCCAGCGCAGGTCCTGCATCACCGCCATCACCTTGTGACAGCCGTCAATGAGCATGAAATCGAACTGCTCTTTGCGGGCGGCGGCTTCGGCGAATGCGTCGATGCTCGTCTGCAGACGGAAATCGACCCGCTCCGGATCGAGCTGATGATCGCGGAGGTTCCGCCGGACCGTATTCAACTGGTCGGGGAAATACTTCATCGGATCGACGACGACGAAGTCCGGCCGGCAGGCGTCCTCGTAGCAGTGCATCATTCGCAGCAGCGTGCCGCCCGCCGCGGTGCCGATCTCCAGGTGCTTGCCGCGAAAGCGCTCGTGCAGGATGGTGTGCAGCAGGAATTCGTGCTCGGCAGCCGTCATTTCCGCTTCGAGCGTGGTGGCGCAGCGGCGCATGGGATCCTTCCCTCAGTTCACGAACCGATCAGCGCAGCGCTCCACAGGTCGCTGCGAAAAACGGGCGGATATTAGGGAAAAGATCCCCTTTGGTCAAGTTGAGCCGCAGCGACCACCGGACTGCGTGGAACCGTGCGTCCAGGCGCGATCAGTCCTTTCCCGACGTCTCTCCCCGGGCGATCCACAGCCGTCGAACGAACTAGGCGCGGCCGGCGATGATCGGCTCGCCGATCCGCCATTCGCGTCCGTCGCGAATGACGCGGCGATACAGCGTATCGCGCTCGACGGGGGTGCGTCCCGCCTCCGTGATCAGTCGATTCAGTTGCTCGACCGTCATTCCTTCCGGTGTCTCGGCCCCGGCATCGTGATAGATCAACTCGTGAACCACGGTTCCATCGAGGTCGTCAGCACCAAAGCTCAACGCGGTCTGGGCGATCTTCTCGCCCAGCATGATCCAGTACGCCTTGATGTGGTCGAAGTTGTCGAGCATGATCCGTGAGAGAGCCATGACCGCAAGATCGGTGATGCCGCTCGGCTTTGGCAGGTGATCGAGCCCCGTGTTATCCGGGTGGAAGGCCAGCGGGATGAAGGTCTGAAAGCCCCCTGTCTCATCCTGCAGTTCGCGCAGCCGGCAGAGATGGTCGACCCGATGCCTCGGCTCTTCGATATGTCCGTAGAGCATCGTCGCGTTGCTGCGCAGACCGAGTTCGTGGGCCTCGCGGTGAATCTGAAGCCAGTTCTCCGCGTCAGCCTTGTGTTCGCAGATCTTGTCGCGGACCTCGGGATGAAAGATCTCCGCCCCTCCGCCGGGCAGACTGCCGAGCCCCGCCTCCTTGAGCTGTTCGAGCACCCATCGGGTCGGCTTCTTGGTGAGGAAGCTGAACCAGTTGATTTCGACGCCGGTCCACGCCTTGATGTGCAGTTCGGGCCAGGCTTCGTGAATCACACGGACGATGTTCAGGTACCAGTCGAAATCCTTCTGGTGGTGCAGCCCCCCGACGACGTGGATTTCTGTCGCACCGGCGGCTTTCGCCTCGGCGACCCGTTCGCGAATCATGTCATCGGTGAACGTATACGCCTTCGCCGCCTTCAGGTCCGAGCGGAATGCACAGAAGACGCAGCGATACACACAGACATTCGTCGGATTCAGGTGAATGTTCGTGTTGTAATAGGCGTAATTGCCGTTCTTCCGTTCGCGGACGATGTTCGCCAGGCGGCCGAGTGTCAGGACGTCCACCTGCTCAGCGAGGAAGAGCCCCTCGTCGTAGGTGATCCGTTCACCGGCTTCCACTTTCGCGGTAATTTCACGGAGCATTCCGGGGGCAGTCGACGTGACAGTCATGGAGCGTTCGTTGATTCGAAGGTGGAATTCAGGGCGGAACCACCCGCAGGCTGCGGACGTTCCGCGGTTTTCCGGCATTGTAGTGGGTATGACCCGTTTTTGAAGCCAACCCGCCCCTTCGCAAGAAGACCGGTGGACCGGCCTCGGGAGAGGCCACATTCGAAGAACCGGCAAACCGGGCTCTCATTAACGGCGGAGAGCCTCAATCTACGCGGGGGATGCGTGAAAACGGGCAATTTCAAAGCTGCGACCCGAAGCACTCCCTTCGCGGAGCCTTCCCCTCTAAGAAGCGACCATCCAGAGATCGGCGATGCCAACCAGAAACAGGCCGATGCTGATGACGGCGTTCACCTGGAAAAAGGCGATGTTGATTCGCGTCAGATCGCTGGGACGGACAAGCCAATGTTCGTAGGCGAGAAGTGCGGCAACGGCGATCACCCCCGCACCGAAGATGACTCCGAGCTGTGCGGTGTACCACAGCAGTCCGAGGCAGACGAGCATCAGGATGTGACTGACCAGGGCCAGCCGCAGGGCACGCGGAACCCCCAGGCGTGCGGGAATGCTGTACAGCCGCTGCTGCCGGTCGAAATCGACATCCTGACAGGCATAGATGATGTCGAACCCACCGACCCAGAAAAAAATTACGCCACTCAGAAGCACCGGCGGCCAGTCGAGTCGCCCCAGGAGCGCAATCCAGACCGCGATCGGCGAAAGCATCAGGGCGGCGGCCAGCCAGTAATGACACCAGACGGTAAACCGCTTGGCGAAGGAGTATCCGCAGAGGAACAACAGCACCGGCACCGACAGAATCAACGGCCAGAGATTGGGGAGAAAGAGCAAGGTCGAAAGGATGAACCCGACCGAACCGGCGATGGTAAAGGCGGTGACAGCCGGGACACTCAGCGTACCGGCGGGCAGATGCCTCATGGCCGTGCGGGGATTCTTCGCGTCATACGTGCGGTCGACGAGACGGTTGAACGCCATTGCGACCGAGCGGGCAAACACCATTGCCAGCACGATTCCCAACAGATGCTGCCAGCGAAATGGAGTCTCCCGCCAGGCCAGACACGCCGCCAGCAGCGCAAACGGCAGCGCAAAGACCGTGTGGCTGAAGCGGATCATTTCAAGAAAACGGCGGATTCCGGTGAACATGAGCGGCAGTGATCTGCAATAGGGGAGTCGTCGGACCGCAGCGCGGCGCAGCAAGCATCTCACCGAATTCTGTCGGCGGTGGCAAGGGCTGCCGCGTTCAGATGCGGAAAGTCCTCCCGTCCGCCACGGGAACGGCTCACCGGGGCGCTGCCCCCTCGGGCAAGGCGACAATTGCCCGAGGGGGGCTCCGGCAGCGCAACAGCCGCGGATGAATCAGGGCGGCGATACTCGGGGGGTGTCAAACCGGTTGCCCGATTGCACGTGTCTGCTACCGGGGTATTTGTCGCCGCGCGGTCGCAAGCACTACTGTCATCCGATCAACAGGAACGATCAGCGAATACGGGAGGCCCCTCCCGCGTCGGAAGACATGGGCACCGGTGGGAGAATCGAGCCCTCCTTGTCGAGGTGCCGCTGCCACTGGTTGATGGAGGCTTTCCGCTGTTGCGGACTGTTGTTGGGGCGATAGTCAAAGCGATCCATTCGCCGTCCCGTCAGCCGCAGCAGGTGGTAGTACGCGAGTTCGCGGACCGCAAGGCTGTCGTTGCCGAGCCAGTCGATCAACTGCTGCGATGCCGCCGGGGTGCGGGCCTCCTCATCGCTGAATCCCCAGAGGAGTCGTTCGATCGCCTCGGCCTGTTCGGGGTGGAACTGCTGGCTCAAGGTGTCGCGAAGCTGCAGCGGATGGTCGGGGGAAAGAATGAGCCAGGTCCGCAGGGACGAAATCGCTTCCTGCCGTGCTTCCTCGTGCTCATTCCGCCGGAGTGCTTCGACCAGTCCCCGGTAGTCTCCCACGAGTCCAAGGCAGCGCACAGCCAGGCGGGCCATTTCCGGACGGCGATCCTGCACCGCATTCGTCAGGCTGAGCGAGACCCGCTCGTCGAACTCGAATTCTTTCTGGAACAGGCGGGAATAGGGGCTGGTGCTGAGGGGACGACGGTCCTCCAGCCATACGGGAACGCTGGCCAGCTCCGTAGGCGTGCCCCGATCTTCGGGATTCAGCGACATGCGGCCCGGGCCGTGAATGACGCGCACCTGATTCGTTCCGTCAGCAAACCGGACTGTCCCGGAGCGCACGAAGATTTCGCCCGTGTACCAGTTCTCGCCGAACGTCTGATCGACCTGGTTCGGCTGTTTCGGGGTGATCTGCAGGCCGCAAACCGTGTCGGGGGTCAGCAATTCCACCCGCCAGAGCTCTTCGCCGACGCCGATCGCCACGGTGAGGGTTCCCTCCGCCCCCGGTTGTTCGGCCGCCGGTCCGCGGAGCACAACCCGCCCCCGCTGGATTCCCAGGCCGAACGGCGCTGCGGCAGTCGGTCCGAGCACACGGGCGACGGTTCCATCCAGCAGGGTGAGCTGATTCCGCTGCTCCCCGAAGCGGATTGCGGCTTCGAACGGCTCAGGGACGGCAATCACTTCCAGGGGGTGAATGACCGCCCGCCGGGGCATCACGAACCACGCCTCATCTTCGAGATCGAAGCGCAGCAGCACGCCGTCATTCGAAATGTATTCGACCGGAGCGGCTTTAACGGCGGGGGGCATCGGCAGAGCCGCCGGGTTCTCCGGAGGATTGTCTGCCGCCGGGGCCGCTGCCGCGGGCTCGACAGGCTCCGCCGGACGGGCCCGCATCGGCTGGAGATTCTCCGGCGCATCAATCTTCGCCATCTCGCGACTGGCCGGAGCCGGTTCATCCCCGAGCGGCGGAAGTTGCGGGCTCCGCGCGGGAGCTGCGACGACGAGTTCCGGTTCGTCCGGAACCTCCGGCGCATCCGCAGGGGGCGCGGGATCGACGTTGAACGGCTTCCTCGGGGCTGGTGCTGCGGCCATCTGCGGCTCGATCGGCGCGAACAGGTCCGGCGGACCCTCCGCGGGTTCGCCTGGCGGCGGAGGCACCTCCGACCTGCGATCGTCCGGAAGGACGAAATCGGCCGGTGCGGTTGCCGACGGACGTTGCGCCACCCGCGCCGGTCCCGGTTCGGAACTGGGGAAGAGTCCCCCGAGCAGGTTCCGATCCTGAATCAGCAGACCGATCCAGACCGCCAGCAGCAGCGCCACCGCTGCATAGGGGAGCATCCGCTTCCAGAAGGGGCGGGGTTTCAGGTAGTCGGGAATCGCGGATTCGAAGGAAGCCGGGGCCGTCTCGCGGACGGGCGCAGGTGCGGGTGCCTCCGCGCTCTCCACAGCCGCAGGCGCAGCGGCTTCCACCGGCTCGCCCGCAGCCGCCGCGGTCGCGGGATTCAGGGCATACATCCGCTCCCGGCTGTTCGGCACGATCTCGACCGGTTCGCCGAGGACCAGCGTCAGAATCTGGTGACAGGCCCCCACCTCCGCAAGGTGGATGTCCGATTCGAGGCAGATCTTCTCGATGTCGGCGACCCCTTCCGGGGGGAGCGTATTGTCGAGGTACTCGGCGACGAGATTCGCATCAACGTCCCCTTCTCCATCGACCGCGGGAGCCGTCAGGCGACGGCGTCGCATCACGTCCCGAATCCGCCCGACGAGCGCACTGGCCAGACTGCTCTCGTGGATCTTCTCGCCGATTTCCCGCGCCTGAGCGGGTTCGAGAATGTCGTCCAGATACGCCAGCAGAGTCCGCAGGGTCAATCGCATGCCGCCGCTCCCAACAGCACTGAGAAAAAGTATCCCCACAAGGGGAAACGAAGCGTTCACCTGGAACGCCTCACTCTATTAGTGCCGCCTGCCCGGGAATTTCGTGCAGATGCGGGAGAATTTTCGCCGCTTTTCCTCAAGTCCTCTCTGCGGAGGATGTTAATGGATGCCGCGGGATGAGATGAGCCGCAACTTTCGGTATGCGGCCCGTGGGACCGTCACGCAATAGTGGCCGCTGATGCAATCACCCTTGAGAGAAACGACAACGGCCCGGGGCGGTTAACGGAGAGCCATGACTCGCCGTGTTCCACCTCGGGCCGATGCGACCCGCCGCGATCGCGGCGGGTGTCGTGAAATCCTGCTGCTATTCGAGCGAGTTGAAGACGAGCCCGCTGTGGAGCTTCGGATAGAAGTAGGTGCTCTTCGGGGGCATCTTCTCGAAGTGCGAGGCGATTTCCTCGACGTCGGAAATCTGGGCCGGCGGCACCAGGCAGGCCAGCTGACAGGATTTCGTCTGCTGCCCCTCGTTCACCTCGTCCAGCAGGTGGACGTACTTGAATTTCGGACTGGCGTCCGGATAGCGGCCGCCGATCAGATGATCGATCGCCAGCCGATGCAGCAGACTGACTCCCAGAGCACGCCAGGCGTCACTCTGGTCCGGCGCCAGGGTCTTCATGGGGCTTGCATCGGTAACCCGCGCGAGCAGCCATTGGCCGTCCGCCGTCGTGCCGAACCCCAGTACATTCTGCTCCCCATCTGCTTCGATCAGTTCCCAGGTTTCACGGGCACCTTCCGGCCCGGTGCCGATGGTTTCGATCTCGAAATGCTTCTCGAGTGCCGCCCGAACATCGTCGGCGGTGAGATCGGGCAAACCGCTGACGAGCCGGTGGGTCGGCAGGATCGCCAGTCCCGGATCGCTCATGCCGACGAACATCATCAGGACGAAATTCGCCGCGGCGTCGTCTCCGGCGAGTTTCCCTTCCGAAGCGAGATAATCGCGATAGTTCAGCGCCGTCTCGTAGCGATGGTGTCCATCGGCAATGAAGATCGGCTTCTCACGGAGGAGCTCCCGGACGCGATTGATCGTGTCGTGATCAGTCACCGGCCACATCCGGTGGACTACTCCAAGATGATCGGTCGCGACGACAGGAGTGATCGCCGTGGCCGCCTGCTCCAGAGCCGCTTGCGCGTCTCCCTGGGTATCGGGGTAGAGACCGAAGATCGGGGAGAGATTCATGCGGCACGCCTTCGTTAAGGCAAGCCGGTCGGCCTTGGGGCCGGAGAGCGTCTGCTCGTGCGGATAGACGCACCCTTCGCCGAATCGTTCGAGGCGAATGCGACCGAGGAAGCCCTTGCGGACGAAATGCACGCCCTCCCAGTCGAACTCCTGGTGATAGACATACAGGGCATCCTCATGCTCCTGCATCAGGACCCCCTCCTGGATCCAGCGGCGGAGAAATTCCGCGGCCCGCACGTAGCGGTCTTCGGGAGAGGTGTCTCCCGGTTCATCGCGGTTGAGGATCAACCGGATGACATTGCACGGGTGCTTCTTGTACAGCTCGTCCTGCTGCTCGGGGCTGATGACGTCATAGGGAGGAGCCGTGACGTCGGAGAGGTCTCCCACCTGAGAAAGGTCATACCGCCAGCCGCGCAAAGGATAGATTTCTGCCATGCCGCTCTCTTCCCTCGTGGGGAGTCACATAAGTGGTTCGTGATGCTGGCCGGAACAGCCGTGTTCGGCTGTCCTGAGCCGTTGATATTCCGGAGTTATAATTTCGCCGCGACGCAAACACAACGTCGCCGGCTATTCGCCCGGTTTGCCGTCAGGGAGCAATGAGGAGCATCCCCTCATTCCGCTTCCACGGAAGGCGAGCAGTTCCCCGGCCGTGGGGAATCTGGGGACGCCCGGGAGCATATCCTGCTGATGCCGGTGTGACTCACTCTCCCGCAACCCGCCGGGATTCGCGAATGAACTCCCGCACGAGCGCGAGGTCCTTCACAGCCCGGGTGGATTCGACACCGCTGGCAACATCGACTCCCCAGGGACGAACGGTCTGGATGGCTGCCGCGACATTCCGGGGAGTCAGCCCCCCGGCAAGGATCAGCGGGGGCCATTCCGCCTGCGGGTATTCTTCCGCCAGGCGATCCCAGGGGACGGTTTCCCCCGAGCCCCCATACATCCCCGCCACGTGCGCATCGATGAGGCACGCGACCGGCAGTGCATCGAGCTCGCGGCAGCGGTCGAGATACTCACCCAGCGGGGCCAGCCCTTCCGGCCCGCATCGAAAGGCGCGGATGACGCGAAATTCCCGGAGTTCCGCAAGGATGTCGGCCGGCTCATCGCCGTGCAACTGGATCGTCTCCAGTCCGCATTGCCCGCAAATGGCCCTGATCTCGTCGGGTGTATGATTCACGAACAATCCGACCGGAGTCACCTCCGGGGGGAGCCGACCGGCAATTTCCTTCGCGGTCGCTGGCGCGACGAAGCGGGGGCTCGAACGATAGAAGTTCAGGCCGATTGCCTGGGGGCCAAGTTCAGCGACTGCTTCCGCCGTCACGATGTCCCGAATTCCACAGATCTTGACCCACATCGATCGCAACCGCTACACGAGGAGACTTCCGGGAGTACCCACTGCCCGCCGATCGATTCTGCCGGAACCGCGACGAGAAGAGAAGTGCACGAAGGATTGCGACGGGCGTTTTTCGAGCCCCTGTCGAATCGTGGCCCGCATCGCTACGATTGACGAAACACCTCGCATCGCCGGGACATTCTTTCCGGAGAACGCGGGTGCTTGAACTTTTCACGATACATTCCGCGGCAATAGCCGCAGCCCAGGAGAACAGAAAAGAGTCTTTATGCCGCCGTTTACCCATCACATCTTCATCTGCTCGAACCGCCGCGAACCGGGGCATCGTCGCGGCTGTTGTGACCCGGAAGCGACCGAGGCGTTACGGCACGCGTTTCGGGCGGAAGTGAAGAAGCGGCAACTCGATCCGCTTGTCCGCGCGAACAAGTCCGGCTGTCTCGAACAATGCGAGCACGGCCCTGCCATCGTCATTTACCCGCAGGGGATCTGGTACGGCAACGTCACGCCGTCGGACGTCCCTCGTATCGTAGAAGAGACGATCATCGGCGGCCGGGTACTGGAAGATCTCCGGATTGCGGATGAATGCCTGAATAACCCCCAGTGCATCCACCTGCAGCCTTGCAAATCGGAGGAGTGACCCTCTCCACGCATCTTCGGGCACTCACTCACCAGCGGCCTGGTCTGCGCCTCGACTGAATCGCTGTCCGGGAGCCGATCGAGTCTCCCGCCGGTGCGAGGAAGCTCTCTTCTCTGCTTGTCCCCTCAAAATGTGCACATTCCGTAATATGTGCTTGTTCCGGGTAAACGGGAGTGCTAAAAGAGAGGCGATTCCCCAGGTGCAGGTGGTGGTCGCCTGCAGCCCCAGCGGGGAGAGAAGCTGGTGACCTTTCGGCAACGACTGCGCACCAGAATTTTGAAATGTGGAGGTTTGCTCGTGCGACATACTCTGGTCTTAGGGTTGGCCGCTCTTTTCCTCGGCACGGCGATCGTCGGCATCTCCAGCGCACAGGATGACAAGCCGAAGTTCACGATCAAGGAGATCATGCAGCAGGCTCACAAGGACAAGCTGCTCAACAAGGTCCTTGAAGGAAAAGCCAACGCGGAAGAGAAGGCCACCCTGGCTCTGCTTTACCTGCACCTCGGGAAGAACGCGCCTCCGAAGGGTGAGAACGGCAACTGGAAGAAGCTGACCGACGCCCTCGCGACCGCTGCCAAGGAAGTCGAACAGGGCAAGGAAGGTGCCCTCGACCGCCTGAAAGCGGCGTCGAACTGCGGGGCCTGTCACAAGGCTCACAAGTAGGCGCTCCCCCTCCGCGATTTTCTCCGCGACACGTCCTGTCACGACGGCCCCCCGGCCGTCGTGCTCCATTTCCGTCGGGACAAATTCGTCCACCCTTCTCTCTGCAGCGACGGACGACAGATCTGTTCCGAAGGATTGGCAGCGCATCGCAGACAATTCGGCTCCGGCCCCCCGGCAAAGTTTGACAGGTCCACAGGCGCGGCGTAAGAAACTGTATCGACCAGGCGTCCGTGCTGCCGTCGCACTCCGCGTGCCTGACCGCAAACGCCGGTTCTTGAGTTCCGATGTCTGCCCTGCTCCCCCCATGATCGATCGCCGACTCCCGTCCGACCGTCGCACGCGTTCCGATCGCCGCGACAGCCCGCGCGTCCCACTCACCACCAGTCTGCGTTTCCTCCGTGCGGGGGCCGATGCCGAGGAGGTGCTCGAGGGGGCACTGCTGGACGTTTCGACGACCGGAGTCCGGTTGCTGCTCGAACGGCCCCTTGAACCGGCGGAGCGGATTCTGATTGAGCTGCGAGACGACGACCAGGGCTGTCTGAATCTGCCGGCACAGGTCGTCTGGCGGGAGTCGAGCGGCGAGCGTCATCACGTCGGCTGCGAGCTGCGACTCGAAATGACGAGGAAGCAGCAGGCGCTTTTGCGAAAATTTGTCAGCGCACCCCGTCCCGGCGTTTAGCTCATTTCAGGCCGGAAACCTTGAGCTTGAAATTCTGACGCCGCTTGACTATGACGTCCTCTCCCGGCGGATCGCAGATTTTTTGCGCCCCACGCATACAATTCCGGGGAACGACAGCAGGCGGCCGTGGTCGCGGCGCCTCAGTCGAGAACACCAAAGGGGAAAGGGCGGGCGAGCGTGCGAGTTTTCGTTTCCGAGTTTATTTGCGGCGGCGCCTGGAACGGCTCGCTGCCTGAGCCTTCGCTGATTCGCGAAGGGGCCGCCATGCTGGCGAGCGTGGTTGGCGATTTTGCCCGTGCGCCCGGGGTGCGTGTCTGCGCCACCTGGGACGGCACCCGTGGTGTCTCCCCTTTTGGAAGTGATGTTGAAGTCCTCGAGGTTTTCTCGGCCGACGAGGAAGCCGAGCGGTTCCGTCAGCTGGTCCGCGAATGCGATGCGACGCTGCTGATTGCGCCCGAGTTCGAGGGAATCCTTGCGAAGCGGACCGCCGCCGTCGAAGCGGCCGGGGGGCATCTGCTCGGTTCGAGTTCGGCCGCAGTCGCGCATTGCGCCGACAAGCTCCGTGTCGCCGAGACGCTCCAGGCGGCCGGCATCCCGACGATCCCGGCGGAAAGTTCCTCGTTTGAAAACGAGAGCCAGGCGGGGTTCTCCTTTCCGTGGGTCATCAAGCCGCGGGATGGCGCGGGTTCGCAATCGACATTCCGGGTGAACGATGCCGCGCACTGGCAACAGTTGCTTCCGGATCTGCTCACCGCTCCCCTGCTCCGTCAGGCGATTCGGCAGCCGTTTGTCAGCGGACGTCCCCTTTCCGTGGGGCTGATTCTCAACGATGAGGGGGAGATCTGCGACTACCTCCCTCCCTGCGATCAGCTCCTCAGCGATGACGGGCGTTTTCGCTATCTGGGAGGACGCGTCCCGGCCGCTGGCGTGCCCACGGAACGTATTCACGAGGTCGCCGCGGCGGCGTGCCGGCTGATCCCCGGTCTGCGCGGCTACATCGGCATCGACCTGGTACTTCCTGAGGGAGCCGACACCCCGGTTATCGTCGAGATTAATCCACGCCTGACCACAAGCTGGCTCGGATACTCAGTCCTTTGCCAGGACAACCTCGCCCAGCGGGTATTGTCTCCCGGTCGCAGCCGACGGCCGCTTCGCTGGCGAAGCGCGACGATCGATTACGTTCCGCAGGGGCCGACGCTCTCCCCGCGCGAAGGGGTCTCCGCCCGATGAGGCAGGTGGTCGGACTGGATATTGGCGGGGCGAATCTGAAGGTCGCCACTTCCAGTCACGGCGCCAGTAGCAGGAGCTTCCCCCTGTGGAAGAATCCTGAGGGACTTGCGGCGGAACTCGCCGCAATGCTCGCGGAGTTGCCTCGCCCCGACATCATCGCCGTGACCATGACGGGGGAGCTCGCCGACTGCTTCACGACGAAAGCCGAAGGGGTGGACCGGATCCTGCAATCCGTTGAGGAGATTGCAGCCGATGCCCGGGTACTGGTCTGGAGTCTCGCCGGCCGCTTTGTTGCGCCAGAGGAGGCCCGAGAGGCACCGCTGCAGGTCGCGGCGAGCAACTGGCACGCGCTGGCCACATTTGCCGGGCGGTTCCTGCCCGAGTCCCGCGCGCTCTTGATGGACATCGGATCGACGACGACCGACATCATCCCCCTGCATCATGGTCAGCCGGTGCCGCGCGGGCTGACCGACTGTGCCCGACTGCAAAGTGGCGAGCTTGTGTACACGGGAGTGCGCAGGACTCCGCTGTGCGCATTGGCGCTCTCGGTCCCGTTTCGCGGGAGTTACTGTCCCGTTGCTGCCGAGTTTTTCGCCTCGACGCTCGACGTATATCTGACCCTGGGAGCGATTCCCGAAGATCCCGCGGACTGTGACACCGCGAATGGACGACCGGCCACGATCTCCGCCGCGCATGATCGGCTCGCACGGATGCTCTGCTGCGATTCCACCGAGTTTGATCCCTCGGATGCGGAGGCACTCTCGCGGTTCTATGCCGACGTCCAGAAACGCCGCATTCAGGGGGCGCTCGAACGCGTTCTTGCGACCGATGCCGAGCCGGTCGAGGCGGCCCTCATCACAGGCAGCGGCAGTTTTCTCGCGCGTACTCTGCTGCTGGAGCATCCGCGTCTGACCAGGTTGCGGCTGATCGAACTGGAAGAGCTCGCAGATGGTTCGATCTCCGAGGCTGCCTGCGCCTACGCCGTCGCCGTGCTGGCTGAAGAGTTACCGCTCGCTGGCCGCTGATCCCTGGGGCGGCGGTCTGGCCGTAGCGGGGTCGGACAGGCATACAGTGCCGCTCTCCGGGCAGAAACCTCCAGCCTTCGGTGACAGCTTCCGCAGTGATGCTGTCCACAGTCGTGGCGGAAGGCGATGAGGAGGCCGGTGGGGGAGGTCACCGGCATTCGTCTCCTTCTCATCGCCAATCTGAGGAGCGCAAGCCCGGGATGCCGGTGATCAAGAACGGCCTCCGACTGCCCCTTGGTGCGAATACTCGACTCACGGACGAGTCGCGGTTCGTGCGGCGGCCGTATCGTGATATTCGTGCGCGTGCCGATCTCGCCGCATGAGGCCGAAGAGTCCCGTCAGGCCCAGAAGCCCGAGCCAGCCCCAGTCGAATTCCCACTGTTCCGCCGCCTGTGCGGGAACATCCCGTTGCTCGACTTGAGCCGAGACGGGTGTGGCCAGTGGCGAAAGTGTCAGGGCGAGTCCGAGAATACCTGCGCCGAAGAGAGTTCTCGTCTTGTTCATGGTGTTATCTCCCCATTAGTACCGTCGTGGTCTGGAACGTCCAGACCGACACTTGTTGCGCATGCAACAAGTGAGCCACGATCGAGGGATTCGCCCTCAGGGAAGAGGTTTGCCGGATTGCCCGTAGCAGAGACATTTTTGAGGGCATTTCCGTCGCAATCGGGGGCAGGCGAATATGCGGGAGAAAAATGTGCTGCCCGTCTGGCGGTCTCGTTGCCTCCGCGCTGACGCGCGGCGGTTAAGCGAATGCCGTTCACGGGGGAGTCGCACATTGACCAACTGAAACCGCAGCTCTCGCCTGCCCGGCCCGATTGCGATTCGACTTTCGTTCAATGAGCGCCGTTCCCCGGAGAGCGGACACCAGGCTCGCTCAGGGGATGGCTCGACTCCTCCCCGGCAACTCAAGCCGGCGGCGAATCGCCGCTCGCAGGTTCTTCTTCCACCGTTGGCGGGGAAAGTGGATCGGTTTCCGCAGCTTCCATCGTCGGCCCGCACTCGTCAGAGGAGGCCGGGGAGTCGGCGAGAGCTTTGGGGGGAGTCTCGCTCGTCGTCCCGGCGGCGGGAGGCAGAATCCAGATCTCGCCGAAATCGACCGGCTGTTCCGCACGCAGGTGATAATGGCGGAGCAGTTCAAGAATCGCGAGAAAGATTCCCACGATCTTGCTCTTCAGATTGGTTCCTTCAAACAGGCTGCTGAACGGCACGCGCTCCTCGGCGAGCACTCGCGCATGGATTCGCTCGACATACGTGGAAATTGGCGTGTCGTCGTAGATGATCGCCGTCGGGTTCGTTGTCGGATTGCGGCGGAGAACACGGGCCAGCGCACTGACCAGGTCCCACAGCTCCACCTCTTTGATCCGGTCGCTCGACGGGTCTCCCCCTTGCGTGGGACGCTCATCGCTCAGCCGCGGATAATGCTCCTGCCACTCGGCGGCCTGCTCTTCGAGGAGCTTTGCCGCATCCTTGAACTTCTTGTATTCGAGAAGCTGGCGGACGAGATCGCTGCGGGGATCGTCCTCACCTTCGGGAACCTCGGGCTCCTCTTCCTCGGGACGGGGAAGCACCATCCGGCTCTTGATCTCGACCAGCGTGCTCGCCATCACGACGAAATCGCCGACGAGATCGAGGTCGATGAACTCCAGCACCTCGAGAAATTCGAGGAAGTGAGCCGTCATCCGCGCGATGGGCAGGTCGACAATGTCGACTTCATGCCGCCGGACGAGGTACAGCAGCAAGTCCAGTGGACCGGAATAAACATCGAGTTCGACCCGGTAATCCATGGGACGTCTGCGCCGAAAGTGGAGATGGGCAAAAGGTGCGGGCTCTTCTGGTGAGGGTGAATATACCAGCCTCTTCGATTTTATCGACCGTAACCGCGATGAAGTTTAAGCCAATCTGCCTTCCACTGACCCATTCCGGGGTGGATTCACGAATGAACTGCCTTGTGAACGCATCTCCTTTGGCGGAGGATGCTTTGGCAAGCGGCGGGGAGTTGGGAAAAGATACTCGAACGCGGTGGTTCGCCTTCTGCTTTCGAGAGCCCCACTCTCCGGCAATGCCCGCGGGAATGCGCCTCGAAAAACAGCAACTGGTTTCCCGTCGGCCAGGCCTGTTATGCTACAGCGTCATTGGCCTCCTTCCTGCTCCTTCGGATCTGCTCAAATGCCTACTTTCACTGCCGTGCAATTGGAATCGGTCGCCGCGCGTATTCTTCAGGGAGCGGGAGTGGCTCCCGATGAAGCCGAGCTCGTCGCGGCCGAACTGGTCGATGCGAACCTCGTCGGACACGACAGCCACGGCGTCATGCGGCTGATGCAGTACGTCGAGAATATCGAGCAAGGCTACATCCGTCCCGGCGGCAAGTTTGAGATCGTGCACGAGACCCCGGCCCTGCTGATCGTCGACGGCCATTTCAACTTCGGCCAGGTGACGGCGGGCAAGGCTTTGCGGGCGGGAATCAAGAAGGCGAGCGATGTCGGGACCGCCACCGTGATGATGCGAAACTGCAATCACGTGGGACGGCTCGGTTCGTACACGCAGCACGCCGCCCATGCCGGGTATGCGTGCCTGATGGCGGTGAACGCACCCGGGCCGGGGGGAGTGGCTCCCTTCGGGGGAATCGAACGTCGGTTGGGGACGAACCCTCTTTCGATGGCGGCCCCCTGGGGCGAGTCCGCGCTGGTTCTCGACATGACGACGAGTGCCGTCGCCGAAGGAAAGGTGCGGGTCGCGTATCAGAAAGGCGAAGCGATTCCGGAAGGCTGGATCATCGACGCCGCAGGCAACCCGTCCACCGACCCCGCCGCGCTCTATGCCGATCCTCCCGGATCGCTGTTGCCGCTGGGACGTGAGTTGGGGTTTAAGGGCTTTGGCCTCTCGGTGATGCTCGATGTGTTCTGCGGGATTCTCTCGGGCAGCGGCATCGCCCGGACCGACCTTCCGCGCGGTGCGAACGGCGTCTGGCTGTACCTGCTCGACATTCGTCAGTTCCTCTCGGATGCCGAGTATCGCGAGTGGATCGAGAAGTACGTGGCGTACATCAAGAGCTCGGCGAAGGCTCCGGGGGTGAGCGAGATCCTGATGCCGGGCGAAATTGAAAAGCAGCGTGAGCGCGATCGTCGCGAGCAGGGAATCACGATTCCCGAGAAGACCTGGCAGCTGATTCAGGAGTTGGGCGCGAAGCTCGGTGTGGAGATCTAGCCCGCAAGGCCCGTTCCCTGCGTCCTCGACGCAATTGCCGCGGACGCGCGGAAAAATAGCGCGGAAATCTCACCGTGTTGCGGGAGGAATGAGCCTCCGAAACGCGTTCACCATCCTGAGACTCATCCTTTCTCCCCGGCAAGAATTGTGGAAAGCCTTTACGGACTTCCCCGAATTGTGGGAACTCTCCGTCTGGTCTAGAGTGGAAATGAGAAGACCGTGATTCGTCGGAGAAGGAATGCCTCGTCGCGCCGTCCTGGGACGTGGCAATGGGTGCTGTTGGGTGGTGTATGCCGTCGGTTGTCGTGCTGGCTCCGCCAGCCAAAGGAGTACGGTGCCTGCTCGATCCGCGTCGCGAAATCCTCGTGGGGCGGGATGGAACGTGCGAACTGGTCCTGGCCAAGCGTTCCATCTCGCGCAAGCACGCCCGTTTGTTCTTCGATGGTGAATGCTTCTGTATCGAAGACCTGCAGAGTGCGAACGGGACCTTCGTCAACGGCAAGCGAATCACCACCGCCACGCCGCTGAAAGACGGCGACCGCATCAATCTGTACGATGTTCCCCTCGTCTTCCACTTGAGCGAGACTGTCGGCGACGACCCCCTTGCCGCCCTGGAGAGCCCGTTGCCTCCCATGACGGGAGGGATTGATTTGGCCCCCGTGATCCCGCCGGTAGCGGAGGATTCTTCCCCCGACCTCAAGCTCATGCGGGGCCGTCTCCAGCACCTGATGGAGATAACGCGCCGCTTCGGCAGCTTTCTCGCCGTCGATCAGATTCTTCCCCGCGTCCTCGATATCCTCTTCGAGATGTTTCCGCAGGCGACTCTCGGCGAGATTCAACTCGTCGATGCGGAGGGACGGCTCAACCCGGTCGCGCTCAAACACGGGCGGGATGATGACAGCGGCCTCCTGACGCACATGCCGGTGGGGAACAACCTCTCGCAGCAGGTCCTCAAGTCGGGCGAGCCGCTCCTCAAGTTCGACGATGATGCAAATGGCGAATCGGTTCTCGATGAAGTCTCTTCAACGCTGATGTGTGTTCCCGTCCTGGGGCAGTCGCGGACGGCGCTGGGGACGATCCTGCTCGAAGGGAATGACGCCGCGGGGAGTTTCACCGAGGACGATCTCGAGATGGTCTCAGTGGTGGGAGTGCTCGCCGGGCAGGCGCTCGAATACGCTCGCGCTCACGAGCAACTCTTGAAATTTGATCAGACGCGCAGACAACTCGATCTCTCGCGGCAGATTCAGCTGCGGATGCTGCCGCACGCTCAGCCGGTTGTTTCCGGTCTGACCTTCGCCGCCCATTACGCCCCCGCGGATGCCGTTGGGGGCGATTTCTACTTCTTCGATCAGCTTCCGGAAGACCGCATCGTCGTCGGCGTCGCCGATGCCAGCGGAAAATCGCTCTCGGCGGCACTGAAGGTCGCTCAGTTCGCCGCGGAGGTTCGGCACTGCATCGCAACCGCTCCGACTGTCAAGACGGCATTGGCCTCATTGAACAGGTATGTCGTGGAGATGGACGAGGGGTTTATTACGTTCTGCCTCTGTCTGATCGACATGCCGCGGCATTTCCTGACCGTGGTCAACGCGGGGCATCTTCCCCCGCTCCGCCGGCGGGCGAACGGCGAGGTGGAAGAACTCGGATGGGAGCGGCGCGGGCTGCCGCTGGGAATCAGCATTGCCGAGATCTTTCATCCCACCACCGTCGAACTCAAGGTGGGTGATGAGGTACTGCTCTACACCGACGGCGTGACGGAAGCGATGTCTCCGCAGCAGGGCTTGTTCGGCCGACCCCGACTGCGGCAAATCGTCGAGTCCACTCCGCGCACCGGAATCGCCGAGCTGATTGCCGCGGTCGTCGCCGAGGTCGAAAAATTTCGCGGGGGACTTCCCCCCTCGGATGACTGTTGCCTGCTCGGTTTCTCGAGAGATCGGGTATGAGGTGGCAATGCATCTCGTCGCGCAGGCTGCGAATATTCCCGCCGCTTGTGAATTTCCTGCGGCATAAGAGCCTTCTCCATTCCTTTTGCGGCCTGCTTAAATCCGCGTACGCAATCCGCGTCACGTCCGAGACTGCCGGGAAACACCTCTCCCCGGGTGCATCGAATCTAAAATGACGATATTCTGATGTAAGAGACATCCCCGGGCCGGGAGCGGTCCGGAGGGCCCCGGTTCGTCAGTTTCTTCCGGTCATGGAGTTCCTGATGTCGAATGGTCTTCGACCAGCTGCGCTGTGGATGCTCCGCTCGGCACTCCTGTTCGTCGGGTGCGGAATACTCGCCGGTGCCGAACCGAAACCGGCGCGCATCGATTTCGGCCGGGACATCCGGCCGATTCTTTCCGACAAGTGCTTCCACTGTCACGGCCCCGATGCGGAAACCCGCTCGGCGGATTTGCGTCTCGATGACGAAAGTGACGCGAAGCGACTCCGCGATGGATACCGCATCCTCGATGTGGCAAAGCCGCTGGAGAGCGAACTTTGGCTGCGGATCTCGGCGAAGGATGACTCCGAACGGATGCCTCCTCCCGACTCGGGCAAGTCGCTGACCGCCGAAGAAATGACGTTGCTCCGCCGCTGGATCGAGCAGGGAGCCGAGTGGTCGCAGCACTGGGCGTTTGTCACTCCCGTTCGTGCTCCGGTCCCCGAGGTCCAGGAGGCCAGACTTGCCGAGCACTGGATCGACCGGTTTATTCTCGCCCGCCTCGAAGCAGAAGGGCTGACGTTTTCTCCCGAAGCCGACCGGGTTACGCTGCTCCGCCGGGTGACGTTCGACCTGACCGGATTGCCGCCGACTCCGGCGGAAGTCGCAGAGTTTGTGAACGATCGCCGTCCCGATGCCTGGGAGCGGGTGGTCGATCGGCTGCTGGCCTCCGAAGCGTTCGGTGAACGGCTCGCGAGTTACTGGCTCGACCTCGTCCGCTTCGCCGACACTGTGGGGTATCACGGCGATCAGGATCACCACATCTCGCCGTATCGCGATTACGTTATCGACGCCTTCAACGATAACCTGCCTTTCGACCAGTTCACGCGCGAGCAACTCGCCGGAGATCTGCTGCCGGATTCAGGAATCGATCAGAAGATTGCCTCCGGCTACAACCGCCTGCTCCAGACTTCGCACGAAGGCGGCGTGCAGGTGAAGGAGTACCTGGCGATTTATTCCGCCGACCACGTCCGGAACCTGTCGGCCGTCTGGATGGGAGGCACGCTGGGATGTGCACAGTGTCACGATCACAAATACGATCCCTACACGGCGAAAGATTTCTATGCGATGGCGGCGTTCTTCGCCGATGTGGATGAGGATCGCCATCTCCGCGGCGGTGGCCGCGATACGGTCCCCACAGTCCGCGCCCCCGAGGTCAAAGTGTTGACGCGGCGCGAGCGGATACTGCTCGCTGACCTCGAACAGCAGATTCACGAGATTGAAGAATCGCTCGCCACCCCCACCGGCGAGGGAGCCAATGTCGCCGAGTTGCAGCAGAAGAAGGCTGCACTCGAAGCGCGTCGCACGGCGCTGCAGGAAAACGCCCGCCTGACGATGATCACGGTGGCGATCGAACCGCGCACGATTCGCATCCTCCCCCGCGGAAACTGGCTGGATGAAAGCGGCCCGATTGTCGAGCCGGGTATCCCGGAATTCCTCGGCACCTTGAAAGTCGAAGGGCGGCGGGCGAATCGGCTCGATCTCGCCACCTGGCTCACCGATCCAGACAAAGGAGTGGGACTGCTCACGGCCCGCGTGTTCGCCAATCGCTTCTGGTATCTCTTCTTCGGCGAGGGGATCTCACGCAGCCTCGATGACTTCGGCGGACAGGGAGAGCCGCCTTCCCATCCGGAATTGCTCGATCGCCTGGCGCACGAGTTCGTCGAGAGCGGCTGGAATCTGAAGCACCTCGTCAGGCAGATGGTGCTCAGCCGCACTTACCGGCAGGTCTCGACGGTTTCCGCTGCCCTCCGTGAGCACGACCCCGAAAACCGGCTGTTCAGCCGACAGGCCCGATTCCGCTTGCCGGCGGAGATGATTCGCGACAACGCGCTTGCCATCAGCGGGCTCCTTGTCCGGCAGATCGGCGGCGCGAGCGTGAAACCGTATCAGCCGGACGGGTACTACCGGCACCTGAATTTTCCGAAGCGGACGTACCAGTATCATACCGATGAGCGGCAGTGGCGGCGGGGTGTCTACGTCCACTGGCAGCGACAGTTTCTGCATCCGATGATGAAAGCCTTCGATGCTCCCAGCCGTGAGGAATGTACGGCACAAAGGCCGCGCTCGAACACGCCGCTCGAATCGCTGACATTGCTCAATGATCCAACCTTCGTTGAAGCAGCGCGGGTGCTTGCCGCGAGGATTCTGCGTGAGGGAGGAGAGTCTGCCGATTCCCGACTCGATTTCGCTTACAGCCTGGCGCTTTCGCGAACGCCGGACGCGACCGAACGCGGCATCCTGACCGACCTGCTGACGGCGAGCCGCGAGGAGTACACAAGCGATCCGGAGTCAGCCCGTGCGCTCGTCGGCACCGGGCTGGCGAAGGCAGCAACCGGACTCGATGTGAGCGAACATGCGGCGTGGACCGTGGTGGCCCGCACCCTGCTGAACCTGAGTGAAACAAATACGCGGAACTGATGACGATGCACACGCCTGAACAGCTTGCGCTGCAGTGGAACCGCCGCACGTTCCTCGCCAGCAGCGGTCTGGGATTGGGGGCGGCGGCCCTCACCTCTCTTCTCGGCTCGGACCTCTCCGCGGCGAATCGTACCGCGCCCGCGCAGCCTGCGGCTTCCGGAACCGGCGGGCTGGCGGGGCTGCCGCATCTGAAGCCTCGGGCCAAGCGGGTGATCTTCCTCTGCATGGCCGGTGGACCGTCGCACCTGGAGACGTTCGATTACAAGCCGGTGCTGGAACGCATGGACGGGCAACCGATGCCCGAGTCCTATACCAAAGGGCAGCCGATCGCGCAACTGCAGGGGAAGGAACTGAAGTGTCAGGGGCCGCTGACGAAGTTCCGCAAGCATGGCGAGAGCGGGCAGGAAATCAGCGATTTTCTCCCGTGGCACGCGAAGATCGCGGATGACATCTGCATTGTGCGTTCGATGGTCACCGAGCAGATCAATCACGATCCCGCCCACACCTTCATGAACACCGGCACCGTGATCAGCGGCCGCCCGTCAATGGGCTCGTGGATCAATTACGGCCTCGGGACCGAGTGCGATAATCTGCCGGGCTTCGTCGTGCTGACGAGTGTCGGAGGACGCAATCCGCAGCCGATCGCGTCGCGGCAATGGTCCTCGGGATTCCTGCCCAGCCGCTATCAGGGGGTGGAATTCAATTCCAGCGGCGATCCTGTGCATTACCTCAGCAGCCCGAAGGGAGTCTCGCTCTCCCAGCAGGAGCGGCTCGTCGATGCGATCCGGCAACTCGACCGGCATCGTAACGAACAGGTCCAGAACCCCGAGTTGTCAACTCGCATTGCCGCGTACGAGATGGCCTTCCGCATGCAGACCTCCATCCCCGAACTGATGGATGTCTCTGACGAGCCGAAACATATTCTCGAGATGTACGGCGCGACGCCGGGAGACGGCTCGTATGCCTCGAACTGTCTGCTTGCGCGGAGACTGGCCGAACGAGGCGTGCGGTTCATTCATCTCTATCACCGCGGATGGGATCATCACGGTGACCTCGAACGTTACATGAATATCTGTTGCGGCCTGACGGACAAGCCCACCTGGGCATTGCTCACGGACCTGAAGCAGCGGGGACTACTCGAGGACACGCTCGTCATCTGGGGAGGCGAATTCGGACGGACTCCCATGTTTCAGGGCAAAGGAGGACCGGGACGCGACCATCACATCAAAGGTTTCTCGATGTGGCTGGCTGGCGGCGGAATCCGCGGGGGGCAGACCTACGGTGCGACCGACGACCTGGGTTATAACGCCGTTGAGAACGTCGTGCACGTCCGCGACCTGCATGCGACGATGCTCCACCTGCTCGGCATCGATCACGAGCGATTCAGCTACAAGTATCAGGGACTCGACATGCGCCTCACCGGCGTTGAGAAAGCCCGTGTCGTGAAAGATATCCTTGCCTAAAGTCTCAAGCCTGGAGCCTAAAGCCTCGCCCCCGCCCGCAGGTCAAAACACACCAGGCCGTTTCGCAGACGGATGACGAGTCGGCCGTCGGCAATCGCAGGCGACGCTCAATTGAGTGGAGCATTGCGGCTGGTTTCTTTCTGCCAGACGCGTTCCGCCTCTTCCTGCCCGCGCGTTACCTTGATCTCTTCAAGCCCGAGCGATTCCCGATACGCTTCGGCGGGGACGAGACGCCCTGCCCCGTCAATTTTCGCATCGATCAGCACGCTGCACTCGCGAGGCTGTGCTGAGAAAACAAGAACGCCATCGAAGATATAGAACAGTTTACTGTCCGCAGCGATGAGCGACGTATACCGCGGCTGTGCGATGTCGAGCTCTCCTCGCCAGTCCGGCTTTCCTGTCGCCAGATCGAGGCACGCCAGGCGATGTTCCCCCTGCACGAAAACTTTGCCGTCGACTACCACCGGACTGGAACCGGGATCGCTGATCCCCTGAAACTTCCAGACTTCTTCGGCCCCCTCGGCGGAGAGCTCAAAGCAGCGGACGCCCCCCTTGCGGCTGTCACCCAGAGTAATCATCCGACTGCCGACGATGACGGGCGTTGAACGGTTTGCGTGCGTTTCGACCCGCCAGAGTTCGTTGCCTGTTTGCGGTTCGACGCAGACCGTCTGATTGCCGTTCACATTTGCAATGAAGAACGCGCGACCGTTCTCCTTCCAGACGGTCGGGCTGGAGTCGGTTCCCTGCATCCGCTCCTGATCCCCGGCCCAGAGCACATCGCCACGCTCCGCGTCGACGCCGACGAGAACTCCCGCGAGAACCGCGACCACTCCCTCAGCAAGGGCAACCGAGGAGGGAATCTGCCGTTCGTTCTGGTCGACGGGAAGTCGCGTCGACCAGAGTTCCTTTCCATCCTTCGCAGAGAAGCACAGCAGGTGGCGATCGGCTCCCAGTACATAGACGCGGCCATTCACAACTGCAGGGGTTCCTGACTGACAGAAATCGGTCGCCACACTCGGCCGCTCGCTTTCCCACAGCAGTCTCCCGCTCGCCAGCTCAAAGCAGGAGAGCGTTTCGACATATTGAAACTGCTGATCGCGGCGTTCGCGTTGTTCGTCGCGGCGATGTGCGTCGTACGTCTGAATTTCCTCCGGCGACCGTTGTGTCCGCTCCTCCTCGCTGAGAGGCGGGTACTTCTCCGGCGGGAGTTGGACGCCGGGGCGGGGAGTGCGCGAGTGCACGAAAAGGTAAACGCGTCTGTCAGCGATGACAGGACTCGACCAGCCGCCGTTTCCACCTCCGGCGATCGGCTTCTCTGTCATCCACGATGCCTCGAGGCCTTCGCTCGGCAGCGTGTCGATCAGCGCCGGAGACGCCGCGGCGACACCGTCCCGATTCGGTCCGCGCCACTGATTCCAGTCGGCCGCCGGGAGTGCGGAAGGCCAGACACCAAGGGCGACGAGAGACAGGCAAATCCATCGCATCGGCAGTCATCCCCGTTCAGGAGAATGGCCGACGGTCAGCGGGGAATCGCCCCCAGCGTTCCAGAGGCCGTCAGCCACCTGTTGCGGGAGTGGCAAGTCGCGTGCCGAGGGAGGGACGACGCTATAAGCTTCCGAGGCCCAACGTAACCGACTTCGCTTTATGAAAAGCGGATGCGAATCATCAGCGGCTCAGCTTCGGATGCTCGAAGAGCTTCTGGAGGTCATCCACCGAGGCGGGTTTCACCAGATGTTCGTCGAAACCGGCTTCGCGGCCGCGCTCGCGATGCGCGGATTGGCCGTAGCCCGAAAGCGCCACCAGCAGCGAATCGCTCATTCCGGGGATGTGTCGCATCTGCTCGGCGACCTCGAAACCGCTCATCCCGGGAAGACCAATATCGAGGAGTACCAGCTCCGGCCGAAACTCGCGTGCAATCTCAAGGGCACTGTGGCCTTCGAACGCCAAACGGACGTCGTGCTTCCAGAAGCGCTTGAGGAGAGTCGCCAGCATCTTGGCGGAACCGGGAATGTCTTCGACGACGAGAATCCGCAGTGTCCGCGTCTCCCGGGGCTGCAAGGGCGAAATCTGGCTTTCCGGCTGATGCTCGATGACCGGCAGCCAGACCGTGAACTCGCTTCCCTGCCCGAGGCCTCCGCTTGATGCGGTGACCTTCCCACCGTGCATTTCAACCAGCGACTTTACCAGGGTCAGTCCAATCCCCAAACCGCCCTGGGCGCGGGCAATCGACTGGTCGACCTGGGTGAAGATGTCGAACACCCGAGAGAGAAGTTCCGGCGGAATTCCGATTCCCGTATCAGAGATCCGAATGTTGACCCCTTCGGGAACCCGCTCAGCGGTGATGCGGATCTCCCCATTCGGATCCGTGTACTTCGCCGCGTTGTTGAGCAGGTTGGCGAGCACCTGCGCCATCCGGACGGAATCGGCGAGCAGCCACACCGGCTCCGGAGGCAGTGACATCGAGAGCTGATGCGACTGCGCATAGATGAGCGGTTGCGAGGTCTCCACGGCACGATTGATGATCGTCGCGAGTTCGACCGGCTCTTTCTTCAGGTCAATCGTTCCCCGCAGGATCCGCGAAACGTCGAGCAGGTCATCCACCAGTCGAACCATATGGTCGACCTGGCGATTGACGACGTTAATGGCCTCGTTGTGGGAGTCCTTGTCGAGTACTCCTGATTTTAACAGCGGGAGCGCATGGCGGATGGGAGCCAGCGGGTTCCGCAGCTCGTGCGCGAGCATCGCGAGGAATTCATCCTTGCGACGGTCGGCATCGGCAAGCTGGGCGACGTGATGCCGCAGTTCCTCTTCCAGCGTGCGGCGTTCGACCGCCATCACCAGCAGGTTGACGAGCGATTGAACGAACGCGACGTCTTCCTCACCGAGGGGATTCTCCGGCGACAGATAGACTTCCAGCACCCCCATGGTTCGATCGCTCGCGACAATGGGCAGTGCGATGGCGCTGCCGATCTCCACGTCGGGCAGCGCGGGAGGCGCGTGCGCGGGCTCCGCGGCAAAGTCGGGAATGACAAGCAAGGTTTTCGACTTCGCCACATGCCGGGCCAGGGGGCTCATTTCCGCTGCCGGGGAGTCGTCTCCTTCGGGCGGTGGACCACCGTGGATCTGCCGGACCTGAAGATTGGCTCCTTCGCCATCAAGCTCCGTGACACGGACGATGCGGGCGTCGAGCGCCCCGGTGACCGCCAGGGCCAGCGAGGCAAAGAGCTCGGAGAGTTCCATCCCGGCGAGCGCCTGGCGACCGAGTTTGGCGATCGCGGTCTGCTGGCGTGCACGGGCCCGCAATTCGGTTTCGTGAACGACGCGTTCGGTGACATCCTCGATCACCGTCAGCGTGCCCACAATTCGTTCGCCTTCCATGAGCGGCACAATATGCGCGCTCTGTTGCATCTGGGCGAGTTTCGAACCGGGAACTGTCGGAGGGAGCGGGATGAGGTACTTATGCAGCCGCTGGGAGAGCATGAGCATCTGCCCCTCCAGCGCCTGTCGGTAATAACGTTCGATGCGTCGGGCAATCAGGTCCGGGTAGAGTTCGAAGAGTGGACGACCGACCGCCTGGCTGGCGGGGATGCCGCTGCTCTCTTCGAGCCAGTCGTTCCAGGCGGTAATCTTCAGACTGGTGTCGGTGGAGAAGGCCCCCCAGCACCGGATTTCGCCGAGGCTCTGCAGCGCCATTTCATTCAGACATGTCGGTGGTTTCTGATTCCCCTCCGAACCCACGTTACCACTCCTCACGCGTACAAACGGCGACTGGGAGAAAGCCTGTTGAACTCACGCCCGCGTTCTCGGATACCATGCCGTGTGATTTCTCAGTTCAGGCGGAAGAGTTGGCCCATTCTTCGATGGCCTGTATCAGCCGATCGAGCGAAGCGACTCCAAGCACAATGACCAGGCATCCGGTCACTTCGCTGTTCTGGAGCCGAAACCTCGCTCCTACGACAAGCGCGTGCTGCAACTCGTCTTTGCCGATGACCAGCGAGTCGAGCAGGGAGCTGAGGGCTTCGAGATGCAGCCGGGGAACAGTGAAGGTAAAGCGGACCTGCAACAGGTCACCGAAAATGCCCATGCAGGAGTTCAGAAGGATGTTGCCCACTTCCGAGAGGACTTCCTTCGACGATGCACGGAGATACGGCTCTTGCGCATCCTCTCCCGTGAGCAGCTCGACCAGGGTCGCCGCGCCATCGAGGTTGAGCAGCAACATGGCGTCGCCGGCGATCGGACCGGCAAAGATCTGATGAATCGTGGCGACGTCGCCGCTCGCATAGCGGGCGAGTGCCGGGATCAGGTCCTGGATCGGATGGACCGCCACCTCGGGCACTTCCAGCTCAACTCGATTATTCGTCAGATCGGAAAGCGCGGCCGCCGTCCGCGAGAACGCGATGTTAATCAGCTCGGTCAGGGCGTCCTGCTGCAGTCCGTTCAAACTCATCGAGCCTCTCCCGCAAGCGTCGAGTGCACGACGCTCAGGACCTCATTGGCAGTCAGCGGCTTCGTGACGAAACCCACCGCCCCGCCTTCATCGGTAATGAGCCGGGTCGATTTCTGCACGTCGGCGGTCGCGATAATAATTTGCGCCTGGGGATCGAGCTCCCGCAGTTTCTGCAGTACTTCAAACCCGCTCATGCCCTTCATGGTGATGTCGAGCATGACCAGATCCGGATGCTCGAGGAAATAGCGTTCCAGCGCCGCAATCCCATCCGCGGCCTCAACCACTTCATGGTTGGCACCTTCAAGGATCTGGCGCGAGATGCGGCGAGACAGTGCCGAGTCGTCAACCACCAGGATTTTCGCCATCAGACTGCTTTCCGAATCACTTCCATCATCTCGGTGAGCGGCACACATCGGTCGCTCAGTCCGGCTTCTACCACCGAGCGCGGCATTCCGTAGACGACACACGTCTCTTCGGCCTCGGTGATCACGGTGCCGCCGGCCGCCTTGATCCATGCGGCACCTTCTGTGCCGTCAGCCCCCATCCCGCTGAGAACAAGGGCCAGCACACGCCCTTCGTAAACCTCCACCGCCGACCGAAAGAGTACATCCACGGAAGGACGATGAGGCGTATCGAGCGGACGAACATCGCGCAGCGCGACGACTTCTCCCCTTTTTCGCCGCTGGAACTTCAAATGGTAGCCGCCGGGCGCCAGCAAGACAATGCCCGGTTGAAGTTCTTCTCCCCCCTGTGCTTCTCGAACTTTCAGCAGGGATCGACTGTCCAGACTCTGCGCAAATAAATCGGTGTACCCCGGAGGCATATGTAACACAATCGCCACAGGGACCGGAAAATCCGCGGGAAATTGGGGAATCAGATACTTGAGTGCCTGGGGACCTCCGGTGGACACGCCGATGAGCACGATGTCCACTTCTCCCCGCGCGGGGGAGCTGGCTTCCCGCAGAGTCGCCGGGGCGGTGGGAGGCTCCAGTTGCTTCAGGCGGGCTCCCGCGGCGGCGATCACCTTCGCCACCAGTTCATCGCTGATTTCGAGAACCTTCTCTGTCGCGAGGGCCGTTGGCTTCTGCACGAAATCGACCGCACCAGCCTCCAGTGCCTGGAGCATCAGCTCGCTTTGCTGTTCGGTGATGCTGACGACCACGACGGGAATCCGGCGGCGGGACATCTGCTCCCGCAGAAACGTAATGCCGTCCATCCGGGGCATCATCAGATCGAGGGTCACCACGTCCGGCTTCAATTGCTCGACGAGTTCGAGCGCATCCTCTCCATCGCGTGCGGTGCCAATGACCTCCACCTGCGGACTTCGGGACAGCATTTCCCGAATGACTTTGCGGACATAGGCCGAGTCATCGACGATTACGACGCGAACTGGACGAGGCACAGTGGACGTCATCCCCAGACTGAAGGACGCAAGATTGACAAAGACCGCCGGGCCACCAGGCGCGGATGCGAAGCCCATTTCACCTCTGGCTGCGCTGGCTCACTTCAAGACGTAGACGAACGCGCCACCAATCTCCTGCAGTTCAAATTCCTGTGAGTAACGGATCAGCGATTCCGACACTCCCACGAACAGGTAGCCCGGTCTGGACATACCTTCGGCAAACCGCCGTACAATCTTGCCGACCGTCTCCCCACAAAAATAGATAAAGACATTTCGGCAGAAAATACAATCTGCAGGCAGACAGCGTGCCATTTCGAAAGGAGCCGCGAGGTTCACCCGCTCCCAGCGAATATGCGTCTGCAATTCCGGGAGCACCTGCCAGCCTTCGTCAACCGGGCGGAAGTACTTCTGCCGGAGCGTGGTGGAAAGGTTACGAAAGGATCGTTCCCGATAGACTCCCTTCCGGGCCCGCGCCAATGCCGCCGCACTTCCGTCGCTGGCGACAATCTCGATGGGGACTCGTCCAAGCCAGCCGGCTTCAGCCAGCGCCATGAGAATCGTCAGTGGTTCCTCGCCCGTGGCGCAGGCGGCACTCCAGATCCTCAGCGGCTCCGTGGGACGGCGGGCGAAGTGCTCGGGAACAATCACGTCCACGAGCGCCCGCACCTGGTCAAATTCCCGCCAGAAATAGGTTTCCGGGACCGACAGCGCATCGAGCACGCGGCCCCATTCTTCCTCCGCGTGCGGCCCGTGCTTCAGCAGGTAGTAATAGTCGATGAAGGCTTCGAAATGCCGCTCCTGAAGGCAGGGAGCCAACCGGTCAGCCAGCATTTCTCGCTTGCTGTCATCGAAATGCAGGCCCGTTCGTTCCCGAATCAGCTCCCGCAGGATCAGGAATTCCCGATCGGACAGTGAAGGGGGCTCAGAGGAGAAACGCATTACTGAGGCCCCTGTCCCGCTTCGGGAGACGGCGCCTCGACGCGCGGGCTCTGCGCTTCGCCCGCCGGCGCATCCGTCTTCCACTGACCGGCCCCGCCTTCGAGGTGCGCAAGAGACCTGAGGGCGGCCTGACGGACACTCAGTGCGCAATCCGTCGCTGCCAGGGCAAGCAGCTCCGTCGCCCGGGGGTGCCGAATCCGGGAGAGTGCTTCCACGACGGAGCGGCGGACATCGAGATTCTGATGTCTCAGGCCGCCGGCAAGCCAATCCACAGCGGACGTGTCGATGCTGATCAACGCGGCCACCGCAGCACTGCGCCGCAGGGGACTTGCCGAAAGTGACACGAGTGCCTGCACGGCATCGGGATGAGGAATGCGGGCCAGAGCCAGAGTGGCCGCCCGGACAATTTCATCATCGTTATCGGTGGCTGCGATTCGTCGCAGGTGAGGGATCACTTCCGACTGTCCGCCGATGGCACAGGCCTCGATCGCGTCCAGTCGCCGGACACGATCGGAGGAATCAAGGGCAGAGAACACGGGAGCGAGTCCGCTTCCCTGATTCGTCGCAGCGATGGCCGCAAGCGCGGCCCTGGCCAGGTCGCGATCCTCCGAATCGACAAGCGGGATGAGCGTCGAAATGATCTTCGCCGCACCGCTCGCCCGCAGGGCCTCGACGGCCGCAATGCGAACATGCATCGCCGGCTCGGAGGTGACTAATTCGCTCAGGCGATCGACGACCTCGGCAGAATCATCCCCCGCCAGCCCGCGCACTGCAAAGTAACGAGCCCAGGGATCGGGATCATTAAGTGAATCCCGAAGAGCCTGCTTTGCTTCGGGATTGCCAATCTGTCCGAGTGCACGCACGGCGGAAATGCGGAGCGTCGCCGATTCCGCCGTGCGCGCTTTCAGCAAGGCATGGAGTGCCCGCGGATCGTTGATCCAGGCGAGCGTTTCGATGGCTGCCCGCCGGACATTCTCCTCCGGATCGTACATTCCCTGGAGCATCAGTTCGATACTCTCGGGAACGCCCGCATAGCCGGCGATCTTGACGGCCGCTTCACGGACTGCGGGGCTGGTGTCCGTCAGCAGTTCGCGGAGCTTTTCGGCGGAGACACACCGCGCGAGGGGAAGCAATGCCGCCACAGCAGCCCGACGGACTGAGATGTCCGAATGACCGAGAAAATTCAGCAGCGGTTCCGTCGCCCGAGGGTCTCCGCTCTTTCCCAAAGCCTCGATCGCGTCACTGATGAGCTCCGGTTCGGCAAGACACTGCACCAGCGGCGGGATCGCCTGCGGATCTCCGGATTGTCCCAGCACACGGACGGCGGCTCTGCAAGTCGCGGCATCCGGATGGTTCAACTGAGCCAGAACACCGGGAAGAATCGAACCGTCCCGGCCGCTGAGCCCTTCAGCCGCGATGTCCCGCGCGGCGGGATTCGAGAGAAGATCGACCAGGATCCGGTCGACTTCCGCTCCTTCAAGCCAGACGAGGACTCGGGCCAGTGCAATCAGTTCGTCCCCCGCTGCCGCGGCTGCCGTCTCGACCAGCTGATGACGTCCCTTCTCTCCAAGCGACTCGCATACGCGACGGGCCACCTCAGCTCCGCTGCCGTATGCGGCCTCGCAGCGATTGTGAATATTGAGGAGTGCCTGGGCCACCGGTGCAGCCGCCTCGCCGGCATCAGCGGACTCTTCCAGCCATCCGACAAGCGGCGCAACAATCCGTTCATCGCCCAGACGCCCCAGCGTTTCGAGAACCGCCGGCTGAAGGAGCGGATCTTCCAACAGCGGAATGAGACGCTCGGCGATGCTGCCGTCCCCAATTTCCGCCAGTGCCGTCAAAGCGGGAAACGCCCTGGCAAAGTCGCGCGACTCGGCAATGCGCGTGAGTCGCTCGACGGCCGTACCGGCCCGCAGTTTCCCGAGCGCCTCGATCGCGTGATAAACGACATTCGGGTCCGCATCGTCAAGGGCCGCGACAAGCGCGGGGACCGCCCGCTCATTTCCCAGTTCGCCGAGGGCCAGAACCGTGTAAGTGCGGAGGTCGGTATCGGGATCGGAAAGAAAGAGAACGAGCGAGTCGAGAACATCCACCCCCGAACGGACCAGCACCTGAAGGGCCGCGTTCAGGAATCCCAGGTCATGATGCCGTTGACGCATCTCCCAAAGGATCAGCTCGACGGCATCAGTCCCTCCCCGCTGGATGACTTTTTCCACCCCCACTTGCCGGACGCGCCACCGCTCGTCCCGCAGGACGTGCAGAACCGAGGAAAGGTCAGCGGATTCGTCGTTCTCGGCCACTCCCGGCATCCTCTCCCGCCTCCTCTCATCATCGGCAGATGAGGATTGATGGTGCTGTGTCACTTTGCCTTCGCCCTACGGCTGATATTCGGCTCGTCCTGCCCCACGAGATTGATCAGTCTGGAGACGACCGCCACCCGCTCATGCAGGCCGGCCACGATATTCTGGGTGCTCTCCATATTACGCGAATTCTGTTCCGTGATCGCGCGAATCTCTGTCAATTGCTCCAGAACCGCCGCCGCCGCCGTTGACGAATCCTGGTTGGCACGGCTGATCGTGCCGATCTGTCGTGCAATCTGATCAATTGCACCGCGAATGTCGCCCGCAGCCTGTGCCTGCTCCTGGACTCCCCGCGACACTTCGCCCGACTGGCGTCGCATGGCGGCCAGTGAGCGGTTGATCTGCTCCATGGCCGTCGACTGTTCGCTCATCGCCTTCGCAACATCCCCGACGAGGCGCGCCAGCCGGTCGGCTTCGTTGGTCAGCTCGTCACCGGCCCGTGACTGTTCGGCGATCGCGCGCGCGGTCGAGGTCATGCCGCGCCGCATCGAGGCAAGTGCCTGAGTGATTTGACTCGCCCCCGCCGCCTGCTCTGCAGTTGCGTGGCGGAACTGATCGGCGAGGGACTTCACCGTCTGGCCGGCCCGGATGATCTCCCGGGCCGCCCTTCCCTGCTCGGTCATCGCCTGCGCGACTTGTTGTGCCGTGCGGCGCATGCTGGCAGTCGCCTGGACAATCGATTGAGCGGCTTTCGCCTGCTCAGCGGCCCCCTGCGAGACCTGCCGGGCCTGCGAGGCACTCGTATTGATCGCCGTGACGACATGCTGACCCGCTTCCAGTTGTTGATCACAGGCGCGGGCGATCTGGCCGACGAGCTGCGATGACTCCTGAACGCCCGAAAGGATCTTCTTGAGACCAGTCATTCCTTCTTCGGCAATCTCGCTGCTTTCCTCCGCAATGCGGACGCCGGCATCTGTCGCCGTCACGGCTTCGCGCGCCACCTCCTGGAGCGACTTGATGATGATTTCGATCTCGGCGGTCGCCCGGGCCGCCCGGTCGGCCAGATTTCGAATCTCTTCGGCGACCACCGCAAAGCCGCGGCCGGCATCCCCCGCGCGGGCCGCCTCGATCGAGGCGTTCAGCGACAGCAGATTCGTGCGCTCGGCGATCAGGTTGATGGTGCTGATGATGCTGCCGATGTCGCCGGCCCGCTTCCCCATTTCCCGGATGACGCTGGCCGACTCGCCGATCGACGTGCGAACCCGGCTGATCCCCTGGATCGACTTCTGGACTGCTGCCCCGCCTTCTTCCGCATCGCGGACGACGCGCCGCGTCACCTCATTCGCCTGACCGGCCAGACTCGCCACCGAATGGATCGAACGGTCCAGCTCCGTCGCTGAAGTGGCCGCCGCCGAGACCGCTTCCGAGATTCTTTCGGCATTCTGCGCGGAGCCCGCGATTGAGCGCGACATCTCCTCGATCGAGGAGGCCACGTCTTCCACGGAGACCGCGAGCGTTTCGGTGGTCGCTGTCACCTGCTCAATCGAGGCCCCCATCTCATTGATGGATGAGGCCGTCGTCTCCGCCGCCGTGGTCAGTTCGCCGGTGCTGGCCGCCACGCTCTGAATCGAGCGCGCCATCTCTTCGATTGTGGAGGCCGTCTCGTTGACGGAGGTCGCCAGATCCTCGGCATCACCGCTGATATTCTTGATGGATGCCGCCACTTCGGTAATGGCGGTCTTCACTCCCGTTGATGAGGCCGCCATCTCCTGACTGGTCGTCGTGACGCTCCGGATCGAAGCAGCCGACTGTTCCGTCGCGGCGGCGATCTCTCCGAGGGCGACTGTCAGCTGCTGCGTCGTCGCTCCAATCTGATCGATCGAGGCCGCGACTTCGTTCACGGAGGAGACGATGGTCTCTGCCGAGGAGGCAATGGCGGTCGCCTGAGAACTGGTCTCACGCAGCGACGTCACCATTTCCCGGGTGCGGTCGGTTGCGGAGTCGAGAGACCGGGTCTGCCCCCGCGTTCCGGTGAGAATCTGCTCAGCGGTCCGGGACAGTTCTTCAGTCGCTGTCGAGACGAGCACTGCCTGTTCGCGAATCCCTGCGAGTTGTTGGGTCTGGTCGGAGTCGCCTTTCGCGTTACGAGCAGCCATTCAGTCACCTTTATGATTTCTGTGAGAAGGTATGTGGAGCGCCGTGCGGGGCGGCGATTGAATCGATTTCAGTCGGCGAGATGCAGCACGGAATCGAGATCGAGAATCAGAATCAGTCGCTCGCCGACCCGGGCGATACTGCGCAGGTAACGCCCGCTCAATCCGAACAGGGTTTCGGGAGGCGGCTGGATCGACTCCTGCGGCAGGGTCACGAACTCGCGGGCAGAATCGACCAGAAGGCCGACGACCCGGTTCTGGTGAGACACCACGATCAGCCGCGAGCGAATGTCATGCGGGATGACTTCAAATCCGAATCGGCGGCGGAGATTGATGGCCGGCACCACCTGCCCGCGTGCGAAGGCCACTCCTTCCACGAAGGGGGGAGCGTTCGGCACCGGGGTGATATTCTCGACCATCTCCATCTGCTGCACCGCCTGGCTGGGGATTCCGTAGGTGGTCCCCGCCAGTTCGAACAGGATGAACGGCTCCGACTTCGCAGGGGCGTTCGACACCGTGAGTTCCTCTTGCACCATTTGCTCGTTGTCAGCAGTTGCCCGTCTTACGCCTGGCTGATGAAATTGTCTCTTATCGGGAAGTTCGGCCGGCATCGCGCTCCCTTTCGGCCGCCGTTTCTTCCGCCTTCTTCCGCGCATTGCGCGTCAGTGAAGGAATGTCGAGGATCAGCACCACGCGTCCGTCTCCGAGTTCCGTCGCGCCTGCGATTCCGGGAACACGAACGAAAGGATCGTTCAGAGGACGGACCACGATTTCACGCTGTCCGATCACACGGTCGACGACAATCGCGACAGCCGAACGTCCCGTTCCCAGGACCAGTGCGTAAAGCATCTGGCTTTCTCTGGTTGGCAGGCCAAACAACGTGGCGAGCCGAATGACCGGCAGGACTCCGTCGCGATAGGGGATCAGCTCGTTGCCCTCGAGACGCGTCGTCGAGTCCGTCGGCAATTGCAGGACTTCGCGAACCGACGATTGCGGAACAGCAAAATGCTGATCGCTGACTTCGATGACCAGCGAGTCGGCAATGGCGAGAGTCAGCGGGAGCTGGATCAGGAAACGGGTGCCGGCCCCCGGCCAGGTTTCCAATTCCAGCGTCCCTCCGAGTTCATCGATGATCCGCCGCACAACGTCCATTCCCATCCCACGACCGCTGGCGCGGTCCGCCTCTTCACGGGTCGAGAATCCCGAGGCGCAGAGAATGTCGAGCAGTGATGAACTGTCGCGGTGTTCCGTTTCGGAGGAAAGCCCCAGCGCTTTCGCACGCGCGAAGACTGAGTCGGCATCGATGCCGCGGCCGTCGTCCTCGACTTCGATCTGAATCAGTTCGCCGGTTGGAATTGCGCGCAGGGAAAGTCGTCCCTCGACAGGCTTCCCCTGCACACTCCGCTCATCTGGCGATTCAAGGCCATGGCTGACGGCATTGCGGACCAGATGCAGCAGCGGATCGAGTATCCGCTCCACCACGAATTTGTCGATCTCGGTCTCCTGCCCCTGCAGTTCCAGGGTCACCTGCTTGCCGTACTCCCGCGTCAGGTCGCGGACGACGAACTGCATGCGGGCGAAGACTTCGCGAATCGGCACGAGTCGGACGCGCATCACACCTTCGCGGAGATCTCGCAATTGCCGCTCCAGGGTCTGGTTCGTCTCCTGCAACATGCGAAAGTCGGCTCGCGGAACGCTTCCCTCGATTCGACTCAAGCCTTCCTGAAGCCGGGAGCGGCTGATCACGAGGTCGCCGACCATCCGCATCAGCTCATCCAGTCGGGCAAGGTCAACTCGCACCACGTTCGCCGGTGTCAGGGCGGCACTCATGGTCGATCCGGCGCCTGCCTTTGACGGGGCAGGCCGATCGTCCTCCGGCGGTGTGGAAGCAGAGTCCTCCGCCACATACGGAGTCCGGGTCAATCCCCGGTCGGCCCAGGCATCGAGTTCTTCCTCTGTGGCGTGGCTCAGGAGAATGAACGAAAAGGCAATCTGCCCTCCCTCGCGAATGACGGGAGCCGCCTGCAACAGCTCTCCCAACTCCTGGAGTCGCTGCCGGACCGAATTGACGTTCACCCCCTGCTCCGATGCTTCTGCAGAGGGAATGAAAAGAAATCGCCAGGCACTCGCTCCCGATGCAAGCGCGGCGCGAAGCGTCTGCTGCTTCTGCGGATCGAGCTCTGGAGCGGGTTGAGTTGTCTCTTCCGGGGGCTCCGGCACTTCCACCGGGGCCGAATTCATCTCGGGGATGAGGTCCGTCACCTGCTCGCGAAACTCTTCGACGATTGGCGGGGGCGTCTGAGTGCGACGGGCCGCAATCGCCTGTTCGAGCAGCTTGACTCCCTGGAAGAGCACCTCCATCCCGCGCGGCGTCAGCCGCACCTGTGACTGCCGGAGCGCGCTCAGATAACTTTCGAGCAGGTGGGCGACGTCCTCGGCTTCGCGGACGCCGACCATCCCCGAGAGCCCCTTGATCGTATGGAAGCTGCGAAACAGCTCATCGAGGAGCGGACGGTTCAACTCGGGCCGATTGACCTCGGCCTCCAGCGTCAGCAGTCCGCGGCGGACAATGCCCAGATGCTCATCGCATTCCGCGAAGTAATCGTCGATGAACTCCGCGAATGGAGAGTGATCGGGACCGCTACCGGACACGGGGAGATCGCCTCATACCAGATGGAGGAGCGTCCGGGCCTGCGACGCCAGGACATCGGGCTGAAACGGTTTCGTGAGATAGCAGGTGGCTCCCGCAGCAAGCGCGGCACTGCGGCTCGCCTCATCCCGCCGGGTAGTCAGAATGATGATCGGGATCTCGCGATACGCCGGCTGCGACCGCACGAACTGCACCACCTCGAGGCCATGCATGTCGGGCATGTTCAAGTCGAGCACGAGCAGGTCGACCGGCCCGATCGCCAGTCGTTCGATGGCTTCCAGGCCGTTGCCCGCCTCGAAGAAATTCAGGTCGGGCAGATCGCGCAGCGAGACCCGGATCATCCGGCGCATCGTTGCCGAGTCATCGACGACCAGCAGGTTCTTTTCGGTCCCGCGTTCCATGAAGCAAGTCCTGACAGCAGCTCACGCGCCGGAAGGGCCGCGGCAGAGTGCAACCTCCACCAGTGCCCCGAATACCTTCACACTCCCCCCGCACCTGCTGAGAAAATGGGCTGACAGGGATATTTACGCCTGAGGTGGCGGATTGGCGAGACAGCATCCGTCTACCTTAACATCCCCCCGGACCGGACGCCACCGGGAACCCGGCGCAGGAATGGAGAGATTTCCGCCTCCGTGCGCAAGACCGCCCTCCCGCCCCCCTGCACTCCGCATGCGGAAGTCAAAATTTCTCGCGGTCCGACTGACGCGATCGTCCTATTCTGAACCTGTGAGATCCCCGCTTTCGCACTGACGCTCGTGAAATCTCGCAGTTTTTCTTGCGAAGCCGCCGTCCGATCCCGATCTGAAGAAAAATCCGCCATTCTGTGCATCCATCAAGGGGTGCTGCTATGATAAGAACTTAACTCCCTGATTGATGCTTGTCCTGCACTTTGTCTGTTGGGAATCGATCGCACATGAGGATGGATCACCTCCCCGGCGTCTGCCCCGGGCCGATGAACCGCCGCACCTGGTTGAAGATCGGCGGCCTCAGTCTGGGAAGCCTGGTCAGCAGTCAGCCTCTCGCTCTCGCGGAGCTGCTCGCAGCCGAAACCGCAAACGCCCGTTCGGATCGGGACTTCTCGGTCATCCTCTTCTGGGCGAACGGCGGGCCCAGTCATATCGACATGTTCGATCTGAAGCCCAGGGCCCCCGCGGAGTATCGCGGGCCGTTCCGTCCCATCGGCACGAATGTTCCGGGCATCGAGATTACCGAACTGCTCCCGACGCTGGCGGGGATGGCGGACAAATTCGCAATTGTCCGCAGCCTGCATCACGAGCGCAACGAGCATTCGGGGGGAACGCACCGCTTCCTTAGCGGCTACTCGTCCCGCGCAGCGAATCTGAACGATGCCGAGTACCCCGAGATCGGTTCGGTGGTGGCTCAGCAGCTTGCCGACCGCGCTCGCGACATTCCGCTTTATGTCGCCAACACGAAGGTCTACGGTGGCGGGCCGGCGTATCTCGGACCGGCGTACGCTCCCTACATGCCGAGCCCGAACCCCGTGACGTCGACCGGCAACAACAGCTACGATCCGGTACCGATCTACAACGCCGGGACTGCGACCGACGATCTGGCGATCACCGCAGACGGCGTGCTGACTCTTCAGCGACGGGCGAACCTCCTGCCGCAGCTTGACCGCCTGCCGAGCCGCATTGACGGCAGCGGCATGATGGATGCGATCGGTTCTTTCCGACAGCAGGCGCTGGCCATGCTTTCCAGCAGCCGCACCCGCGAGGCGTTCGACCTCTCGCGCGAAAGCGAAGCAACGCGCCGCCGCTACGGAGAGACGCACTGGGGCAAGAGCCTGCTCACCTGCCGACGGCTGGTCGAAGCCGGTGTTCGCTTCGTTCAATGTCAGGCGACCTTCCGGCTGCGCCCGGAGACGGGCCGCATCACCACATGGGACGACCATTCGGTCAACTCGGACATCTTCAAAGCGTATGAAGAGAAACTTCCGTCGTTCGATCAGTCGGTCTCAGCACTGATCGAAGATCTTTATGCGCGCGGGCTCGATCGCAAAGTCCTGTTCATCTTCTGCGGCGAGTTCGGCCGCACGCCACTGATCCGCAATCAGGACAAGAGCGGCCGTCCGGGCCGCGACCATTGGGCCCGGGCGATGAGCGTGCTGCTTGCCGGGGGCGGATTACGGATGGGGCAGGTCATCGGCGCGACGAGCGCCAAGGCCGAAGAGCCGATCGAACGCCGCATGGACAGCAACTGCCTGCTGGCGACGATCTATCACCGCTTCGGCATCGATACGTCGCACATCTTCCACGACAAGTCCGGCCGCCCGTTCCCGATTCTCTTCGAGGGAGAACCGATCACGGAACTGCTTTGACGGAGGGGGAATTCACGAGGTGATACGGTCGAGCGGACGCGGCAATTGATGCCCCGTCTGCTTCCATTACCCCCCTACGGCTTATTCCGCCGTTACTATTCCGCCGCTGGTTAATGTGCGGAACAAGTCAGGGAGTGACTTGTTCCGGCTCCATCGCCTTCAGGCACGCCGGGCAGTACCAGGGGGCGGGCTGCGTGACTTTGCGGAGGCTGCGCTTGCGGCACTTGGCGCAGTGGAGCCGCTTGCCGTGGTCGCGCGTCTTCGGCTTCTTGACGGTCGGTCGTGTGCGGCGTTCGCCCATGTCTCGCTCAGCCTCTGTGTGGTCGGAATTCGCGGGGAGTGCTCCGATACCAGGAGACCATCTCCCCCCTTCGATTGCCGCGCCCGATCGTTCGCTGTGCATCGGGAATGCGGTCCCTTGCGAATTATGACGTGTCGGCAACGTCGCGGCGATACCGGTGAAGGCCCCGCGCGAAAGACAGGTCGACTCGGAAGGTAATCGACTCCGGCGCAAGCCGCCGCTGCCGAGACTGCGGACAGGCGAATCCACCTTCCCGCAGAGTCGTCGAAAAATTCGAGGTACGGCATTTGCAATTCTCTGCGGCCACAACCCGGACATGGGAGATCCAGATGTTTCAAGCCATCGATTTGCGTGAACTGTCGGAGATGCAGGCGGCCGAGCGGGCGTTCGTCTCCGTTTACTTTTCCGGCACGGACGGACTGCAGTCCCTTACCAGCCGCGAGCGAACGTTGCGCGACATGCTCGCCGACTCGCCTGATGAGGCGTTTCATTTTGAGGAGAGCATGAAGCTCGCCCGGGAAGTTCTCGATCAGAACCCCCAGGTCCTCGACGCGGAGGGAGTCTGCCTGTTCTCGTGCTGGGCCCTCGATTTCGTGCGGGGCTATCCGTTGACGGCCGCAGTGCCCAATCTGCTGCGAATCGGGCCGGCCCCTTATCTGCGTCCCCTCTCCGAGATCCAGGACGAGTACGAGAACTTCCTCGTGGTTGCCGCCGATGCATCCGCGACTCGCATCTTCCAGATCAGCTCTGCCGTTGTTCAGGAAGAGGATCGCGTCCGGGGGAACGTCAAGAATCGGGTGAAGAAAGGAGGCTGGTCGCAGAAGCGCTACGCCCGCCGCCGCGAGAATCAATTGATGCACTATGCCAAAGAGGTGGCGGGGGTGATCGATGACCTGTGCCGCCGCCAGACATTCGACCGAATCGTGCTGCTGGGAACGCAGGAGACGCTTGCCGAACTGGAAGAAGCTCTGCCTGCCGACCTGGCGTCGCGGGTGATCGGCCGCAAAGGTGTGGAGATGCACGCGGACGATCAGACACTTATGGAAGAGGCTTGGGAGATCTATTTCGAGGAAGAGCGGGAATCGGAACGCCGGTTGTGGGATCGCATCCGCGAGGAGTTCTTTCGAGGCGGACTCGCCGCCGCGGGAGCGACCAGGGTGCTCGAGGCGGCCCTCGCGGGACGGATCGAGAAACTGCTCGTGACGCGCGACGCGAAGGTCCGCGGAACCCGATGCCGGGATTGCGAGCACCTCGTTCACGGCACTCCCCAGAACTGCCAGTCCTGTGGTTCCAAATCGGTCTACCAGGTCGATCTCGTGGACGAACTTGTGCGGCAGATGGGGCTCACGAGTGCCGAGGTCGAATTCGCTGATGAGATCCCCGGCCTTGCAAAAGTCGGCCATGTCGCCGCCCTGCTGCGCTACTGATCCCCTTCGGACAGTCTGCCGCAGTACACTCGCATGACCTTGGATCGCGGCATCGTCGAACCCGCAGCCTGTTCCGCTGTCGAGCGCTACTTTCACCACGGATGAGGGCCTAGCGCATGCGCGTGGCTCCATTCGCGGCCTGCGAGGTTCTCTCCCTTCCGGCGTTCTCCATCTCCAGGTCGTTGTCGCGCAGTGTCGGGCGGCTTGCATGATCGCAGGCTGGCTGGCATTGGGACGGTGGTCGTGCAAGAATGCGTGCGAACCTTCGCCGCTTCCTGCCCTGAGGAGATCCCGATGCTCCCCCGCCGACAGTTTCTCAAGAGTTCCCTTCTCAGCGGGATTTCGTATCTGACGCTCTCGTCCGCCAGTGAATTCTTCACCTGCGCCGATGAGAGAACGCCCCTGGAACAAAGTCCCTACAGCCTGTCGCGGGACGTTCCCACGCGACTGTTTGACGGCGAGCGCTGCTGGTGTCACCCACGCGCGGGGATCGTTCCTCGCGCCGGTGAGGGAGAATCGCCGCGCGTCGTCATGACCATGAATACGCTCCAGCTCACAGGCAGCGATGTGTTCAAGGGAATGTTCGGCATGCGCACGGACGATCTCGGCAAGACCTGGACCGAGCCACGCGAACTCCCTCCGCTGGCCCCCCGATATCAGGTCATTGACGGCATCAGGCGTCCCGTCGCCGCCAGCGACTTCTGGCCCTGCTGGCATGCGAAGAGCCGTACCCTGCTCGGCACCGGGCATACGGTCGTCTATACGCCCGACTGGAAAGTCACGCATCCGCGACCGCGGCATACCTCTTACTCCGTCTATGACCCGGAGAATGACACCTGGGCCGAGTGGACGACACTCGAAATGCCGGACGCCGAGTTGTTCCACGACTCCGGAGCAGGCTGCTCGCAGAGATACGATGAACCGGATGGTTCGATTCTGTTACCGATTTATTATCGGGCACACGGCAGGAATTCGCGCGTCACGGTGACACGCTGTACCTTCGACGGAAAGCGGCTGAAATTCGAGGAGCGGGGAAACGACCTGCACATCGACGACAAGACACGAGGGCTGGGTGAGCCGTCACTCACCAAGTTCGGCGATGAGTATTTTCTGACCCTGCGGAACGATCGACGGGGGTTTGTGAGCCGGAGCCGCGATGGCCTGCAGTTTGAGCCGATCCAGCCGTGGCTCTTCGATGACGGGACGGACCTGGGGAATTACAACACGCAGCAGCACTGGGTGACACACAGCGAGCGGCTGTTCCTCGTATATACGCGGCGTGGGGCAAACAATGACCATGTCTTTCGCCATCGCGCGCCGCTCTTCATGGCGGAAGTCGATCCTCGCACGCTGCGGGTGCGGCGTAAGACCGAACAGATCCTCGTGACCGAACGAGGAGCGCGGCTCGGCAATTTCGGAGTGACGCACGTCTCTCCCGAGGAAACCTGGGTCACCGTCGCCGAATGGATGCAGCCAAAGGGAGTCGAAAAGTATGGCAGTGATGGGAGCGTCTTCGTCGCTCGCCTTCACTGGAAACAGCCAAATCGCAATCTGAGCTGAATCGGTGGATACTTGAAAGAGTGAAGCCTCGGACAGTCCGATCCTCCCCGAACTTGAATCAGGAAAGAGCCCGAATGAGAGCAGTGCTTGCGGTCGTCGCGACTGTTGGAACGATGTTGGTCTCGTCGCTCGCGCTGGCGGATGAAGTGCCGCTGTCGCGAATTGCCTTCGGCTCGTGCTGTCGGCAGGAGCGTCCTCAACCGATCTGGGAGGCAATCGCCGAGTTGAAACCGGAGCTGTTTCTGTTTCTCGGCGACAATATCTATGGCGATACGGAAGACATGGATGTCCTGCGGAAGAAGTATCAGATGCTGGGCGCTGAGCCGGGCTATCGGAAGCTCAAGGAGATCTGCCCGATCTTCGCCACCTGGGACGACCACGATTATGGAGTGAACGACGGCGGTGCCGACTATCCCCGCAAGCGCGAATCACAGCAGGTCTTTCTCGACTTTTTCGAAGTGCCCGCGAACGATGCGCGGCGGTCGCGTGAAGGAGTGTATTTCTCGCGAACGTTCGGCCCCGCGGGAAAGCGGGTGCAGATCATCCTGCTCGACTGCCGGTATTTCCGCAGCCCGCTGAAGACGGGATTCCAACCGGGAGAGCCGGGTGAGGGTTACCGCGGCCGCTACGGCCGTAATACCGATCCGGACGCGACGGTGCTCGGGGCAGCGCAATGGAAATGGCTCAAGGCGCAGCTTGAGCAACCCGCCGAGCTGCGTCTGATCGGTTCAGGAGTGCAGGTGGTTCCCGATGAGCACGGCTCGGAGATGTGGGGGAATTTCCCCGCGGAACGCGAACGGCTCTTTCGGCTGATTCGAGAGACGCGGGCCAATGGGGTCGTGTTTCTGAGCGGCGATCGACATCTGGCCGAAATGTCACGTCTCTCGGCGACGGACCCGCTGGGCGTGGGCTATCCCCTTTACGACGTGACCAGCAGCAGTCTGAATACGCCAAGCGGTAATTTCACCAAGGCCGGTACCCGCTTTGGCAACGAAATCAACTCGTATCGCGTCGGGTTGACCTATTTTGAAACGAACTTCGGGACCGTGTCGATCGACTGGGAACAAGCCGATCCGGTGGTGCGGCTCCAGGTGCGCGATGAAAAAGGAGCCGTCGTTCTGCAACAACGGCTCCTTCTGAGTGAGCTGCGCAGCGATTCGTCGCGGTAATCGGCCGCCCGCGCCGGTGGCAACTCTCCGCCACGATCGCCCGCTTACTTGACGCCGTGCTTCTCGAACCACGCGAGCATGCGCTTCCATCCGTCGGCTGCCGCCTCCTTGCGATAGCTGGGGCGGTAGTCGGCATGGAAGCCGTGCGGCGTGTCGGGATAGACGACGAACTCCGATTTGGAGCCGGCCTTCTTCAGCGCCTCTTTCATCTTCTCGACCGTGTCGAGCGGAATGCCGGTATCGGCGGCACCATAGAGGCCGAGCACCGGAGCGTTCAACGAGTCCGCGACGTCGATGGGATTCTTCGGGTGCAGGTCATCGGTCTGGCTGACAAGCCGCCCGTACCAGGCGACGCCTGCATCGAGATCCTTGTTGTGCGCGGCATACAGCCAGACGATGCGGCCACCCCAGCAGAAGCCGGTGATCGCCAGTTTATCGGTATTGCCCTTGCCCGATTTCTTCGCCCAGGCGACCGTCGCATCCAGATCGGACATCACCTGCTCATCCGGAACCTTCGAGACGACTTCCGAGATAATCTTCCGGATGTCCTCGATCTTCGACACATCTCCCTGCCGCGCGTAGAGCTCCGGCGCGATGGCCAGGTAGCCTTCTTTTGCGAGCCGCCGGCAGATGTCCTTGATGTGCTCGTGAACGCCGAAAATCTCCTGAACCACGAGCACGACGGGGAACGGGCCGCCCGAGGCAGGCATCGCCCGATACGCGGGCATCTCGCCATCCTTCACCGGAATCTTGACCTCTCCCGCGGTGAGCCCTTCCGTATCGGTCGTGATCGTCTGGCCGGAAACCGGCTGCACCGCCAGGGCGAATCCTGCGGCAAGTGTGGTGACGACGAAGTCTCTGCGGCTGACCTCCAGGCTCGGCACCAGACTGAGCAGTTCTTCGTTCATTGTTCAAGTCGCTCCTGTGTTGTAGGTCGAGGAGATCACTTGCCCTCTTACGGCAAGCGGCCACGAACAGACCGCCATTAAACGCGTGACCGCCCCACACTGTCAATTCGACTGCTCGTCGATCACCGTTCAACAGGAAGCGCCCCAGTCATTTCCGCGAATGTCCGGCATCTGACAGCAAACGCAGGGACGCAGTATAATCGTGGTATACGCGTTTCGGTTTCGTCGGGATGATTGCAGTCAATGGAGGTTTGTTCCATTCAATCCCGTTCCGAGAGTCAAATCAGGTCCGAGCCCAATCGTGTTCCCGAGAGATCTCTGCACTTGCCGCGGTCCGGCGACGCGCTGCTTCGGTGTCGCGCTGTTACTGGCCTTCTGGCTCTGCACTCACCTGCCGCCGCGACTGTTTGCTGAGGACGATCTGCGCAACTCGCGGCACTTTCGGCGTCCTGTGGCTGCTGTACTGCTGCCCGAAGGGAATCTTCTCGCGGTCGCGAACCAGCGGAGCGGAACGCTCTCGCAGGTGGACCTCCGCGCAGGAGAGGTCCGGCAGGAATTGAAAGTCGGGAAACATCTCTCGGCTCTTGCTCTTGTTCCGGGCCGAAATGAACTCCTTGCAACGGATGAGGCCAGTCACGAACTGGTACTGCTGAACTTCAAGGCGGGCAGTCTGTCAGTCAGGTCGCGACTCCCGGTGAATCGCTGTCCTGTCAGCGTCGCTGTGAGCGATGACGGACGCTTTGCCGTCGTCGGCTGCCAATGGTCGCGCTGTGTGCAGATCGTCGAATTCCGTCCGCAGCAGGCTGATTCCACCGCTGACCTCGCGGTGGGTGAGACGATTCCCCTGCCCTTTGCACCGCGGCCACTCCGCCTGCTGCCGGGGGGCGAAAAAGTCCTTGTCGCCGATGCATTCGCAGGGCAGTTGGCCGTTATCGATATTCCCGCCGGTCGGTTGCAGAATGTGCAGCAGATCACCGGACATAACATCGCCGGGCTTTATCTGAGCGACGATCGAAAGGCTGTCTTCGTTTCGCATCAGATTCTTGCGGAGCGGCTGCCAACAACGCGGGAGAATATCGCTGCGGGAAGGCTGATGCGAAACATGGTGCGGCGGATTCCGCTCGCACTGTTGGAAAACGGTAACATCTCGCTGGATGAAAATTCTCAATTGATCTCGCTGGGGACTCGTGGACACGGGGCCGGCGATCCGTCGGGCCTTTTGGTGGCGGAGGGGAATCGGCTCGCCGTCACACTGGCGGGAACCCAGGAACTCGCGCTGATCCATGCTGCCTTATCTCAGTCGCCCGATGAGACGCGAATCCGGGTCGGGCATCGGCCGACCTTTGTCCTTGGGGATTCCGCAGGCGAAATGTTGATTGTGGGCAACACGCTCGATGATTCCCTTTCTGTAATCGATCCTCGCAAGTCTACAATTGTACATACGATTTCCCTGGGGCCGCAGCCGGAATGGCTTCCGCAGGATCGGGGGGAGCGGCTTTTCTATGACGCCCGGCTCTCCCGCGACGGCTGGCTCAGCTGTCATAGTTGCCACTCTTATGGCCATACAAACGGGCTGCTTGCCGACACGAACGGCGACGGCACCTTCGGTACGCCGAAACGAACTCTCACGCTGCTGGGGACGCGGTTGACTTACCGCTGGGCATGGAACGGGAAGATCGCAAATCTTCATGAGCAGGTGGAGAAATCACAACTGGAAACGATGCACGGGGAGCGCCGCCCCTTCGCGGATATCATTGATCTGACTTCATTCCTGCATACCTTGCCACCGCCACCCCCTGTTGCTCCGGATCCGGTCGATGACAAGGATGCGCAACGACTGGTCAGGGGACGCGACTTGTTCGGGCGGCTGGGCTGCGTCGAGTGTCACATTCCGCCGCTCGTGTATAGCTCGCATGAATCGTACAACGTCGGGCTTGTGGATGAGCGGGGACTGAATCAGTTCAATCCGCCTTCATTGCGGGGCGTCAGCCAGCAAATCCGCTATTTTCACGACAATTCGGCCGAATCACTGCCGGATGTGTTTCGCGAGTTTGGGCATCCCGGCGGGACGGTACTGACCGACGAAGAGCTTGCCGATCTCGTACGGTTTCTTCGTTCACTGTAGCGCATTTCCCGGCCCGCTTCACAGGCCGTTACACGTCACCCGTGGGATTCACCGTTCGCGGTACGCTTCATTTGCCCGGTGCCGCGGCCGAACACATCGACCTTCTCGCCTGTTTGCCGCTGACCTGTCAGTTGTGCATGAGGCTTTTCCGGCCCGGGATACAAGGCTCGCTTCAGGGCTTACAACCGCAGCATTATCAGATCAGCCAAGGCTGTTCGGCGGGCCGACACTAGGTCAATTTCGTGACGAATCCTCTGGTTAGCTCGGAATATCCCGGAAGCTATGAGCAATGGCTACGGGATTCCCCGATACTACGAAGTTCCGGCTGGTCAGCCTAAGACGCATTGGAAACGAGAATTTATTGTAATTCCACGCTAGATTGCTTGACGACTCACGTGCAATAGTGGTATTACCATGTCATCCACATCTTTACCCGGAGATAAATCAGGAATGGCCAAGAAGCACGCAAAGAAATTCAGCATGGCGGAAGAGATTCGGAACCTTCTGCGCGAGAATCCGAGCCTGAGCGGACGCGAAGTGTATCAAGCTTTGCAGCAGAAGTTCCCGAACGAAACCATCAACGAGAATAGCTGCGGCGTCGCGTTTTCCAGCGCACGCAAGCAGTTGGGAATCAGCGGTGGACGGAGCCGTGCGAAGAAAGTCGTGAAGCGGGTTGCGCCGGCGGCGCGAGTCGCCCGCAAAGCCTCGGCCGCGGGGGGAAGCAAGCAACTGGATCTCGCCACGTTGCAGGCCGCCGCGAAGTACCTCTCGCAGGCGGGAAGTGCGGACGCTGCGATCGAAGCGATCCGCCAGGTGCAGGCCCTGCAGGTCGATTGAATCGTCGGACACCGCGAAAGCCGCGAGAAATCTACGGATTGAACAAACGCTCGAGGAGCCCCTCGGGCGTTTGCTTTTATGCGCCTACCCCTACGCAATTCCCTGCAGTGGAGGGCCCTTGACGCAGGGCGTCCGGCCGCGACGTGCGTGTTTCCGCATCGATTGGCGGCAGAGATTGGCGGCTCCGGCGGTCTGGCGTCTGCACAGTCACGTCAGGATTTCGCGAATCACCCGACCGTGGACATCGGTGAGGCGTCGCAACAGTCCGTTGTGATACCACGTCAACTGCTCGTGGCCGAAGCCCAGGAGCGCGAGAACGGTGGCGTAGAAGTCCCAGACCGTCACCGGGTTGAGTTCAGCGCGGCGGCCGAATTCATCCGTTGCACCATAGCTGATGCCGCCACGAACCCCGGCCCCCATCATCCAGCAGGTGAAGCCGTCGGGATTATGGTCGCGTCCGGTCGTTCCCGCCTGATGCGTGGGCATTCGTCCGAACTCGGTCGTCCAGAGAACGAGTGTGTCTTCGAGCATGCCCCGCTGCTTCAAGTCCGCGAGAAGTGCCGCGGTGGGCTGGTCGAAGATCGGGCAATGGCGCTCATAATCGGGCTTGAGCGTCTTGTGCGCATCCCAATTCAGCAGCCCGTCCACGCCCGATGCGCGTGACGCGCAGTACAGGTTGACGTATCGCACGCCGCGTTCCAGCAAGCGCCGCGCAAGCAGACAGTTGCGGGCATAGGCCGCCTTGAGGCGATTTGGATCATCGGTCCCGTAGAAAGCATGGATGCTGCGCGGTTCGCTCTGGAGTTCGGTGACTTCGGGAGCCGAGAGCTGCATCCGGGCCGCGAGTTCATATGCGGCCACGCGCGCCTGTAGGTCGGACTCGCCGGGATGACGCGCCGCGTAGTCTTCATTCAGTTGCTGCAGCAGTCTGCGGGAGACTGTTTCTTCGTCGGCGGAAATCGTTTCCGGGCGTTTCAGATTCCGGAGCGGTTGCTGATCGCTGAGAACAATCCCCTGATGCCGGGCGGGCAGAAAGCCGTTCGACCAGTTTGCCTTGCCATTTGGTGGCTCGCCGCGAATATCGGGAATCGCCACATACGCGGGGAGATTCTCGTTCTCGGCACCCAGTGCATAGCTCAGCCAGGCGCCCGCGGCAGGAAAGCCTTCGGTGGTGTGCCCGGTATTCATGAAGACGCAGCCGGGGCCGTGTGTGTTAGTCCTGCTGGTCATTGAATGGATGAAGGCGATGTCATCGACATGCCGGCTCATTGCCGGAAGCAGGCTGCTGACAGCTTTCCCACTCTCGCCGGCGGGAACAAACGACCACGGGCTGCGCATCAGGTTCCCGTTCTTCCCCTGGAAGGAGACGAGATTTTCTTCTCCCGGCAGCGGTTTGCCATCCCACTTTTCGAGCGCCGGCTTGTGCTCCCACAGATCCAGATGCGACGCCGCGCCGGGGCAGAAGATCTGCAGAACACGCTTCGCTTTCGCGGGAAAGTGCGCCACGCCGCGCCCCGGCTGCCAGCCCTCTGCTTCCGCCGGCAGACTTTTCGCCAGCAGACTGATCAGCCCTACTCCGGTAAGCCCGGTGGCGATGTGATCCAGAAAACCGCGACGCGTCAGCTCAGCAATGGGATGCATGGATCTCCCCGCAGGAAAGTCAGCAACTCGTGAGCACGAATCTGAGGCTTTCGGGGCGTATCTGAAGGGTTGAAAAGCCTCTTCCACCGGTCTCAGCGGATGTGGATGAACTCGGTGGTGTTCAGCAGGACGCGGCACAGGGCTTTCAGTCCATAACTGTCGACAAGATGGATACAGGGGCCAATCTCGTGCCCGGTCGGCTCACGAGCCACGCAGAGCTGAAATGCACGGCGGACCTGCGCTTCGGTTCCCTCGCGCACTGTTTCGTTCTCGACACGCTCCGCAAGTGCGGCCGCCATCTTCAATGTGAAATCGTGGTTCAACAACGTCAGCGCCTGGAGCGGCGTCGTTGTCTCCGCCCGGACCGGAGTGGCGAAGGCACAATCGGGGCTGTCGAACTCCGCCATCAGGTCGACGCGCGCTGCCCGGGCATTCTGATGATAGACCGCGCGGCGATAGGTCGCTGGCCCATGTTCATCCAGCGGGACATACGTCGCGACATTGTCCTGCAGGTATTGATAAAGGCGGAACCCCGGGCCGCCGGTGCGGAGATCCAGCTTGCCGGAAACAGACAGCATCGTGTCGCGGAGTTCTTCCGCCGTCAGGCGGCGCGGAGGATATCGCCACAGCAGTCGGGCATCGGCATCGACCGCTGCTGCCTGCGGACGAAAGTTGCTCGCCTGGCGGTACGTCTGTGAGAGCATGATCAGCTTGTGCAGAGGTTTGAGCTTCCAGCCGTGTTCCGCGACCTGACCCGCCAGCCAGTCAAGAAGTTCCGGATGTGTGGGCCGGCTTCCCATAAAACCGAAGTCGCTCGAAGTCGCAACGATGCCGGTTCCGAAGTGATACTGCCAGAGGCGATTGGCGAGTACGCGTCGCGTCAGTGGATTCGCCGGGTGGACGATCCCGTCAGCAAGCGCCAGCCGCCGCTGTGCTTCGCCGATGCCCGCAGGAAGTTCATAACCGGGAGCGACATCCGCCAGGAAACTGAGGCTGCCGGCGGTGACTTCCGTGCCGGCACGCTGGGGACTTCCCCCCAGAAAGATGTGGAACGGTCCCTTCGCTTCCTGGAAGTTGCCGACCCACCAGGTGGGGAGCGGCGGGATGGCGGCGATCGCGCGCGAGACTTCCGCAAGCTCACGATTCCAGGCGGCAAGTTGTTCCCGCTCGACGGGGGTGACCTCCGCCTCGAACAGCCGCTTGCGGCGGTGTGCCTCGTTCACCGGGCGGCGATCGTGCGAGTTGGCAACTTCAATCCATTCGCTGCCGTCCAGCGAAACCAGCAGCCGATAATCGCTGACAAAGTTGGCAACGGAGTGATCAACCGCAGCGCCGGTCCGATCGCTGCAGAAGACGACGCGATTGATCATCATCGGCTCTGCGAGTGTGATCGTCAGCTCAGGCCCGGACGCAATCCAGCAGGCACCGTGCTTTCCATCGATGGTCAGCCGCGCGCTGTAAGCCTCTTCGAAATCTCCCGCGACGCGGCTGGCTCCTTCCGCCCTGCCACCATTCGCGGCGAGCGCCACGTTGCGGGGCGATTCGTCTGCCGTCCAGACTTCAAACTCCTCGATGCGATATCCGGTTGTCGCCTGAGGATTCTGTTCCTGCCCTTCCACAACGAGGCGGATGAATCGGGCCTGTACGGGCGAAAATGTTTCCTCGGTTCCTTGCCGCGAAACCGGATCACGAGACCACGAAGTTTCGATCTGCCTGGCTCGCCCCTCGGCACGCGTCTGGATCGCGGCCAGAAGCGCATCCCGCCTCTTGACGAGGGCCGCGTGCTGTTCGTTCAACGGTCGCAGTTGTTCGTCGCGGGTGCGGCGCTGGGCAGCGGTGGCGACGATACGTTCGCCGTGCCTGACACCGGCGAATGTCGCGTAGAGCCGGTAATAGTCTTCCTGCAGGATAGGATCGAACTTGTGGTCGTGGCAGCGGGCGCAGCCGACGGTCAGCCCGAGAAACGCTTCGCTGGTCGCGCGAATCACTTCGTCGATTGTGTCGGCACGAATCTGGGCGGCCTGGACGGCGTCCTGATTACCGACGTCGTCATAGGGGCCGCTGACAAGAAAGGCTACGCCGATTTCGACAGCCGGATCATCCTTGCCAATGACGTCCCCCGCCAGGTGCTCGCGAATGAGGCGGTCGAACGGCTTGTCATCATTGAATGAACGAATGACGTAATCACGAAACGGCCAGAGATTGTTAATGATCTCGTTCCGTTCGAAACCGCGACTTTCGCCGAAGCGGATGACATCCAGCCAGTGTCGGCCCCAATGCTCGCCGTAGCGGGGAGATTCGAGCAGTCGATCCAGCAGCCGCTCATAAGCGTCGGGCGCATCGTCCGCGACGAATGCGGCGACTTCTTCGGGAGCCGGGGGAAGGCCGGTCAGGTCGTAAGTCGCGCGACGAATCAGCGTGCGGCGATCCGCCGGCGGGTTGGGCGTCAGTCCGTCCGCAGCAAGCCGGGCAAAGATGAACCGATCGATCGGATTGACCCGCCACGCTGCGGGAATCCCTTGGGGGGGCGGAGGTTCGGCCTCCGACAGCGGCCGCAATGACCACCAGGACCGGTCGGCCTTCGCCTGTTCGCGAAGAACCCGACCCTCCGGCCATTTTGCTCCGTCATCGATCCAGCGCCGCAGCAGTTCGATCTCGCGGGTACTCAGCGGGGTCCCCTCGCGAGGCATCCGCGGCGGCTCCCCTTCTGCCGCGGACACCAGTTCAATGAGATCGCTCGCGGCGGAATCTTCAGGGACAACATGTCCCTTTGCCAACAGGTCGGCGGGAGTCGCGAGGGAAATGTCCCCTTTCGCATTTCCCGGAGTGTGACACCGCAGGCATCGTGCCTGCAGGAGCGGAGCGACGTCCCGCTCGAAATCGACGGGAGACTTCTCCTCCGCGCTTGCCAACGTGCCGGCGAACAGCAGAAAGCAGACGGCAGCCAGTCGAAGTCCAACGCGCAGGAGCATAGCGACTTCCGTCTCAAGAGATCAGGGGGGATGTCAGCAGGAGAAGGAGTGTATTCCCGGGCAGATTCCGTGGCAGCGAGCAGACAGTGGCGGGTTTCTGATACGGGCGCGTCAGGCAAGCCCAGGCGCAGTAAGACTGCGCACCGGGCCTGCGATCCGCGGGGCTTCATCAGCCCGGAAAAGACCTCAGAGGTTCTCGACCTGGAAGCCGTCCCGATAGGTCCGCCGAATCAGCGCGTTCGCTTCTTCGACGTTCGTGATCTTCATCTTTGCCGCGTCCCATTCGAGTGTCGTGTTAGGGAAGCGGTTGGCGACGACTCCCAGCAGGAGCGCTTCGGTCAGGGGGCCGCCATAACCGAAGTGCGCGCTCGTCTTCGTCTTGCCGAGGATCGCATCGACCCACTGCTCGTAGTGATTCAGGCCCGGCAACTGCGGCAGCTTGTAGTCGGCGAACTCCTGGGCCGGCAGCAGTTGCGGATCACCCACGTGAGGCAGCAGCAAGGCCCCTTTCTCTCCGAGGAAGAGTGAACCCTGCCCGGGAAGCCTGGCGTCCTTCGGAAGAGGGACTTCGAGATCCTTCGGCGGCGCGAAGGCCCCGTCATACCAGACCCAGCGAAGCGTCTCGGTCGTGTACCTGGTACCGGGGAACTGGTATTCGACCACGTTCTGCTGCGGGTGACCGATACCGGTGGGAGGACGGCAGGTCGTCTTGGCCCATTTCGGAGCGGTCAGTTCGAGGGCACGATACGGCGTATCGAAGATGTGAACCCCCATGTCTCCCAGCGTTCCCGTGCCAAAGTCGATCAGCTTGCGCCACTGGCCGGGATGATAGACGCCGTTCTTGTAAGGCCGGACGGCGGCGGTTCCCAGCCAGAGATCCCAGTTCAGCTGTTCGGGAACCGGATCGCTACCTTCGAAGGGACCGCCATCGTAACCCCAGTTCTTGTTCGACCAGGCGTGAACTTCGCGCACCTTGCCGATGACTCCTTCCTGAATCATCTGCGTGGCGCGGCGATAGGGAATGCTGGCGTGCACCTGGATGCCCATCTGCGTGACCAGTCCTTTGTCGCGGGCGACTTCGTTCAGGCGACGGGCCTCGTAGATTTCGTGCGTGAGCGGCTTCTGGCAATAGACGTGCTTGCCATGATTGAGTGCCGTCATCGCCGCCGGCGCGTGCGTGTGATCGGGAGTCGAGACGACCACGGCATCAATCTGCCCGGCCATCTGCTCGAACATGACGCGGTAGTCGGAGAAGGTCCGGGCATCGGTGAAACTGCTCGCGGCAGCGTCCAGATTCTTGCTGTCGACATCGCACAAGGCGACGACGTGGACGTTGGGCTGGCGGCCGACCGCCATCAGGTCCCCCCGCCCCATTCCGCCGACCCCGATATGCGCCGTCCGGATGCGATCGCTGGGAGCGGCGGCACGGGCCGAGGGGGTAAGAATCGTCAGCCCGGCCGCAGCGGCCGCTGTCGTCTGCAGAAACTCACGACGTGAAACCCATTGCATCGGCAGTCTCCAGAAAATCTACAGGGGACATCGAATCGGGAATCCGGCGGACCGGCTTAGTCGGCAAGCAACTTCTTCTGCGGAACAGCATACCCGGGAAGAACAGTCTGTGCATCCGTTCTCTTCCCGGAGAGACAAGTCCTGGGGCAACCGCGACAACCTTCTCCCCGATGGGGGCGAGACGCTCAAGAACATTCCATAGCATTTTGTCCGGCGGAAGCGATAATGGTGCGCCTGCCGGGAGTAAGACTGACTCCCGTTCGCTATCCAATGCCGATGATTCTCCTGCTTCCCCGTAAGACATCGCCATGAATCCCAACACCGAGTTCCACGTCACTCCCGAGGCAGACACGCTCGCCCAGATTCCCCGTGACCTGCACTTCTATCCGAGCGATAACACGAATCCGCAGGTGCTGACCCCGGCACAGATCGACGAGTTCAATACGAATGGCCACCTGCGTAATCTGCGGGTGTTTGATGAGCAGGAAATCGCCGAGATCCGCAGCTATTTCGACGCCCTTCTTGCGAAAGTGATCGCCGCCGGCGGAGACAGTTATTCGATCAGTACCGCTCACGCGAAGTATGGCCGCGTTTATGACATTCTCACCCATCCGCGAATCGTCGCACTCGTCAGGGATTTGCTGGGGGAGAATGTGGTGGCGTGGGGCTCACATTTCTTCTGCAAGATGCCGCACGATGGCAAGACTGTCGCCTGGCACCAGGACGCCAGTTACTGGCCGCTGACTCCGTCCAAGGCGGTCACGGTCTGGCTGGCGATTGATGACGCCGACCGCGAAAACGCCTGCATGAAGTTCATCTCCGGTTCGCATCATCATGGGCATCTGACGTTTCGTCCGAGCGTCACCGGCGATCATAATGTGCTCGACCAGACCGTCGAGAATGCCGAGGAGTATGGAGAGCCGGTCTATGATGAGCTGAAAGCCGGTGAAGTGTCGATTCACAGCGACCTGCTGCTGCACGGGTCGGAAGCGAACGAGTCGGACCGTCGCCGCTGCGGTCTCACGTTGCGCTATGCCGCGGCTGACGTGCGTGCCTATCTCGACTGGAACCAGAAGGGAGTCATCGTCAGCGGCAGCGACCCGAGTGGACACTGGGCAAACCGCCCGCGCCCGCTGACGGACTGAACCGCCATTCCTCGAAGAAGTCCGCGGAATCCTTTTTCGAGGAATGCGATCATGCCGATGAGCGGAGACGCATCTGTATTGGAAATCAGAGCGCGCACGCTCCGTCAGGTTGCCTTCGCGGCGCGTGGCTCGATCACGGCCTTGATGCCGTGCTGCGGGCGCAGTGTGAAGAGTGCGGCGGGGACGATCGGATGATCGGGAACGAGCGTGAAGCGATAGTGCTGCGCGAGGACGCTGAGTACGAGCACCATTTCCATCATCGCGAACGACTGGCCGATGCACAGCCGCGGGCCTCCGCCGAACGGAAAGTAGGCATAGCGGGGGATCGCGTCGGTTGTTCCGTCGAGCCAGCGTTCGGGGTGAAACCGCTCGGGCTCGGGGAAGTAGCGGCCATCACGATGCACGACCCATTGCGGCATGAGAATGGTCATTCCGCGCGGGATGGGATAGCCGCCGATAGTGCAGTCCGCGGTCGCTTCCCGGCCGATGACAAACGCGGGAGGATACAGCCGCATCGATTCGAGGATGACGCTCTCAGCGAACTTGAGCCGCGCGACATCTTCCGCTCCCGGAAATCGTCCCGCGAGGACGTCATCGACTTCGGCATGCAGTCGCGCGGCGACATCGGGATGCTTCGCGAGGAGCATCCAGGTCCACGAGAGCGCGAGTGCGGTCGTTTCGTGCCCCGCGAGAAAGAGGGTCATGGCTTCGTCGCGGAGTTGTTCATCGGTCATGCCGCTCTGATCGTCTTCATCCCGCGCGTTGAGCAGCAGCGAGAGCAGGTCGCCGTTCATCTCGTGGGACGCGCGCCGTTGCCGGATGAATCCGTAGATAATCCGGTCGAGTTTGTTCACGGCACGCCGCAGTCTGAGGTTGCCGGGGGTGGGGACCGCCATCGGAAAAGCGATCAGCGAATTGAAACGCTCGATGTAACGCTGCTGGGCGACTTCGAGAGCTTCGCCGGTTTCGCTCTCGTGACCGGAGACGTCCGCGTTGAAGAGTGTCTTCGCGGCGATGCCGAGCGTCAGCGCCATCATGTCGGCATGAATGTCGCGAATTTGCCCGGCGCTCCAACCGGCGAGCATCCAGCGGGTATAGTCCACAAAGATGGATGAATACGACGCAATCCGCTGGCGATGAAAGGCCGGCTGCGCCAGTCGCCGCTGACGGCGCCAGAATTCTCCTTCGCTGGTCAGAAGTCCGTTGCCGAGCACAATCGGATTAATCCGCAACGCGAAGTGCTTGATGAAGTGCCGACTCTGCGTGGCAAGGACTTCTTCAATCATCTGCGGGTCGCTGACGAGCAGAATCCGCTTCGGGCCGAATCGCAGCGGGACACAATCGCCGTATTCGCGGGCGACACGGGTGAGGAAACCGAGACGTTCCCGCTTGAACTCAGGAAGGTTCCCGCTGAAGAAATGTTGAGGGGGACCTGGCGGCAGGGGTCTGGTCGTCACGTTTTCGGTCTCCGGACTGCACCCGGGCACGAGAGAGAATGCGCAGCGGAATCAGCAAATGGCGGAAAGTCGATTTCCCACAATGCAGACATGGTGCGTCACAACGGGAAATCCCGCAAGCAAGCGACGGCGGCTTCTCCTGGGCAATCGGACATCGTTTGGAAATCTGAACCCGCCCGGATCTCTGATTTGCGGCTGTTTTGAGGGGGAGCGGGGGAAGTCAGGCTCATCCGATTCAACTTCGTGGAGGCGGCGGTTGAACGCCTGTTCCGTGAAATCGCGAGGTTGCACTGGTTTCTCTGGCGTCCGCACGGCTATAATGCCCCGCGTCGGTTGAGGCTCGGAGCCTGCCGGCACGAAAAGAATGGGCTCCCGCCTTCGCATCCCTCCCTGGCCCCCGCCGCTCTGAGTTCCTTCTCAAGACACTCCAGGATCGATTCGCCGGCCGAGGGCAGCTTTGCGGGCCGTCGTTTTCACCCCCGGAATGTCGGGGCGTTTTCCCCCTGCGGCTGTCAGTGTGCTGTGGTGGAAACGATGCTCCGCGTATCGCGCAGCGGACATGCTGTGTGGATTGGCCGGGGCAATCGGAGGATCGCGGACACGAACGGCACGGCGACCGCAACACGGACTTCACGAAGGGCAGGCAGGGCAGAGATAGTCGAGTTGCGGTGATGTTGTTCCCGGCGATTGCGACCGCTCTGCGGCAAGCAGCCGGCATTCTCATGAGGAAAGAAAGCACGTCGGACTGCCGATTCGCGGTGCGAAATCCGGACAGGCAGAACGGATGACTCAGGCTCGCCGACGGAGCCCCCGGACAGACTGAAATACCAATCGTCTTCTGCACGGCAGAAGACATACTCTCGGCAGCCGCCGCTGGTCGCGAACCTCGCGAAGTGGATCAAAGGGCTGCTCGTCCCTTTGAAGGATTGACTTTGACGACACCCACTTTTTCCGACTTCGCGCTGCGTCCGGCACTTCAGCGGGCGATTGCTGAGGAGCAGTACACCGCCCCCACGCCGATTCAGGCGAAGGCTATTCCGGTGCTCCTTGACGGCCGCGACCTCCTCGGTTGCTCACAGACGGGCACCGGCAAGACGGCGGCGTTTGCTCTGCCGATCCTCAACCACCTCGACACCAACCGCCGCGCGGCTCAGCCTAAGGCGCCGCGCGTGCTCGTCCTCGCGCCGACGCGCGAACTGGCGACCCAGATCGGCGACAGCTTCGCCACCTACGGGCGACATGTGCAGTTCCGTCAGACAGTAATTGTCGGCGGCGTGAATCAGAACCCGCAGGTGCGGGCACTGGCGCGGGGCGTGCACATTCTCATCGCCACGCCGGGCCGCCTGCTCGATCTGATGGGGCAAGGCTTTGTTCAACTCGATCAACTGGAAATCTTCGTCGTCGATGAGGCCGACCGGATGCTCGACCTGGGGTTCATCCCCGACTTGAAGAAGATCATTGCCTCGCTCCCGGCGAAGCGACAGTCGATCTTTTTCTCAGCGACCATGCCGCCCAAGGTGGCCGAGCTTGCCGAGAGCCTACTGTCGACGCCGGTGTGTGTCGAGGCGACTCCGGTTTCTTCGACGGTCGATCGCATCGTTCAGCGGGTGATGTATGTCAGCCAGTCGGATAAGCGTCCGCTGCTCGATGAACTGCTCAAGCAACCCGGCATCGACCGGGTGCTGATCTTCACGCGGACAAAGCGGCGGGCCGATGCCGTCGCGCGGCAACTTCAGCGCAACGGCCTGAAAGCGGACGCGATCCACGGCGACAAGTCGCAGACGGCGCGGAACCGGATTCTGGCCGGCTTCCGTTCGGGACGCGTCCCGGTGCTGGTGGCGACCGACCTCGCGGCACGCGGAATCGACGTCGAAGGGATCTCGCACGTGATCAACTTCGATCTCCCCGATGAACCGGAGAGTTATGTCCACCGGATCGGCCGCACGGGCCGCGCGGGGGCCTCGGGAATCGCGCTCACATTCTGTGATGCCGAGGAGCAGAAGTTGCTGAAAGCGATCGAGAAGGTGATTCAGCGCACGCTCGATGTCGATACGAAGCACGCCTGGCATGCCGAACCGAGCGCACAGGTGTCCCGGCGTCCCGCATCGTCGAAACCGGGCGGACGTCGATCCGGTGGCGGGAAGCCCGCGTTTTCGAAGCGATCGGGAAGCGGCTCCGCTCCCCGAAGCAGCGACGGATCGCGCGGAGAGTCGGGTTCGCAGGGAGGGCGTGCGAAGCGCAACGGTCCCCCGCGCAGCCGCCGCCGTTTCGCACGGCAGTCCTCGTGACGATAAGCAGCTGACCACGCCAGGCATCCTTGATGCCTGAGGGTTGAAAAACATTAGCGACGCGCAGGAAGGCCGGGTACAACAGCATCCGGCCTTCTTCATGCGCGGCCGGTCTGCTCGGGCTGCGCCATTCAAAGTCCTTCGAACGACGGCGGGCCGAGATGTCAGCATTCCCCCTTCGCTATGTTGTCGCCATTGGCGCCGCAATCGCGATCATCGCCGCCGGGATGATCTTCCTCCGCTCCGTCCGCGCGGACGTTCACAAACTAGTCCGGGCCGCAGTACAGGAAGCGGCGGCACGAGGCGAGCTGACCGCCGAAGCCGCGGCGAATCCCGACCCCGCCGATTTGGGAATCGAGCTGCCGGAGGAACTGGTGGGAAGATTCTTCGCGGCCGATCTGCTTGCGCGTTACGTGTATGTGTGGACTCCGCTCGTCGTAATCATCTGCCTCGGTCTGGCGAGCTTCTGCGGGCCGGCGAGCCATGACTCCCGTTGAATTCGGGGAGCGAAGGAAGTCGGTTTGTCGGAGCAGCTCCCGCGGAAATCGGCCATCCCACAAGAGAAAACGCGGCCTGCCGACCGGAAACCCGTTTTGCATCGATGGCCCCTCTCCGATACATTGATGGGATCCATGTGCGCTTGCGCGGGAGATCCGTTTGCTCGTTCGCGCAAACCACCGGCTGAGCGAGGCACCTCAAACTGTCACAGCATTTCAGGGAGAGCGACTGTGAGCGATACGAAATCCGGCGGCATCACCCGTCGCGAGTTGTTGAAGACCTCGGGCCAGATCGCGGCGGCGAGCACTCTCGCGGGAATGACACTGCCGCACGTTTATGCGGGCGAAGACAACACCATTCGCGTTGCCCTGGTCGGCTGCGGTGGACGAGGCACCGGTGCCGCGGCGAATGCCCTGTCCACGCCGAGCGGGCCGACGAAGCTCGTCGCGATGGCCGACGTTTTTCAGGATCGGCTCAGCAACAGTTTCCGCGCGATTCAAACCAAATTTGAACAGCAGGTGGATGTGCCCGAGGATCGCAAGTTCATCGGCTTCGATGCCTACAAGCAGGCAATGGACTGTCTCCGCCCGGGAGACGTGGTGATCCTGACGACGCCTCCGGCTTTCCGCTGGGTGCAATTCAAATACGCGATCGAGAAGGGGCTCAACGTCTTCATGGAGAAGCCGACCACTGTCGACGGTCCGAGCACGCGGAAGATGCTCGAACTCGCGGCAGAGTCGGAGAAGAAGAACCTGAAAGTCGGCGTCGGCCTGATGTGCCGGCACTGCGTCGCCCGCGGCGAGCTTTACGACCGGATCAGGAACGGAGAGATCGGCGATCTCATCCTGCTGCGGGCTTATCGTGTCGTGGGGCCGACCGGTTCCGCGTTCACCGGTCCGAATACGACGAGCATGTCCGAGCTGCTTTATCAGATTCGCAATTTCCACGCGTTCCTCTGGGCCAGCGGCGGTGCGTTCAGCGACTTCCTGATCCACAATATCGATGAATGCTGCTGGATGAAGGACGCCTGGCCGATCGAAGCGAAAGGCTTTGGCGGCCGCCACTATCGCGGCGACAATGTCGATCAGAACTTTGACAGCTACACTGTGGAATACACCTTCCCGGACGGCGCGAAGCTGATGCTCGAAGGACGCTGCATGCCTGGTTGCCACCAGGAGTTCGCGAGCTATGCCCACGGTGCAAAAGGCTCGGCGGTCATTTCGCAGTCCGGGCACTCTCCCGCACGCTGCCGGACCTATAAGGGACAGAACTTCACAAAGGAGAACCTGCTCTGGAACTACGGCTCACCCGAACCGAGCCCGTACCAGCTGGAGTGGGATCATCTGATCACCGCGATTCGCGAAGACAAGCCGTATAACGAGTGCAAGCGTGGTGCCGAGGCGAGTCTGGTGACCGCGATGGGACGTATGGCGTGTCATACGGGCCAGGTCGTTACCTGGGACAACATGCTGAACTGCGAGCAGGAATTCGCCCCGACGGTCGATCAGCTGACGCTCGACGGCCCTGCTCCGCTGCTGGCGGACGCCAGCGGAAAATATCCGGTGCCGCTCCCCGGCCTCCTCAAGAACCGGGAGTACTGATTCACCGGCACACCGGGCTGACCTTTGAGTGTCACTTGAAATGAAAAACTCCGGGCGGGGAGAGTGATTCCCCGCCCGGAGTTTTTTGTTTTCGCTGCGCGTTCTCTCGCCGCGCAGCACTTCAATCTCATGCGCCGGGCGGAAACCGGGTTTCTGCCGAGTGAAGTCCGGCGGTTCGAAGCGGAATCATCGCGCCCTACCGGGAATGATCGATTCAGCACGCGACCGGCGAAGATGCGGCCGGTCAGAGTTCCCATTTCCGCCGCTTCGGTTCATCATCGCCCCCCTCGGCCTCGACTTGCCGCAGCACCCGTTCCAATGAGCGGTCGCCGATGCCGGCCTTGTCCATCAGCGAGCTTGAGACATCTTCCATCTCTTCTTCAGGAGGCTCGTCCCCTGCCGGCGTGTAGCGAAGCTGAAACTTCTCTTTGCCGATCGAAAGGATGTCCTTGGGACGAACCCACCGCCGCTTGCACTTGAAGCCGCCAACGCGGATGCCGTTCCGGCTTCCGAGATCGACAATCCGCCAGAAGCCGTCGACGAATTCGAGGCCGCAGTGCAGCGAGGAGACGGTCGGCGACTTGAGGACGATGTCACAGTTCTTGTCGCGGCCAACCGTCATCCGCTCTTTCACAAGCGGAATCCCCTTCCCTTCACCACACGGAATGAGCATCCCCAGCACGGAGCCCGATTTCGCCGGCCCGGGCGCCGTTTCCGCCGCGGGCGGACTTGTCGTCGCCTCTTCGGCAGGTTCCGGCAGGGTGAGGACGAGTGTAAAGCGGCGTGTTCCGATGGTCAGCACATCCCCCGGACTGAGCCGCCGGGATTTGCATCTCTCATCATTCACCAGGATCCCGGTCGGGCTTCCCCGGTCCTGGATGTACCAGTGCCCGTCGACGAAGCGCAGTTCGCAGTCGCGGCGGGTGCGCGGTCCTTCTTCACTCGTGGAGTTGACGCGGGGCCCAAACAACAGACGAGGTTTCGCCAGTGGAATTGGTTTACCGGTATCAGCCGGAATCAAGTACCCAAGCATCACATTCTGCCAAGAGAGGACTACGGAAGTGACACGTTGCGACATGCCCTGGCCGTCGAGCGTCGTATGCAATGTATCCAGACGGTGCAAGGTCGTCAAATTCACGCGGCCCCGGGGGGGAAAATGGGGTGAAATTGTTCCGGGCGACGGCCCGCGACAACGCCCGAAGATTTCATAACTTGCGACAACTGCAATCGACGGGCCACTCCCCTTCATGTTGGCTTAAGGTTAGGCGTGGTAAGTTCACTTCCGACAGCACGCGGAGTGCCGCGTCCGGCCCTGGTCGCAAGGCCAGGGCCGCGCGGCACATGTTCATTCCGGTACGCCAAAGCATCGCGAAAGCCTTGCTCTCCTCTGGTGTCAACTCGCCTGGCGGGTTTCGCCATCTGGCCGCGGGCAAGGCCTCTGATCGATTGCGCTGCCCCACCCCCGATTGATTGCACCTGTTGGTGCAGGAGCGAGTTCGCAGTCTATGAGTCAAGTGCTGACCCGGATCGTTCCCGAACGACATGTTACTCTCGAACGCCCCCAGGCCCCGCTTATCGACCGGGATCCGTTGAGCGAACTTCTCGACGCGTTCCGCCCGTCGCTGCTGCTCGGAGGGCTGATTGAGCTGCGCATCGGCGGGGGCATTGTTGTTCCTGAGGGAGTCGCCGGCGTATTCGTGGTGACCTCGGGCCGTTGTCAGGTCTGCACACCGTCCGGCAACGACTTCTTCACCGCGGGAACCAACCAGCTCATTCTGCTCTCGTCATCGGGGGTGCAGCGTCTCGAAGTCCCTCCGGTGTTTGAGCCGGTGGAGCTGGAGACGCTGATTGCCAACCACCGTGCCGACTCCGCGGAGCCGATCTCTGCGGGTTCGGGACTGCCGGTGGCCATGTTGACCGGAGGCTTCTTGCGGCTCGATGGTGGAGCGGGCCATCCGCTTGAGGGGCTGTTGCCCCTGGCAGCCGTCCTGCAAATGGCGAGCTCACCGGAGGACGCGTGGCTGAAGCAGCTGCTCGATCTGGTGGCCCGCGAATCCGAAGCTCCCCGAAACGGGACGCAGGGGATCGTGGGGCGACTCGTCGAGACGCTCTTCATCCATGGGCTGCGCAGCCTGCTGGAGCAGCGCGGATCGACCTGCGGTCCGCTGGAAGCGTTGCTGCATCCGGAGATTGGTACGACGCTGCGATTGATCCACAAGTACCCGGAACGTCCGTGGACCGTGGCGACACTCGCCGCGAAGGTCGACATGTCGCGATCGGCATTTTCTGCCGCCTTCCGGGACATCGTGGGACAGCCGCCGCTGCATTACGTGCGGGAAGCACGGATGCAGGCAGCGTGCCGGCTCCTCGAGCATTCGCGACTCGGCCTGAAAGAGATTGCCATCCGTGTCGGATACGACTCTGCCGCCGCGTTCAGCACGGCGTTCAAGCGCTGGGCAGGTGTCGCTCCCGGAAGCTTTCGCGAACAGCCCCACCTGGCCGGTCGGAGCTTCCCCGCGGAAGAATCGTCAATCTCTTCCTGAATCGCTGCGCCGAAGCAGTACACGCTCGTCCTTTGGCGAGTGTCGGCAAGACTCCGTGAATCACGTATGAGTCCTGCTGCGCCAACCGGTTGCGTTCGCACTGCCCCTCAGCTCTCCCAACTGTCGTGGCCGCGGACCTGCATTCCGCGAATCAATGTGCCCTTGCATGCGCCCGAGAAACAGTCTGCCGGGACGCCTTGGTTTTCATGCGGATTTCGCGGGAAAACAAGGGCAAGCTGCCAAGCGCCGCTCCGCTTCACGATCACTTAAGGTCACCTCTCCTATGATGCATCTGATGGACAACGCGGGGTGTGTTGTCCTTTCAGAAGGATCGGTTTGGAGAGGATAACTGTGCAACGGAATCTGTGGTCACTACTGTGTGGAGCCGGTCTGGCAGTCATGCTGCCCTTCGGCGGAGTGTTGATGGCCGGCCCGGCCACGATGACGGAAGCCTCAACGTCTGGCATGTCTGGAGCAACGGGAGATGAAGTCGCGCTGGTGAGCCGCGGCGAGCGCTCGCGAGAGAATCGCAGTCGTCACGAAGGTCGACGCGTCTCGCGGAGCGATGAGAAGCGGGGCCCCCAAGTCCATCGGAGCCGCGGTGAACGCGGTGATCGTGATGGCTGGCGTGGCGACCGCCGAGGCGGACACCGGGAGGTGAGTCGCAGTCGCGGTGAAGGTCGACGGTACGTCGCGCATCGTGACGGGCGTGGACGTGGTGACAGCCATCACCGTACCGGCTTCACTCGCGGCCGCGATCACGGCGGTCGGCACGGCTGGCATGGGGAGCGTGGAGATCGCCGGGATGGTCGCCAGGCCTACTCGCGCGGCCGCGGAGAAGGCCGGCGGCACCTTGCGCATCAGGGCGGGCGGGGACGCGGCGACGGGCATCATCGCTCGGGTTACACTCGCGGTCGCGATCACGGCAGCCGACACGCCTGGCACCGGGGACATGGTGGAAGCCGACATGGTCATCATGGATTCAGCCGTGGTCGCGGACATCATCGGCAGCACTTCGCGCACCGCGGTGGGCGGGGACGCGGCGACGGACATCAACGCTCGGGTTTCACTCGCGGCCGCGATCATGGTGGTCGGCACGGCTGGCACCGTGGACATGGTGGAAGCCGACATGGTCATCATGGATTCAGCCGTGGTCGCGGACATCATCGGCAGCACTTCGCGCACCGCGGCGGACGAGGTCGGGGTGTAGCGCACCATCGTTTCGGCTTCAGCCGTGGACGTCACCACGGTGCTCGATTCGGCTCACAGGGCCGCGGAGGCCGGTTCAGCGGAATGTCATTCGCCCGCGGCTCGCAGTTCGGCTTCGCAGCGCTGATCGGCCGTCTCGATACGAATAAGGACGGAAAGATCAGCAAGGACGAAGTGCTCGCCCACCATACCGCCCTCGATCGTGATGGCGACGGCGAAGTGACGCGAGAAGAGATGCTCGCCCACTTCCGCGAGCAGCACCGGAGTCAGCGCCCCGAAGGCGACAAGCAGAAAGACGAGAAGGACACAAAGGCGAAGGACGCCAGGGAGACGGAAGCCGGTAAGGAGGGCGAACGGCCCCAGCGGCGTCCGTTCGGAGCGCAGCGGCCGGGTCAGGCCGGCGGCTTCCGCGGATTCCCTTCTCCGGACCAGGTCTTCTCGCGGCTGGACAAGAACTCGGACGGCAAGCTCAGTAAGGACGAGCTTCCGGAAGGTCTCCGCGAACGGCTCTCGAATGCGGACACGGACAAGGACGGCGAGATCTCGAAGTCGGAGTTCGAAGAACATTCCCGACAGATGCGGGAGCGCTTCGGTCGCGGCGCCGGCGATGACGCTCGCGGGCCTCGGCGTGGCGGTCGTCCCGGACGGGACAGCATGCGTGGCCGTCGCCAACCGGGTGCGGATTCCGCTGCTCCCGAAAAGTCCGACACTGAGAAACCTGCCGGGGACGCGAAAGAGGCTGAAAAGCCCGACAGCAAAACGGACAAAGAAAAGTCCGAACGTCCGGAAAAACCGGCCAAGCCGGAAGAAGGTTCCGAGAAGTCGGACAAACCGGCGGAGGAGAAGCCTTCCGCGGAGTCGGCCAGCGAAAGGACTGAAGAAGTCGATGTCGCCGTCGCGTAGCGCCGGAGTCTCCTCCTGCGAGAGTTGAACGAATGATTGATACGGAGAGGCGTTGACTGGTGCCACCGGTCAACGCCTTGTCCCGTTTACTCGATTGTTCACTTCGGTCCCGTGCAGTTTCCTGCACTGCAAACTGATAAGTCATGCAATTTGCGAACGGCGGGGAGTTACAATGGAATGAATCGATCGCCAGAGGAAATGTTCTGTGGTTATCTTTAAAGCGGATTGATTGCGTGACGATCGCTCCTTCGGCGCGTATCGGACCACCATGCTGCCGGCCTTTGAGAGAGTGTTGAATGAGAGTGCTGATCGTAGAAGACGAGCCCGACCTGCTGCGGGTCCTGTCCGAGTCCCTGCGGGAAGAGGGGTATGCCGTTGATGTCGCTGCGGATGGGGCAGAGGGACTCTACAAGGCGACCAGCTGGGAGTACGACGCGCTCGTTCTCGATGTCATGCTGCCGAAGGTCGACGGCTGGGCATTGCTGGCCGAGTTGCGCAAGTCAAAGTCGACGCCGGTGCTGATGCTCACCGCACGAGACGCCGTCTCCGATCGCGTGCGGGGGCTCGACTCGGGGGCCGATGACTACCTGGTGAAGCCGTTTGAGCTGGCCGAGCTGGCGGCGCGATTACGGGCGCTGATCCGTCGCGCGGCCGGAAGCAGCACCGCGCTGCTGGAAATTGGCGAGATTTCGATCGACACTGCCGCCCGCACGGTGACGCGCTGCGGCGAGCCGGTCGATCTGACGGCGCGCGAATACGCACTGGTTGAACTGCTCGCGCTGCACCGCGGGCGACTGGTGACGCGGACGATGATCTACGAACATCTCTTTGACGAAGATGATGACACGCTTTCCAATCTCGTCGAAGTGCATGTTTCGAATATCCGCAAGAAGCTCGGGCGGGATTTCATCACGACGCGGCGGGGACAGGGTTACATCGTGGGCGAGAATGGTTAAGGGCCGCCATGTTCTTCCGATCGATTCGCTGGCGTCTTCAGATCTGGCACGCAACGATTCTCGTGGTCGTGCTGACGATCTTTGGGGGGACCGTTTACTACCTGCAGATGCAGATGCGGATGCAGCAGATCGATGCCGAGCTGCATCGCACGGCGGAGATGGTCGGAACCGGAGTACGGCGGGCCTTTCGGCCGCCGCCGTGGATGCGGTTCTCCGGCGGCGGTCCGCGCCCCCAGGGGGCCGAACGCCGCGGCCGTGACCGCCGGGAAAGAGACGAGGCCAGTTTACCACGCGAGTCGTCTGCGGATGACGAAGCGCCCGCCACGCCTCCCTCAGCACCCGAGGTGGAACCGCAGGAAACCGCGGACACTTCTCCCCGAAACGCGCCCCGGACTCCCCGCGAGCGCCGCAGTACCGAATTGCGACTCCCCGAGGAGATCGCACACCTTTTCGAGGGGGAAGAAGGGGAGACGCCCCGCTATTACTTCATCGTGTGGCGCGACAATGGCGAGATCCTGCACAAGTCTCCCTCCGCACCGGACCTCGAACTTCCCACATTCGATAGTGAGGATTCTTCCTCGCTCGTGCGGATCGAACGTCAGCGCGGCGAGTTTCGCGAAGTCATTCACGATTCGCGGTTCGCTCCCAACATTCTCGTTGGCCGTTCAATCCGCCCCGACCTGCTCGCGCAGTACCGCTTTGGCTGGCTGATTGTGGGGCTGGGGCTGACTGTCCTGTCCGCCGGACTTCTCGGTGGAATGCTGCTGTCCCGCCGGATGATCGCCCCGATTGCCGAGATCAGCTCCACTGCGGCGGAGATTTCCGTTTCCAATCTTTCACGACGGCTGAACGTTGACGAAGCTGACAGCGAGCTTGGCAGTCTCGCATCCACGCTGAACGAAATGTTCGACCGGCTGGAACAGGCGTTTGAACAGCAGGTGCGTTTCACCGCGGATGCGTCGCACGAACTGCGGACGCCGCTCGCGGTTATCCTGTCGCATACGGAGCTTGCACTGGCGCGCGAACGCTCGGCGGCGGACTATCGCAAGACAATTGAAACGTGCCGCCGCGCGGCACTGCGGGTGAAATCGCTGGTGGAACAGTTGCTGACGCTTGCCCGGCTCGACACGAAGGAACTGAGCCTCGAATATCGCGAGTTCGATGTCGCTGCCTGTTTATACGAATGCGTCGAGCTGGTGCGTCCGCTGGCCGAGCAGCGAGGCATCCGCATCGAGTGCGAGCTGCCTTCGCTGCTGCTGACGGGAGATTCGGTACGACTCGGCCAGGTCTTTACGAATCTGCTCACTAACGCGATTGCCTACAACCGGGACCGCGGCCGCATCGAAGTTTCCCTCGCGGGGGTGGAGAGCGAGGCAATCATCACTGTCGCGGACACCGGGATCGGTATTCCCCCCGAACACCTGCCTCATGTTTTCGAACGCTTTTATCGCGGCGATGCTTCCCGTTCGGAAGGCGGGAGCGGGCTTGGCCTGGCGATCTGCAAGTCGATCGTCGAGGCACATTGCGGAACGATTACCGCGATGAGCGACCATCGCGGATCCTCGTTCCAGATCCGCTTGCCGCGTGAGGGAGTCGGGCGGGGCGAAGACGAGACCTCCTCCCCTTGACCGGGCGCTCTCAATGTGGCACTGATCTGTTCTCTCTTTGTGTGCTGCCGCTGAAATCCCGCTGACGAATTGATCAGGTCCATGAAAGTTGTTGTTCTCAGCTTCGACTCGCTTCCGGTGAGCTACCTCGGCTGCTATGGCAATCCGTGGGTGCGGACTCCGCATCTCGATGAGCTCGCCGTCGACTCCGTCGTTTTCGATCTTCACTTCGGCGAGAACTTCGACGCGGACGCTCGTCAGCATGCGTGGTGGACGGGACGATACGAGTTCCGCAGGATCGATGCGTCCCCCGCCGAAGAGCCTGCCGCACTGTTGTCGCTGCGCAGTGCGGGCGTGCGAACCCGGCTTGTGATTCAGCGAGGTTCATCGGTCCCGGTCCCCGCAGAACTTTTCGATTCGATTACGTGGATTGAAGGGACGGAAGACCCGCAAGCAGAAGAAGAGACTGCGATTGCCCGTCTCGTCGAACAGGGATGCGCGGCGATTCGCGAGTCCGCCGAGAATCCGCAGGTGCCGGAGTTGATCTGGCTGCATGCCCGCGGCGTTGCGGAAGAGTCACTCCCTCCCCCTCCCTACGACGAGTTCTACGAAGACCTGGAGGAGCTCACGTCGCTGTTCGACGAGCCCGACGACGAGGATGATTTCGCGGAGGAACTCGAAGACGAACTGGCGGAGAACGTGACTGCGGATAATGCCGATGCTGCTTCGCTGTCGGCTCTGTCGAGTGATCCCGAAGTGGCCGCGTCCGAATCGAGCGAAGAAGGGACCGCTCCAAGGCGAAGTGGAGCACTCGACCCCGATGATGCGGGCTGGGTGACGTTGCTCGATGAGCAACTGGGGAGCCTGCATACCGCGGTGGAAGAACTTGCGCGGGAAACCCGCGTCCTGTTCGCGGTCACCGCGGCAATGGGGAGCGTTGCAGAGGCGGATGTTGATTTCGCAAATCTCGAGACTGATTTTCAGCCGCTTGCGGTTCTGCGGCAGAGCCGGATTCAGTCGCCGTTGCTGATGCGTGTCTCGACCGCCGCGCCCCTTCCCGGCCGATTTGGAGGCCTGACGCAAAGTGTCGATCTCCTGCCGACGCTCTTGGAATGGTTTGAGGTCGCGATCCCTGCTTCGGTGGAGGGCAAATCGATGCTGCCGATTTTGCAGGGTGAGCGGGTGGTCCTTCGCGAGTCGGCTTACCTGGGCGCGGGGGAGCATTTTCGCGGCGTGCGGACACCGGAGTTTTCGCTGCTGCTTCAGGATTCGGCAACCTCGCGCGGCCCGCAGGCGACTGCCGTGCTGTTCGTGAAGCCCGATGACCGCTGGGATGTGGATAACGTGGCGCGGCAGTATCCCGAAGTGGTGGAGAACCTGACCGAGGAACTGCGCCGTTTCTCGGGCCGCGGGGACGCTTTGACGACGGAGGAAAATGCGTTTCTTCCGCCACAGTGAGGAGACCTGATTCTCCACGATCGACGCCCGTGCTGCGAAATGGAAACGTGGCTGTTGCTGTCATGTGCTATGGTTTGGCATTTCGTGAACCGCGCTGATGCATTCGGGATTCTTGCCATGCCGCGAGCGGCCGGTCACGAATGAGGGGGAACTTCACACAGCTCTGGGACGTCAATAATGGTGAAGTCCGCACGAAGGTCATTCCCCGACGGGGATTGCAGCGGCGGACGACCGCGGCTCATTTTGGCACGTGGAATGCAGCCGCCGGAGCAGTTTGCGAAATCGACGGATCGGATGACGGTACAGACTACCCAATCTTCCGGATTGGGCGAGTGGAGCGGGTCTGCGGGACGTTCCGGATGTGCAGGAGTGTTGACGGGCGATGCGGGCGTTTCGCATGATGGACAGGTGGCGATTTGCAAAGCGAACGAATCTTTTCTAGTCGCCCCCACCCTTTGAGTTAGGTAGAATCAAAGCAATATAATGATTGTTGGATGTGTCGCTCTGCCGGGCGGCCGGATGTGAGCGGGCTCACGCGCCTGCTCATCCCGACAATGGATCGTTGTGCATTCCTCGAAATCGAGAGCAGTCTTGCCCATGGTCGAATCCTCCCTTTCAGGCGAGAGCCTGAAGTCGATTGAGAAGTTGCAGAAGGCATACGGAGAAATCCGCAGCCAGATGTCCCAGGTGATCGTGGGCCAGGACGAGGTGATCGAGCAGTTGCTCATCGCCCTGTTCAGCCGCGGGCACTGTATCCTCGAAGGTGTGCCCGGGCTGGCGAAAACGCTGATGATCAGCACGCTTTCGCGCTGTCTCTCGATGAGCTTCAGCCGCGTCCAGTTCACGCCGGACCTGATGCCCGCCGACATCACCGGAACGGAAGTGCTGGAAGAGAACCGCACGACAGGGCGGCGCGAGTTCCGCTTTCTGGAAGGGCCGCTCTTCTACAACGTGATCCTCGCGGACGAAATCAACCGCACCCCGCCGAAGACGCAGGCGGCTCTGCTCGAAGCGATGCAGGAGCGGCAGGTGACGGTCGGTCGCGTGCGGCACAAGCTTCCCGATCCGTTCTTCGTCCTCGCGACGCAGAACCCGATCGAGCAGGAGGGAACTTATCAGCTCCCCGAAGCGCAGCAGGATCGGTTCATGTTCAAGGTGTTCGTGAACTATCCGAGCTTCCGCGAGGAGTTTCAGATTGCGAAACAGACCACCGCGCTGCAGACCGACCAAATCCAGCCGGTGCTGAGCGAAGCCGAGATCCTCGACCTGCAGAACATTGTGCGGCAGGTTCCGGCGACCGATCACGTGATCGAATACACGCTGGCTCTGGTCCGCCAGACGCGCGTCGATCAGGAAGGTGTGCCCGATTACATCAGCGAATGGTTGAGCTGGGGGGCCGGACCGCGTGCCGTCCAGTATCTGCTGCTCGGAGGCAAAGCTCGCGCACTCCTGAAGGGGCGGAGCCATGTGTCCACCGAGGACATCGCGGCACTCGCCGCTCCCGTGCTGCGGCACCGTATTGTGACCAACTTCTCGGCCGAGAGCGAAGGCATCACGCCGGACCGGGTGGTCGAGAAACTGGTTCAGGAAACCCCGTCCAAAGAAGGTGAGCTGACGCGTGACCCGCGATTCCAGAAGATTTTTGCAGCCTGAGGCGGTCTCGCGGGTTTCGCGACTCGAACTGCAGGCCAGGCATATCGTCGAGGGGTATCTCACGGGCCTCCACCGCAGTCCGTACTTCGGACAGTCGGTCGAGTTCGTGCAGCACCGCGAATACGTTCCCGGTGACGATCCCCGCCGCATCGACTGGAAAGCCTGGTCGAAGACAGACAAGTTCTACATCAAGCAGTACGAAGAAGACACAAACCTGCGGACCACCCTGGTGGTCGACGTCAGCGAGTCGATGCAGTTCGGCAGCGGTGCGACCACCAAGTACGAATATGCCTGCGGAATCGCCGCCTGTCTCGCGTACCTGCTGCTGCGGCAGCAGGACGCGGTCGGAATGGTGACCTTCGACGAAGGGATCCGCTCGCGGGTTCCGATCCGCAGCAAGCGAAGCCATCTGCTCTCGCTGCTGAATGCCCTCAATACGGAGGATCCGGCGAAGAAGTCGGACATGTTCGGCGTGCTCCGGCAGATTGCCGACGAACAGTCACAGCGGGGCATGATCATTCTCATCTCCGATCTGTTCGCCGATCGCAGCGGCCTGTTCCGCGGTCTGAAACTGCTGCGTCACCGCGGGCACGACGTCATGATCTTCCACGTGATGGACGACGAGGAGCTGGACTTCAACTACACCGGGACGACCAAATTCGAGGGGCTCGAAGAGATGGGCGACCTCGTCTGCGATCCCCGTTCGCTGCGTGAAGGATATCTCAAGGCGGTCGAAGCATTCCGCGAAGAGTTGCGACGGCATTGCGCGAAGAATGTCGTGGATTTCCAGACGATCCGCACCAGCGAACACCTCGATGCAGTTCTCGCCCATTACCTGAATCATCGGCTCGGAATGCAGAAATCGGTACGGCGTTGAGCGTCGGCGCACTTTCCGCAGCACTCCGCCCGGCAGGTCACGGAATGCTGAGGGATGCAGGATGCGCTCTGGCGGCGGCGGCGGTAACGGGCGGCGACGGCGGGCAGTGCAGCAGGCGACCGGAGTCCGGACGCTCGTTCAGGCACCTGCCTCGAGAATCTCGAAACGGTTGAAAGAATGAACTGGCTCTCACAGTTTTTCATCCACAGTTCGTTCGTGCTCCCCGGCGCGGCACTGATCGCAGCACCGATCCTGATCCACCTGATCAATCGCATGCGGTATCGGCGGGTGCGCTTCGCGGCCATGGAGTTTCTGCTCCAGAGCCATCAGCGCAACCGTCGCAAGCTGCTGCTCGAACAACTGCTGTTGCTGCTTTTGCGGTGTGCGGCCGTGCTCGCCCTGGTCGCGCTGATCGCGCGCCCGTTCTTCGATCCGAGCCAGTTGCTGATTTTGCAGGGAGAGAAGACACATCACGTCGTGCTCCTCGACGACAGCGGCTCGATGCGGAATCGCTGGGGAGAGACGAGTGCATTCCAGGCCGGTCTGGAAGTCGTGCAGAAACTCGCCGCACAGGGAGCGGCCCAGGCGGGAACCCAGGAACTCACATTGATGCTGCTCTCGCAGATCGATCAGCCGCTGTTTTCACAGCGGAGCCTCGATCCGTCGTTCCTGAGCGAGCTGGACGACAAACTGCAGAACCTGAAAGCCACCTACCGTTCGCTCGACCTGGCGGCAGGACTTGAAGCCGCCGGGCGAGAATTGAACAAACCGGCTGTCGCCCGCAATCTGCACGTGATTTCCGATTTTCGCGCCCGCGACTGGGAGCAGAATTCGGCCCTCGCGGCGATCCTGAAGGATCTCGACTCCGACGGCATCGCTGTGAACCTGATCAAGACAGTTCCCGAACGCAGCCCGAACCTGGCGGTCACGGAACTTTCCGGAAGCGTGCATGTCGCTGCCGCGAATGTCCCGATCCGTCTCCGGGTGGGGGTCCGCAATGACGGCGAACAGGTCGCGCAGAACGTGCGGCTCGCCGTCTTGCAGGATGGCGTGAAACTCCCGCTGACGATTGCGATCAGCAACCTCGAACCGGGCAAGGAAGTCTTCCGCGAATTCGATGTGGTCTTCTCCGAGACCGGCAAGCACGAAGTGCGCGTCGTGCTGCCGGCCGATTCTCTCGAAGCCGATAACGTCCGCTACCTGGCGCTCGATATTTCCGAAGCGAACCCGGTGCTGATCATCTCCGGCGATTTGACCGACAGCGAAACGCTGTACCTGCAGGATGCCCTGGCCCCCGAGAAGGGAATCACCGGTTTTGCCCCGGTGATTGAAAGTATCGAGTTTCTCCGGCGGCAGCCGTTGCATCCGTACCAGTGCATCTACATGGTAAACGTCCCCGAAATTCCGGCGGACGCACTGCGAATTCTCGAGAACTACGTACAAAGCGGCGGCGGGCTGGCGTGGTTCCTGGGACCGCAGGTCCGGCCCTCGTTCTATAACGACAAGCTCTATCGCGACGGGAACGGCCTGTTTCCCGCCGAGTTGGCGACGGTAGCCGAGCTGGTTCCCGACGAGACGAATCCCGCCCCCGATCTTGAATTTGCCGATCACCCGATGTTCCGCGCGTTTCAGGGACAGGACAACCCGTTCGTTGCGGATGTGCATGTCGAGCGTTATTTCAGCACGCCGCGCGACTGGAAGGCCCCCGAGTCGGTGGAGGTCATCGCCCGTCTGCGGAATCGGGCCCCAATCTTCCTCGAACACCGCTTCGGCCAGGGGCGGGTCGTCACCTGCCTCACGACGGTTGGCACCAACTGGACCGACTGGCCCCGCAATCCCAGCTATGTGCTGTTGCAGCTGGAACTCGAAAAGCACATCGCGCGAAACGATCGGACCCTCGAACGGCGCATCGTCGGCGAACCGATCGAGATTTCACTCGATCCCGCGGCGTACCGGACACAGATCGAAATTCAGGCTCCCGATGCCAGTGCGGTCACGCGGCTGACGGCGACGCCCAAGTCGGCAGTCTCCAGCGATGATCCTGCTTCAGCGACGGACACGCCCGACGCAGCACAGAGTCCGCCGGCGGATGCAAACGATGCCGATGCGGTGCGGCTCGTTGAGACCTTCCGCGATACAAGCAACCCCGGTGTCTATACGGTCATTCGCTTCCGGCAGGATGAAACCTCCGAGCGGCAATTGATCGCCTACAATGTTCCGCTCGAAGAGAGTGAGCTGTCACTCGCGTCTAACGAAGACATTCGCGGACCGTTCGGGGCGAATATGACGATCCAGGAGCCGGGCGATTTCGCCTGGATTCAAGGAAAGCAAGCGGGCCAGGAAATTCGGGATCTGATCCTGATGGCGCTCCTGGGAATCTTGCTGATCGAGCAGTTGCTGGCCATGCGGCTCAGCTTCCATCCGAGAACGGCAGGTGCGAGAGCATGATTTTCTTCCCGCCGCAATTTGCGACCCTTCTCGCCGCGTCCGAAATTACGGACACCGGCACCAGTTGGGAATTTGCTCGCGAAGATGCGCAGATTTTTGTGATCGGCTTCGTCGCGCTGCTGCTCCTGGTGGGGTGGTTCTATCGTCGTGACACGTCCGAGTTGAACTGGTTCTGGAAAGGCTGGCTCTTCTCGCTGCGTGCGCTCGTGCTGGTCGCGCTCCTGGTGATCGCCCTCGATCCTCAGGAACGCGTCGAAACGCGGATGACGCGACCCTCACAGGTCGCGATCCTCGTCGACAAATCGGTCTCGATGGATTTCCCCGAAGAGACTCCGAACTCGACCGGACAGGCAGCCAAGGCGGCGGTGCCGAGCCGCGCCAACGCCGTCGAACGGCTGCTTGCCGAATCTTCCCTGCTTCCGACGCTTCGTGACACGCACAACGTGCGGGTTTACAGCTTTGATTCGACCTTGAAGCAGCAGGCGTCCCTGCCGCGAAATGTGGTGGCGACGACCGCCGCGGCGACGGCGCCACCCGCGCCCACGATTCCGGGCACGGATTGGGAAACCCCCGGCGTCACGACGATTCTCATCGTCGGAGGAGGGCTGACTCTGCTCACAGCGATTGCCGCAGCACTACTGGCCTGGCTGAACTATCCGGCTGTCGGGGCTGTCGTCCTGGCGTCATTCCTGGGTGTGGCCACAGCGATCTCGGCAGTCTGGTCACATGATACGCACACCGCCTATCTGGCCGAACTGCAAGCCTTCAACGAGGCGCAAGCGGAGAAGCAGAATACAGCATCGGCCGATGCCGCGGCAGACACGGCGGCGACGGAGAAACCGGACTGGGCGAAGATCGTCGAGCCGAACGGCCTCGAAACCCGATTGGGAGAATCGCTGGTGCAGTTGATCCGCGAAGTCTCCAGCGAAACGCTTTCGGGGATCGTCGTCATCTCCGACGGAGGCAACAACGCCGGTATCGATCCCTCTACCGCACGGGAAGCGGCACTCGCCGCGAAAGTGCGGCTGCTGACGGTCGGCGTCGGCAGTACTGAACGCCCCATCAACCTGCAGCTGGCGAACGTGCAGGCCCCGACGCACGTGCACATGGGGGACGGCTTCTCGCTGACAGCCTTCGTCCAGGGACAGGGGCTCGCCGGCCGCACGGTCGAAGTCGAACTCCTGAGCAAGCTCGAACAGGACGAAGGAGAACTCGCCGTCGTCGATACGCAGGAAGTCACCCTGCTTGAAGACGGGACGCCCGCCTCCGTGACGTTCAACTACATGCCGACCGAAGCCGGGCGGCGAATCTTTAACATTCGTGCCCGCCCGACGGTCGAAGTCGCCGAACTCTCGCTCGAAGATAACGAACGGGCGCTTCCGCCGGTGGAGATTGTTGAGCGCAAACTGAAGGTGCTGATTATCGCCGGCGGACCGCTCCGCGAGTATCAGTTCGTCCGCAATCTGCTGCACCGGGATGAATCGACCGAACTGCACGTCTGGCTGCAGACCGGCCTGGTCGGCACCAGCCAGGAGTCGGACACCCTGCTCTTCAAGTTCCCGGAGACAAAGGAAGAGCTGTTCCAGTACGACGTCATCCTGGCATTCGATCCCGACTGGAAACAGATTTCCGCCGAGGGAATCGGCATGCTCTCCGAGTGGGTCTTCCAGCAGGCAGGTGGCCTGATCCTTGTCGCGGGAGACATCTACACCCAGGAACTCGCGAGCGCCAGCGACGACCTGCGGCTCGTCCAGTCGCTCTACCCGGTCGCGCTGAACGCGAGCCTCTTCGATTACGAGTTCCGCAACGACGAGTTCCAGCAGCCCTGGCCGATCGAATTCACACGGGACGGACGCGAAGCCGAGTTCCTGCAGCTCACCGACGAGGCAGGTCTCTCGGCCAGCGCGTGGAAGGACTTCCCGGGAGTTCTGCGGGCGTACCCCAGCGGGGCTCCGAAAGCCGGGGCGACTGTCTATGCTTACTTCTCCGATCCGCGCTCCGTCACCGAGCATGGCAAGCCGATCCTGATCGCCTCGCAGTTTTACGGTGCGGGCCGAACCCTGTATTTCGGCAGTGCCGAGATGTGGCGGCTGCGGGCGCTGGAAGAGTCGTTTTACGAACGCCTCTGGGTGAAGGCGGTGCGCGAAGTGGGACAAGGCCGCCTGTTGCGGGGAACGAACCGGGGAGTGCTGCTGCTGGAGCGTTCGACCTATCCGCTCGGCTCCACGATTCAGGTCCGGGCCAATCTGCTCGACCCGCAGTTCCGCGAACTTGTCGCCAGTCAGGTGACACTGGAAGTGTACGATCCTTCGGGGCGGCCGCTCGTTCCCGGCGTCGCGCTGATCGGCAATCCCAGCCGACCGGGTCAGTTTCAGGGAGCATTCTCGGCGAACCTGCCGGGGCGCTATCGGCTTGAGTTGCCGATTCCCGAGTCGCAGGAGCAGGCTGTCGGTTACATCCAGGTCGAATTGCCGAACCTCGAATACGAGCGGCCGGAACAGAACGACGGACTACTTCGTCGTCTGGCGACGACGGAATTTGGTGGTGAGTATCTGACACTGGCCGAGGCCGCGACCGCGCTACCCGCGAAGTTGCCCGACCGGAGTACGACCAAGACGCACTTCGACGTCCCGCGGACGCTTTGGGATCAGGCATGGGTCATGTATCTGCTGGTCGCCCTGCTCTCGCTGGAATGGTTGACCCGAAAGCTGTTGAAACTCGCATGACTCAAATTCGCAGGGGGAACTTCCCCGAGTCCGCGCCCCTGTTGGCTGGCTGAATGCACATAGATCAGGAAACCGCTCCCATCCCGTTGCCCATTCGAGTGCACGCACGACGAGGGATTCGAATTACCCATGGCTGCTGAACGTCTCCGTCCTGAAATCCCCGAGGTTCTCGGGCGGCTGCGCGCCCGAATCCGCCGCTACGTCTTCCTGGAAGGCGTGGCGATCGTGGTGGCGTTGCTGGGATTGCTGTTCTGGGCGAGCCTCGGACTGGACTGGATGTACTTCCGTCTCCAGCGTGCCGAGTTGCCTCAATCAGTGCGGTTTGCGATTACCGTGGCCGCAGTGTGCACGGTCCTTTTCGCCGCGGTGAGCTGGATCGTGCTGCGGGTCTTTCGCAGTTTCCACGCCCGCGCCCTGGCGCTCGTGCTGGAGCGGCGCTTCCCGGAGTTGAACGACCGTCTCATTACTGCGGTGGAACTGGCCGATCAATCCCGCCAGGAGCCGCACCTCACCACGGCGATGCTCGAACGCACTTCCGCTGAAGTCGCCGATATCACGCGACATCTGCGGTTGAGTGAAGTTTTCGACCTGCGTCCGCTCCTCCGCGCCACGCTCAGCGCTGCCTTCGTCCTGATTTCGGTCGTCGCGTTCGCTGTTTACTTTGGGGATACCTTCGAAATCTGGTACCGCCGCAATGTGCTGCTGGCAAATGACCAGTGGCAGCGGGAAACCGCCTTGAAACTTGTGGTCCTCGCCGAACCCGGCGAACGGGTCGTGGAGTTCAGGAACGGCGTCTACAAGCATCCTCGCGGCAGCGATCTGACGCTGCTCGCGCAGGTCCTTCCGGGAAAGAAGGTTCCCGACCGGGTGGAGTTCCGTTACTGGGGGACCGAGGACAGCAGCCGCGGTCGCGCGTACTTCTCCCAGCTGGGCCAGTCCGACTTCAAACATACGATGGCGGGGGTTCTGAGCAGCCTCGAATTCGTCATTTATGCGGGCGATGCCGAGCGGAATACCTATCGCATCGAGGTCGTCGATCCCCCACGGCTCGATGCCGTGACCTTGCAGTCCCTCTACCCGGCATACACCGGAATGAACCTGCAGGATCCGGAGTCCGGCGAACTCGTGAGGACCGACCGGCCGGTGCAGGGAACGCAGATATCCCTCCCGGCGGGGACCGATTTTTGGCTCGCCTGTCAGGCGAACAAGCCGCTGGTCGGCGTTCGCATCCAGACCGATGCTTACGATGTGGAGATCGGGCGGACGGGGGCGCGGCTGATTCTCTTCCAGCGCGACGGGGACCGCCTGCAGGGGGGCACATTCGATCTGCCGAAGTCGTCCACCTGGCTTGCCGCCGACGGCACGAGCTTCTCGGTTCCCTTTGTGCTCGCCGGCCCGGAACAGCAGGAAGTGGTCTCGGAATCGCGTCAAGTGCATCTGCCGTTGCGGCTGCCTCCTGACGCGGTCTTCCGCATCTTCCTCGCGGACAGCGACGACATTCGCAGCACTGAGCCTTCACGGCTGACGGTGAACTCGATCATCGATGAAAGCCCGCGCATCGAAACGCGTCTGCGTGGCATCGGGACCTCCGTCACCCGCCGCGCGCGAATTCCGGTGACGGGACTCATCACGGACGATTATGGGATTGCATCCGCGGAGTTCCAGTATCGCATCGATGCCGAGGAAGAGTTCCAGTCGCGTCCCCTGTCGAACGCACCGGCGGGAGTGAAAGAGTTTCCGCTGGAAAGTTCGGCGGAGACCCCGTACGAGCGTTTCGAGCTGTTGCCGCTCGAACTTGAGATCGGCCGCAAGCTGACACTGGCGATCGCCGCGGAGGATGGCGACGACCTCAACGGCCCGCATGCCGCACAGGGGGAACGGTACACGTTCCAGATCGTCAGCGACGAGGAACTGCTGTCGAACCTGTATGCGAAAGAATTGAACCTGCGGCACCGGTTCGAACAGATTCTCAGCGAGATGACCGCCACCCGCGACGACCTGTTGCAGCAGCGTCCGCGGCTGGAAGAGGTGCAGCGGCTCCTCGAAAATCCCCCGACTGGCGACAAGGCTGAGGAGGCCCGCCAGACGCTGGAAGCGACCGGGATCGCCGTCCTGGCGTCCGCCGATCGGGCGCTGAACGGTGTCCGCAAGAATCACAACGAGACGCAGGCGATCGAGCAGTCGTTCGGTGACATCCGGGAAGAACTGGTGAACAATGCGGTCGATACGCCGCAGAGCCTCGAGCGCCTCGATGTGAAGCTGATAAAGCCTCTGCACGAAATCAACACGGTCGATTACAATGATGTGGATCAGACTTTAGGTCTGTATCGGCTGGCACTTGAGGAAAAAGGAGCGTCGCTGGCCCGACTCGACGAGAGCCTGGGCCACATCAACCGCCTCATTGAACACATGCAGGCCGTCCTCTATGAGATGCGACGTCTGGAGACGTTTAAGGAACTCGTGGAACTGTTGAAGGCGATCAAGGCTCAACAGGACGAATTGCGGCAGCAGACGGAAGCCGAGCGGAAACGGAAGCTGCTCGAGGATCTGGAGTAGATTTGCCCGGCCGATCGCGGCCCGGTTCATCAAGGAACACGTTCAGGAGACGTTTCCCATGCAGAGACGCCTGTCGATTCATCCGCTGCTGTTCGCGGCCCTGGTGGGGTTCGTCTTCATCCCTGTTGTGGCTCGTGCCCAGGAGGCACCTGCTCCCGATGCTGCTCCGGCGGCGGAGAACCCTGCCGCCGAGACTCCTGAGACCAGGGAGGGCCAGGACAATCAATCCCTCTCGACAAAGCAGGACGCGATCGCCCGCCGCTACGACCGCTTCGAGAAGTCGCTGCTCGAGATGGCGGAATACATGCGCAAGACCGATCCGGATCGGGCGAACCTTCTCATTCGCGCGATCGGAAAGAGCAAGGAGAACCGCGTCCGTCCGCAGATGCTGCAACTGGTCGAACTGCTGTCGAAGGAGCAGTTCGGCGAGGCGATTGAACAGCAGGAAGATCTCGTCGCGAACCTGCAGGCCCTGCTCGATCTGTTGATGAGCGAGGATCGGGCGAAGGAACTCGCCGCCGAGAAGGCCCGCATCGAAGCGTATCTGAAGAACCTCGAAAAGATCATCGCCGGCCAGAAGGATGTTCGCGCCGCGACGGAACGGGGTGAACCCGCCGATGGTCTCGTTCCGCGGCAGGAGAACCTCGAAAAGCGGGCTGACGAACTGCGGAAGACCATCGACAAGGATGATGCCGAGCGGCGGGCGAAACTCGGCGATGAGAGCGCTCCCGGCGACGCGCAACCCGGGGAGAACGGCGATTCGGAAGACGGAGACGCCAAACCCGGCTCGGAATCGGGGAAACCGGGCGAGCCCGGGAAAGGGAAACCCGGCGAATCGAAGCCGGGTGAGTCCAAACCGGGGGAAGAGTCAAAGCCCGGCGACCCGGAATCGTCGAAGCCGGAGGACGCCAGGCCGGGAGAGTCGAAACCCGGCGAGCCCAAACCGGGTGATGCAAAGCCGGGCGAAGGGAAACCGGGAGAAGGCAAGCCCGGCGAGCCGAGCGAATCGTCTCCCGGCGAATCAAAGCCGGGTGAGTCGCAGCCCGGTGAGACCCAACCTGGACAATCCCAGCCGGGGCAGTCGCAGCCCGGACAGTCTCAACCTGGTGAATCGCAACCGGGAGAGTCTCAGCAGAGCCAGAGCGACTCCACGCCGGGGCGGGAAGAGATTCAGCGCGCCGTCCAGGAGATGCAGAAGGCGATCGATGAGCTGAAGAAGAAAGCACATCGGGCAGCGTCTGACGATCAGGATCGGGCAATCCGCGAGCTCGAAAAAGCGAAAGAACGCCTCGAAGAGATTCTCCGCCAGCTTCGCGAAGAGGAGCGGGACCGCTTCCTCGCCGCGCTGGAGGCCCGCTTCCAGGAAATGCTCAAGAAGCAGCTGCTGATATACAACGACACCGTGCAGCTCGACAAGATCCCGCAGGAAGAGCGGGTCGCCCGGCACACCGCGAAAGCGGTGCAGATGTCCCGCCAGGAAGCCGAACTGGTGCTTGAAGCGACCAAGGCGCTGACCCTATTGCGCGAAGAAGGCACGGCGGTTGCATTCCCTGAAGCGGTCGAGCAGATGCGCGAGGACATGCAACTGGTGGTCGGGCGTCTCGAACGGGTTGATGTCGGCGAGCTCACGCAAGCGATCGAGCTCGACATCATCGACGCACTGAAGGAAATGATCGAGGCGCTCCAGAAGGAGATGGAGAAGAACGACCAGCAGCCTCCGCCGGGCGAACAGCCTCCGGGGCAACCGCAGGATCCGGCGCTGGTCGAAACCCTTGCCGAGCTGAAGATGTTGCGTTCGCTGCAGCTGCGGGTCAACGGCCGCACGCAGCGACTGGGACGAATGATCGACGGCGAGCAGGCGACCGATCCCGATCTGGTGGGCCAGTTGCGGAGACTCTCCGTGCGACAGGCCCGGATCCAGCGGGCCACCTATGATCTGGCCACCGGCCGCAACCAGTAGGAAGGTCAGACCTCATGCAGGAGAGACCGATGAATCCCACGTTTCGAGGGCTGTGCACCAGCCTCGCACTGCTGATCCTCGGGGGCGCGACTGTCCAGGCTGCGTCGGAACCGGTCGGCGAGCTTTACGCTCCTCCGAAGCCGGCAGCCGTACAGCAACGGGTCTTGAACTGGGCTCGCGAACATGGCGTGACCGACAAGGAGACGCTCGCGAAGATCGATGCGCTCTGGAATCAGGAAGGTCCGACGCCCAACGCCGAGCAGGTGCTCGTCCGGACAATCCAGTCCTTCAGCCTCGCCGACCCGCGGACGAAAGAGGCCCTGGAGAAGCTGGCCCTCCCGGCGGAGTCGCTCGTGCCGCCCGATGTTTCCCCGTTGCTCTCGGCGGAAAAGGGTTCGTTCTATGACGCCAACATCCGGCTCTATATCGCCCGGTATCTGGTGCATCGGGAGATGTTCGACGAAGCCCTGGAACTGCTGGAGGTGACCAATGTGAAGGAAGTCGTCGACCCGGCAAGTTGCCTGTTCTTCAAGGCGTGCTGCGAGAAGCGGCTGCTGATGAAGAAAGAGGGGATCGCGACGATCGACCTGCTGTTGAAGAATACGGAAGACGTGCCGCTCCGTTACTCGACCGTCGCCACGCTCATGCGCTACGACCTCGAAGCGATCGAGGACGAGTCGCTCGATGTCGTTTCGTGGAAGATGGATGACGTGCAGCGCCGGCTGAAGCTCGCGCGGGCCGGCGAGAAAGTGCAGAAGGTCGAGGGCGAGGTGATTGCCCTCCTCGACGAGATCATCAAGAAGCTCGAAGCCCAGCAGGGCGGGGGCGGTGGAGGAGGCGGCAGCGGCGACGGCCAGAATCCGTCAAACCAGTCCGGCAGCCCCGCCAACGACAGCACGATCAAGGGCTCGACCGCGCCCGGCGAAGTCGACAAGAAAACCCTCAAAGGACTTGAAAACTGGGGCAACCTGGACGAGAAGCAGCGTGCCCGCGTGAAGAACCTGATCTCCCGCGATTTCCCCGCGCACTATCGACAGGCGGTCGAAGAATACTTCAAGAAGCTGGCCAACCGCGAAGCGGGACAGAGGTGAACGTCGTGAGCTTGCCGGGGCACTGTCCACGTCCACGTACGCAGTTCCTGCCGAGGTCGGAAAGTAGGTGAATCTGATGGTTGTGTGGTCGCTTCTGTTGGTCGCTCTCGCCGCTGCCGACGCTCCCCAGGTCGAGCTGAATACCCTCTCGGGAGAACAGTACAGCGGTGCGCTTCAGTCGCTCGGCACGACAGAGGTGGAGCTGAAAGCCGGCGCGGAGTCGCATTCCGTCCCGTTGCGCGAGCTCCTGGAGATTCGCTTCACGGCACCGGCGGACGTTCCCGCGCCAAAGGAGCAAGGGATCGAAGTCACCCTCGCCGACGGCTCGAAACTGCAGACACAGTCGCTCACCAGCACGACCCGGCAACTGGAGCTGAAGGGCGGATCGCTCGGCGACCTGCAGGTGCCCCTGCAGGCGGTCGCGCATATTCGCCTTGGCCCGGCGGAGGAGAAACTGATGGCCGCGTGGGAAGCCCTGCTCGAAAAGGAAGCGAAGGGAGACCTGCTGGTCATCCGCAAGGGAAATGTCCTCGACTTCCTCGACGGGGTGATCGGCGAGATCGATGCGACGACCGTTCGTTTCCTTCTCGGCAAGGACGAAATCCCCGTCAAACGCGAACGCGTTTACGGCCTGATCTTTGCCCGGAAACGGAACAATCCCGGCCGGCCGATCTGTGAGGCCGAACTCGCCGGCGGTAATCGCGTGCAACTGACGGCGATCTCCTGGAGCGGCAACGAGTGGAAAGCGACCCTCTCCGCCGGAGCCGACGTGACCATTCCCGCGAACGGCGTCCGCGCCCTCGACTTCAGTCTCGGAAAGGTCCGTTACCTTTCACAGATGGAGCCGCGGGAGGTGAAGTATGTCCCCTACTTCGATTTCGTGATGAAGTATCAGCGGGATCGCAGCCTCGATGGCCCGCCGATCCGGCTCGGGGACAAGACCTACAGCCGCGGCCTGGCGATTCATTCGCAGACCTTGTTGCGCTATCGCATCGGCGGCGAGTATCGCCGGTTCCAGGCGGTCATGGGCATCGATGAATCGCTGTTCGACAAACGGCAACTCGGACATGTGCACGTCGTGATTCGCGGGGACGGAAAGGTGCTGCTCGAGACCGACGTCTCCGGCAAAGACTCACCCCGGCCGGTGGATCTCGATGTGTCAGGGGTTCGCGATCTCGAAATTCTCGTTGATTTCGGCGAGAACCTGAGCATCTGCGATCACCTGGATCTGGCGGACGCAAGAGTGATTAAATGAGTGAGGTCTGCCCCACTTCCATGAAGCGGCGGGGACCAGACGATTTCGCGCCGGCCTCCGGAGAAGGGGCGCCGGCCGATACCGAACAGAAGAGGCGGACATGGTCAAGTTCTCGCGGGGCGTGCTGGTTCTGTTGCTGCTGTCAGCTACGGCATCGCAGGCAAACGCTGCCGATCCGGCCGTGCTGGCCGCGCAGCAGAAACGCATCAGCGTGGTCGAGAAGGTCGCCCCGAGCGTCGTGGCGATCTTCGCGCCCGGCGGAGGCGGGGGCGGTTCAGGCGTCATCATTTCTCCGGACGGCTACGCCCTGAGCAACTTCCACGTGACGAGCGCCGCGGGCAACTTCATGAAGTGCGGACTGAATGACGGCGTGCTCTACGATGCCGTCATCGTCGGCATCGATCCGACCGGCGACGTCGCGCTGCTCAAGATCCTCGGCCGCGACGACTTCCCCACGGCAAAGCTCGGTGACAGCGACACGGTCAAGGTCGGCGACTGGGCATACGCCATGGGGAACCCGTTCCTGCTGGCGACCGACTTTCAGCCGACCGTTACTTATGGCGTCGTCAGCGGCGTGCAGCGCTATCAGTACCCGGCGGGGAACAGCTTCCTCGAATACACCGACTGCATCCAGGTCGACTCATCCATCAACCCGGGGAACTCGGGCGGGCCGCTGTTCAATGACGAAGGTGAGCTGATCGGCATCAACGGCCGCGGCTCCTTCGAAAAGCGCGGCCGCGTCAACTCGGGCGCGGGGTACGCGATTTCGATCAACCAGATCAAGCACTTCATGGATCATCTCCGCAGCGGACGGATCGTTGATCATGCGACCCTCGGGGCGACCGTCACGACCGATGACCGCGGCCGCGTCATCGTCGCGAACATCCTCGAAGAATCGGAAGCCTATCGCCGCGGCCTGCGGATGGATGATGAAATTGTCTCCTTCGGCGGCAGGAACATCGGCAGCGTGAACCAGTTCAAGAACGTGCTCGGCATCTATCCGAAGGGCTGGAAGGTGCCGCTCACGTATCGTCGCGCTGATCAGAAGTACGAGATCTACGTGACCCTGCGGGCGCTCCACACCGCGCAGGAACTCGCGGCATTCGCGGGCGGCGGACAACAGGGAACACCCCGCCCCCAACGACAGCCGAAAGAGAAAGATCCCGACGGCGAAACACCCGACGCGCCGAAAGGACAACCCGGCGGCGAGCCGCGGCTGCCTCAGGGACATCCGCCGATCGGTCAGAAGGAAAAGATTCCTGAGGAGCTGGCCCGCTTCTATATGAAGAAGGACGGCTTCACGAACTACTACTTCAACGAGCTCGAACAGCAGCGGGTGCTGAAAGCATTCGAACGTCTGGGGGACTTCTCGGGCCATCGCGGCACGTGGAAGCTCACAGGCAAACTCGAAGAAGGGCCCGCTTACGAGATTAAACTCGGGAATGCACTCATCGGAATGACGCTCGCCGACAAGTCGTTCGGCGGCAGCGACGTTTACGTGCAGGAACTCGGCGATCTCGTCGACCTCAAGGACGAGCCCCCGGGAACCGGCGGCCTGCTGGTGGCCATGCATCACCTGCGGCTGATGCTCGCCTTCGGCCCGAAGCAGTTCAGCGCGTTCTATTATCTCGGGAGTGAACCACTCGACGGCCGCGGAGAGAAAGTTGATGTTCTCGTTGCGGAACTTTCCGGGGCCGAGTCGCACTGGTATGTCCATCCCCAGCAGGGGCTGGTCGGATTCGATCTCTTCCGCAGCAGCGATGCCGAGGCGTGCGAAATCCGCTTTGAAGGAACGGCAAACTTCGAGGCGGTGAAACTTCCCGAGAAGCTGCACATTCACAGCGGCGGGTTGCCGGTCGCGGTCCTCTCGCTCGAAAGCTTCTCGGCGGGGAGTGACGCAGCGGCGGCGAAGGCCGATGCACCAGAGCCGAAGGCAGCCGATGACTCGTCAGACAAGAACAACAAATAGCCTCCGGAACCGGTTCCGGCAGACAGACTGGCAACCGCATTGCAGTTGCCGCTCCCGGGAAGCATCCCCGGAAGGAGACCGAATGTATCCGATCAACAGCCGCGTCAAGAACATGCGAAGTATGCTGCGCATCCTGCTGATCGCCGCCGTTCTGGTTCCCGCCGGAGAGTCGACGCTGCTCGCGGCGAAATCGACTTATGACGCGATTGAAGAGGTCCGCCCGAAGATGGTGAAGATCTTCGGGGCCGGGGGACTTCGGCGGCTGTACTCCTACAGCACCGGCTTTCTGGTCAGTCCCGAAGGGCACATCGCGACTGTCTGGAGTCATGTGCTCGATACGGATGATGTCTCCGTCGTGCTCGATGACGGACGCAAGTTCCGCGGGAAGGTTCTCGGTGCCGAGCCGCAGCTCGATCTGGCCGTCTTGAAGATTGACGCCCCCGAGCCGCTGCCTCACTTCGACCTCACCCAGGAGACCGCCACCGCTGGTCCAGGCACGCGGATTCTGGCGTTCAGCAACATGTTCAAGGTCGCGACCGGTGATGAGCCGGTGTCGGTCCTGCATGGCGTTATTGCTGCCCGGACAAAGCTCAGCGCGCGTCGCGGTGCCTATGAGGTTCCGTACGATGGGCCGGTGTATGTCGTCGACGCCATCACCAACAATCCGGGAGCCGGCGGGGGCATGCTGACAACCCGCGACGGTCGGTTGCTGGGGATGATCGGCAAGGAGCT